>Ga0206886_1028_pt1 | contig 35121 bp, 45 predicted proteins | sample Alteio_BWOrgHeat_92_FD_152952 | JGI IMG/M metagenome (GOLD analysis project Ga0206886, IMG submission 152952) | Enriched cells from forest soil in Barre Woods Harvard Forest LTER site, Petersham, Massachusetts, United States - Alteio_BWOrgHeat_Nextera2 ... | reverse complement strand
AACAGAAAAAGGCAAACAAGTATTCTTCAACAATGGCATCTTTAGCGAGCGCGAACTGGACGCACGCCACGAGATCATGCTGGAAGAGTATATAAAAAAAGTACAAATAGAAGCACGCATACTGGGCTATATGGCTACTAACCATATTCTACCTACTGCGGTTGAATATCAAAATGTGCTTATTCACAACATCAGGGGCTTGAAGGAAATAGGCCTGGATAAAAAGAGCTATGCAGCACAACTAAATCTTGTTGAAAATATCAGCGGGCACATACAGGAGATCAATAAGAATGTAGAAGCCATGATAGAAGCCCGTAAAAAAGCCAATAATTCCGCAAACTCTCACAAACGCGCTGAAATGTATTGTAATGATGTAAAACCATATTTTGAAAAGATACGCTACCATGCAGATAAACTGGAATTGGTTGTAGATGATAAAATGTGGCCATTACCAAAGTATCGCGAGTTATTGTTCTTACGTTAATTCACTCTAATTGTGTGGAAAGCCATCCGTAGCGACGGATGGCTTTCTTGTTTATATTTGTTCATAAAATCACCATTCCGTCTTGCATAAAAGCAATCAAACAAACTTAAAGGCATTTATTCAGTCACGGGTATTTGTTTTTCTCCTGTTTTGGGTGGTGCTATTCTTACTTTATCTGCCCGCAGCAAAGGCAGGGTTTATAGAGGATTTTATTGGTTGGGTACATAACGTAACTACCATGAAATTCTGGGACTATATCAATCGCACAGAATCGCATATACCCAGTCTTTATCAATTCACACAATTTATTACTTACCTGTTATATCAAATGATAGGTAACAGTTATTGGGGTTGGCATTTACTGTACATCACATTGCAATCAATAAATAGCTTTCTTCTGTTTGTACTGTGCAAAGGTATTCTTACAGATTCAGGCATAAGCCGGGCATGGCTTATTTCGTTTGGCGGAGCTTTTCTTTATACAATATGCCCGCATATTTCAGAAGTTGTTGTTTGGGAACCCGCTTATCATTATCTACAGGGATTTTTAATGATACTGCTTATATTATTGTGGGTACAAAAATTTCATAACAGCGGTAAGGGAAAATACGCATGGTTCGCCGGTATCTTATATTTCTTATCTACTTTTTCGCTTGAATTATTTTACCTCACACCATGGTTCGTATTTACGTTAGCTATTTATTACAGAGTTGGTTTACATTATGATAGAATATTGTTCAGAAAAAGCCTGCTGTATTTTTTACTGCCACAATTATTATTTTTTGCAAACCATTTTATCCTACTACAGCATGTATATCACATCGCCTTTGCACATATAGGACAAAATGCAATTCAGCCTGCTACATCGTATTTACAAAAACCTGCAAAGTATTTCTTCAACATACTTTTCTTTGGCAAATATTTTCATGGGTGGAAAATAAGGATGTACAATTTTCTTGATTCTACCCTGGCACTTGAAGTATTTTATTCGCTGGTATTACTGGCATTTGTTTTTATAGTGTGGTGGTTCAAAAAAATGGGGAAGAAAGCAAAAGCAGCAAGTTTGTTCTTTGTATGGACATGGTTATGTATGGCACTCATTACACCACTGTGGTGGCAGGATTATTTCCTGATATCCTATGACAGGTATACGTATGTACTCGATGCTTTTTTATACGTGAACCTCGCAGTATTAGTAAGCTATATAACAATACGGTATGTAGCTGTTGCTTTGTGGCTGTTGTATGTATCCATCAATATTTATTATACACATAAGGCTGTATGGTATTGGAAAACATCTGCTGCTATTATGGATAAGCTGATACAAACTTTTCCTAATGATCCTTCCAAAACAATTCTATTGCTGAATTTACCCGAATGTTTAGATGGCGCCCCACTTATTGGCGCACAGCCTGAAGGTGGTTTTAAGATCATGAACAACACATTTTATACTCACAAAATAAATAACAAAGTGTATGATGTAATGTGCTATAATATGATAACACCGAATGATGGCGCAGATGTTGCTACATTAAATGACAGTACAATACAGGTAACACTGAAACAATGGGGTACATGGTGGCAATATCAGCACATGGGCGGGCATAGTTATGAAAACGAAGATTTCAGGATAAATATGACAGACGTAGGGCATGCCTATGAATTGACACTGAAAAAACCTGCACAACAATACAAACTCCTATACATTATAGGCGATACATGGCATGTAGCAGATTTGAATAAAAAGAATAAACAGTAATAAGCTACTTACGTTCGAGTGTACCGGTCTTATTTATTATATCGCGAACAATATTATCCAATTCTGTGGCAGCAGAAATAATTCCGGTTAATATTTCTTTATTGGCAGGGTCGGCATAGTATTCATTATTAAATATCTGGGCTAAGCCTAAAATATTTGAAACCGGTCCCCTCACCTGATGTGACAATACCCGGGCAATTTCAGATAATTTTTCATTTTGCTCCTGTATCTTCTGTATCTGAATTGTGTATTCAGAAACGTCAATAGAAGAGCCATTGAAGATAACAGGCCTGCCTGTACTGTCGCGCTTTAAAGTTGCGTTACTGTAGATATATTTTATAGACCCGTTTTTGTGAATGATACGATAGCGCAATTCCCCATATCCTTTGTGAATAGTTCTTTTTATTTGCTCAGCCAGCATTGGTTTATCATCAGGGTATATATGGTCAAATAAGACACCGCCGTTATCCAGCATTTCTTCAGCCGTGTAACCAAATATTTTATAGCAGGCATTATTTACTGAAGCCAATGAAAAATCTTCAACTCTCCTGGACCAAATGACCTCATTTACAGAAGAAAGGATGTCATCCAACCTTTCCTGTTGTTGCCTGAGCATTTCTTTTAATTCAATATTCTCATTTTGCAGTATCTCTATTTCAGGCGATTGTTTCTCTGTTGTCACTGATTAATTAGTTAAATTATTTTAGTAGTTGTGGTGCAATAAAGATAGTAAGCGAATATTAATAGTCAACTTATAAAATATTTATATCAATAAATAAATAAATGAGCTATACTATAGCAATATAATTATATCTCCTTGAATGGGATAGCCAACACAAGTAAGAATATTGCCATTGGCAATATCAGCATCTGTCAGCACTTCATTATTACTCATCCATACTTTGCCATTTGTGCACCTTACTGCACAACTTCCGCATCTGCCTGTTTCACAGCTATACGGAAGGTTTATTCCATTTTTACGAGCTGCCTGTAAAATAGTATCGGGGTATTGGGATATAAACTTGTACTCCTTTTCCTGTGACCTGAGTACCACTTTATGTGATGCAATATCAGGCGGAATTGCTTTTATTATTGGTTTTAGTTCCGTATTGAAATTTTCCTTCCTTATACTATCTGCAGCTATGCCCATTTCTTCCAAAGCCAATACAACCATTCTCATATAACTATAGGGGCCACAGGTATAAAATAAGTTATCAGCTGCATTTCCTACAGCGTATTGTTTTACTAATTCCGGTAAAAGCTCTTTATTTAATCTTGCCTTGGACAGATCAAAATCGGAACTAATTAAAAACTCTACAATGAATCTGTTCTTAAATTTTTCAGCTAATTCGATCAATTCATTATAAAAAACAGTTTCGTTCCTGTTTCTATTGCTATACACCAGGACAATATGTGTATGAACAGATGTGTACAATATGGTTTTTAATAAAGAGTAGATGGGGGTAATACCAATGCCTGCAGCAAAAAAAGAAAACCTGTTTATAATTTTCAATGTTTGCAGGTAAAGTGAACAATCCTGCAGCACCGGTTGTTATTAGCTCGTCTCCAATCTTTGCTTTGTCTATAAGCAGGCGGGAGTACACCCCATTATCCACTCGTTTTACGGTAATACTTAGTTCTTCATTAAGAATTGAAGCACTTGAAATTGAAAAAGAACGGCGCTCTTCTTTACCATGGTGATGAATAACAAAAGTAAGAAACTGGCCTGCCAGATATGGCAGTTGTGGTTTTAGAAAGAAAGTTTTTACACCATTAGCTTCTTCCCTAATGGCGATTATTTGAATTGTGTTGTATGTTGTTCGTAATGACATTGGCTGAACAGCAAAGATATTACCGTCTTGGTATTTTGAAACGTATATTTGTTACCACTTCTATGAGATACAGGGGTAACCATTATCTTCTATTTATTATTCTCTGGCTGGTATTGTTTTTTTTATACCTTCCTGCCACACATGCCGGCTTTGTTGCTGACTTTACCGGCTGGCTGAATGATATAAGAACTTCCGGGTTTTGGGACTATATAAACCGAACACATTTTTCAGTTAAAAGCCTTTATCAATTCACACAGTTTACCACTTACATTTTCTACCGGCTATTTGGTATACATGCTTTATACTGGCATTTACTACATATAAGTCTGCAGGCTATCAACAGTTTTTTGTGGTTTTTGCTATGCTCCCGTATATTTTCCGATTCAAATATTAAGAACGCAAACTTAGTAGCATTTGCCGGAACACTGATCTTCTGCGTAAACCCTTACTTGTCTGAAGTAATAGTATGGGAGCCTTCTTTTCATTACCTGCAGGGTTTTTTATTGATACTGCTCATATTATTATGGGTGCAAAAGTTTCACTACTCTTCTCATATAAAATATGCCTGGTTTTCCGGTATTGTTTTCTTTCTATCTACTTATTCACTTGAGATCTTCTATCTCACTCCGTTTTTTGTATGTACGCTGGCACTCTATTATAGGTTGGCACTGCATTATGACAAAACCTTACTTAAAAAAACATTGCTTTGGTTTTTGTTGCCCCAATTGATCTTATGCGCGCTTTACCTGGTTGTATATCATATTACTTATGGAGAATGGATGCCACATTTAAAAGACACAGCCTTACACAATTCGTGGCGGTATTACTTAAGTAAACCTGCCAAATACATTTTCTTCCTTTTATTTTCCGGACGATTCTTTTCTGCTGATATCAAACAAAAAGTCTATGACGTCTGTCAAAGCTATTTGGGTATTTTCATCATCTTATTTGCATTGTTTGCTACTTCTGTATATATCGCATTTCGATTTAAGAGCTTCAAGCCAAGAGCAAAGACCATCTCATTATTATTTATTTGGATACTCCCCGTTCTCATTATTATGGGGCCCTTATGGTTCCCTGAATCTGAGCAGTATATATTTTGCGATCGTTACTTATACCTGCTTTCTGCAATTATATATATGCTTACCTGCCTGATTCTATATACGCTCGTTAACAGGTATGTATTTATTGTGCTGGTAGCATTGTATGTATTAATGAATGTGTACATTACTTCTAAACTGAACAAATTCTGGAAACAATCGGCCGACATTGTTCATACACTTTTATATGATCTCCCTAATGCCAATAATAAAAAGGTGTTATTACTTGATCTGCCGGAAAACTACAAGGGCATTTATATGATAGACGCTACTGCCGAAGGCGAATACAAGCTGATGCATAATGAACTGGTTCCTGAAAAAATAAAGAATGTTGTTTATGATGTTGTTTCATTCAATATGAACAGTATTCATGACGGGGCACATGTATTAGTATTAAACGATACCACGATACACGTAACATTAAATCAATCGGGTTCGTGGTGGTGGTATCATGCTCATGGAGCAGTTGATTATGAAAATGAAGATTATGCTGTACATATAATAAAAGCTGGCCGTGATTATATACTTAGCTTAAAAAAGCCCGCTGATAATTATTTGCTGCTGTATATGGCAGACGGACAGTGGAAAACAGTGGACCTGAACAACAAAAAAACAGAGCAATTGTAGCCTGCTTATCCACAAAAAAATAAATACTCTCATTTTGTTTTTTATTACACTTATTGCCTGGCATGCATTTCATGGGATATTGCGCTAATAAGGTGAATATGTTTTTTTGCTGCTACATATATAGCATAATAGTTTTACAGCAAAAAGACCTATACTATGAGAGGCGAAACCAATTTTAAGAACGATATAAAAGAGCCGGGCGTTCAGCAAACCCGCAAGCGCAGTAACAAATTACGGTTGCAAAGAAATGAATGTCTTGCTGACCGTTACTATTACTTCTCACATTTTACTGACAAGCGCTACAATATAATTATTGAAAATATAATGTCTGAATTCTTTCTGTCTCGGGAAACGATCTCTGATATTATACAATCGCAATCAGCTTACCTTGTCAACCTGAAAAAAAATAAGCCGGGTATATTTTATTTTCAGAATAAATGGGGGCATTTAATATGGAAAATTTAAAGTGGTAATTGTATCTGCGGAGATATATGCACAGGCTCTGATACCCTTTGAATATTGTTTGCAGTACTATAGTCTTCAAATGCAAGGCTATACCTGATCTCGCGCACCCGTATAGTATCGTTGCGTTTTTGTGTAGCCACTTCAGTGCGCATCATATAACCCGTGTCGTCAATGGGTGACCAGCCTTGAATAGCTTTGTGAAGCGACCATTCCAGGTCGTAATAACTAATTGCGCTTGCTATATAGCCCGTTGGTGTTACCTGGCTGCTATTACTGAAAGGTGCAAGTCCAAGTCGCAGTACAATGGTTGCATTTGCAGTTTGTGCATTTTCAGCAATGTCTTCAAAGTTAAAATCTTCAAAGTCTATTAGCACACATGGAAAAGAAATATTTGGGCGCGTTGTATTACGGTCGTTTTTTAATTGTCCCAGGTCCTGATCGATATAATTGATACCGGTAACATTGTTTTGTATACGCTGTTGTATTGCCAAAAATATATTGGCGAAAGGTGAGTTCATAGGTTTATAGAATTAACAGAAATTTAAAAACGATAGCGAATGCCTAAAGTTGCAGGGAAAGCAAATACATAATAAGAATGTACGTTCTCGTTAAAACCATTCCACTTGCTGTAATGCAGATGAATATAGTTGGCATCTATTTCGCCATTCAAACCTATATGTTTTGTCAGGTAATAAGTACCACCTACATGAAAGCCGAATGTATATCCATCGCCTTCGTTATGAACATGTACGAAATAAAAATTGGAAGGGTACGAAAACGTTTGTGACAAGTATGCATAACCTGCAGAAAGCCCGGCATACATTTGTAATTGGTTTTTGTGTATAAATATCTTATTTGCAAAAATCGTAACGGGGACAGCAGGGTTTGCCAAAATAATTGTTTTATAATCGGAATTTTTTGAGAAAGGCCCGGGTATATTATCGTTTGTTAATGGCAGGTAAACGCCATTATTAATATAAGTTAACCGCAATGCACTACCCTCAATACCCAATTGCCATTTTTTAAAATTACGAATGAGCTTTACATCGCCTGTAAGAGAAAGCTTTGAAGGCCTGATAAGACTTGTAGCATTTGTAAACGAAGGGATAGTATTAAATACAACACCACCATCGGTACCAAGCTCCCATTTTTGGGCGAAGCTTGTATTGATCACAAAAAATGCAATTGCTATTAAGAATATAGGTTTCATATAGGATCGTTTTTAAGGTTAGAAATGCATAACGTAAAAATACGAATAATATTATTCAGGCCTGGCAATACCATAGTTATCATACCAATACTCATGCGATATGGGAACCAGCTCAGTAAGCTGCTTGTCTATAGCCATTCTTGCCTGCAGGTATTGCAGGTCCATTTCTTTAGCAAATACAAATTGCCCGTTGGCAACAGGGTAGCCATAGCCTGCCAGTATATTCAGGAATTGTTCGCTGTTGAGCATATTAGCAGTATAGATAAGATCGCTTTTTGTTATTTCATTTTGCTGGCTTTCATGCACTTTGCTTTGTGCATAACCGCTTTTAGGACTGCTGACCGTTGTCTCGGTATTGCCGAGAATAATAACAGACATCTCGGCATTCAATGCGTTCAGGAATAGTAAATGCAATGTGCCATCATTGTATGAATGCCTGCCATCTTTCATATCAAAATCAGCTTGCTTGGGCAGCATAATGGCGAGCGAGCTGCCACTTTCGTCCAGTACTTTTTTTAGTTCCTGCTTTGTTTGCTCATCGTAGGAATCATACTTTATAATTCTTACTGGTTGCCCAAACATCTCTATATATTCTGCCCAGTCTGAGAGATTGCTTTTTTTATAGAGCGCATAGGGCGCACATTTTACCAGCAAGCCCAGGTCGTTTGCATCACCTAAGATCCAAACATTGGGCAGGCCTTCATAAGCTATACCTTCTGTATCTGACTGATCGAATGATATAATGCCAAGGTTGGGCTTAATATGCTTGCGCGGGATTTGAGCAAACATGGGTGTTTTGCCCGGGATAAATTCAATACCTGATATACCCCATAAGCGTGTTTGCATAATAATGCGCATGATCTCGCGAAAAGCTGCGCTGTTCACAAAAGCGTCCATCTCCTTTATTCGCTTGCCGTCTTGCTCAAAGAAAATAGTTTTATTCAGAATGGCGTCTATTCGTTTTTCTATAATGCCTGATAAATGCCCGTCGAGCAATATCTCTTCATAAATATCGTATAAACGGGAGCGATTGGGATTGTAAACAGACTCTGCAGCCATAAGCGCATGCCGCCATGTGCCTACATCTTTGCGGGTACGGTCTATAGAACGCAGGTTGAGCTCGTTTACAATAATTTCGGTTTTGCCCTCGGGGGCTTTTTTTACTGTTACTGACATAGGGTTTATTTAATGTGATAATGTGCGTGAATGTGATCAGGGCCTGCGCACGAGTATTATTTTTTGCAGTATTAAATGGTCGTCGCGGAAGAGTACCATATTGTATTTTCTTTGTTTGCCTGAAAGTAATTTTTCACCTTCCCTCATACTAAGTTTATATTGGGTAGGTGCTATTTGTTCTATTTTCCATCTTTCTATTGAATAGATAAACTGCATGCCCGGCGTGGGATTATATACCAACAGCGGCTGATACTTTTCGTTGCCGGCATATTGCCATAAAAGCAAAGGCTTTGCAGGATCATCGGCAGGCTTTTCTTTTACCAGCACTATCGTATCCAGTTGATCCAGTTCCATGCGTGGTGGCTGCGCATACCAGTTGCATTGTACATCTATATAAATGTTCTGGGCTTGTGCCCCGGTAGAGGTAATAAACAATAGCGCTATAAATAAGAAATGTTTCATTGGTATAAAGTTATACGATTTTAAAACAAATATCCCGCAGACCCCGAATATTCGGGGGCAGATAAAACGCAGACACATACTATACTAATTCAGGCCCACCAGGAAAGTTTCGGGTATGCTGCGGATGAGTATGGCCTTGAAGGCGAATTCATATATCTCTATATAGATATTAAAGCCGTGTTCGTAATAGGAGAATAGGTTGTTCATGGTTTACAAATTAGTTGTGTTTCGCGAGATCCGAAACTTCGGATGCTTCGTCGTCCCGAATTATCGGGACTCCTCGCAATGACATTCATTAATAATAATTTTCTCTCTTGGGGTTGCTGCTCCAGGTGATGGTATCGCCATCGGGAACAGATTCGCCGGTAGTGTCTTTAAACGGCCAGCCATCAGGATTGGCACCGCCATTCATAATTGTTTTGAGCGCATTGATGGCATCATAATAATTATTGCGGTAGGCAGTATAATCTACATTTACATTGGCAAGCCGTATCAAATGCCAGCAGGTAATATCCTTTACAATACTTTTCAGGTATTCATCTGTTATTGTGGGTGCTATTGTATCTGTGCCGAATAGTTGCAACAGATCGTACCTGCCCAGGTACATTTTTGTTTCCTGTATGGCGGTGTTAATTGCTTTGGTGACAATGGTATTGTCTGTTCTTGTTATTTCGTTGATGACCTCTGCATAGATATGTGTGCTGAGGTCTGATTGCGTGATGTAGGGCATTTATGTTAAAGGGTTAATTGGTAAAAAGGTTGATAGGTTGCTTATTATTTAGAATGCAGCCATTGTTCCAGTTCTTTGGTATTGCTGTTTATACTACGAAGATTATTCCTGATAATGAATTCGGGTATGGGGTTTATATGTGTTTGAAAAATAACAGGACGAAGCATGTCTTTTTTTGACCATTTTTCATGTCCTCCTTTGGTGCCAATATGATTCAGTCCCTTATATTTCAGAAAATTCCTGAAAACCGCGGGTGATATATTTTTCAGGCTCATTAAGCAACAGCGGGAATTTGAAAAGTAGTATCTACCTTCTTAAAAGAATTATTATCAAATATCCTTTTAAAATTCTCATTTGTTTCTAAAGAGGTGCTAACAGAAGGCGGTGTCATTTTTTTGTGCATATTCTTTTTCACTTTCCAGCCCAATTTTTTCAGGTCTTTATCCAGCGTTTTTTTGTGAATGGTATATGAAAAATATTCTTCCATTACCACGTTCATACTCTCACTCGCCTCTTTTTCCGTGTTGCCATAACCTGCGAGGTCAAGCGCAGGGCAATAAGAAATAGTTGATCCGTCTTCTTTAAAAATAATTACAGGCAGGTTCACTTCCACCGTACCGGCATCAGCGACTTTTATTTTTCCTGTAACACGGCCTTGCTTACTCATATGTACAAATTTAAAAGAATTATTATTAAAATACTGTTATCATATTATAGTTACCACCCATTCCTCCTCCCCTGTCTCGCAACAGATACAATGCCGCCTGCGCTTGCTGCCAATTTACTGTTCAGCATCCACACCGCGCCTTCTACCGCATCCGGGCCATCATCATGCGCACGGCTCTGGGGTGAGAGTGCGAGAAATTGTTCTTCCAGTCTTTGCATATGCGGGTTTTGTTGTTCGTTCTCGTTTAAAAAAAGTTTACCGTTCCGGTTCAGTGGTTCTAACAAACTTTCTATGCGGGTAAATTTATCCTGTTTGTGCCGGCTATCTCCACCCATGGGTATGGTACCGCCTCTCTGGTTGCAGATGTCATAAAACTCTTTGATTAAAATATCCTGCAAGAAACACTGCTCCATATAATAATAACAATTGCAGTTGCCAACTATTTGTTTAATGTTGTAATGCCAGTCTACCATGCGGGCGGTAGTGGTTTGTTCCAGGTAACATTTTAGTACATGGTATTCATCCTCCCACTTGCCTACCAGCACAGTAGCTTTATAATCGTTCTTTTTAGTATCCCTGAAAGAAGGGTCAGTGTAGCATACCAGTAGTTTATAGTCTTGCATAGGCCTTGCGGGCTTGTACGCCATTTCTTTAAACACCGATCCTTCTGTAACGGGATTATTATAATACTCTTTCTGCGCACTTGCATAGCTTTTCTGGCTGAGTACCCGTTCTATATCTTCTTCCGTATTTTTCTCAGGCCAGGTAGATCTTCCTTCTTCATCTTTTATATTCACCTCATCCACATGGTCTGCCAGCTTGCAGGCTCTTGTTATGCAGCAATCGGTGGCAATGCGGTTGCCACAAAAAATAATAAGTGTGCCTTTTGATACCGAGCGTGTGCTGATAGCAGCCTCTTCTATCCATTTCCATTTTTTAGCGATCAGGTCGGGGTTGCGGCAATCCATATCTGTATCTATATCATCAAACAAAATAATGTCGGGCCTTGCCTCTTCGTTTCTTGTGCCGCGCGGGCTCTGCCCCGCGCCCAGCGCGCGAAATGCCACACCGTCCATCGTTACAAATTCTTCAGCTTTCCATTTGCCTGCCTGTTCCTGCAAACCGTAATCGCTGATAATGCGCTGGTTGCATTCCAGGTTCAGCTTGTAAGGGTATAGTAATCTTTCTGCATTGTCCAGGCTATTGCTGATCATCAATACATATTTCTTCTTTTGTACCGCGGCTTCTCCTTCGGAGAGGGTCCCGAAAATTCGGGAGGGATGAAGGCGTCGTACGAATACCAAGTAAAACACTTCCATCATTGTTCTTGTGCTCTTGGCAAGCTCGCGGCTCCATATGCGCACTTCATACCATTCAGGGTGTTGCAGCACACGCATGGTTGCATCTATATGAAACTGTGCAGGCTCTGAATAATAATATTTAGGGAAGTAATAGCGAAACCATTCCTCAGGGTCTGCTTCCAGCATTGCTATGCGTTCTCTTTTTTCCTCCAGTGTTTCTGCCTTTACAGGAGTGGCATCTTTTAGGTTTTGCCGGGTATCTTCAAATTTCAGTTTTCTTTTTCTTCGGGTTTTAGGAAGTGTCTTTATACTCATCTTATTCTTTCCGCTCTAAGTAATTAATATATTTTTCAAAAGCATTGGCGCAGGGCAGCGCCATTTTCGGGGCTTCTTCTTTCAGCCAGCCGGTAAATGCATTTGCCACATCTATAGTATAGGCTATGCTGTCCTCATCTTCCAGGTTTCGTATACATGCCGTCAATTTCAGCATTATATCCAGGTCTTTGATATCTTTTAGTGCGTATTTATTTACTTTTATTTTATCGGTTATATGCAGCAGCATATTATATAATCGGTGCAACTGGTTGTCTTTGGTTAGCAGGTTAGCCTCCCTTCTTACATTCCATTTATCTTCTTTTATCCAGTCTTTTATTTGATCTTCGGTTATGCCAGTGGTTTTGGATATATTGGCAATACTTTCTTGCTGATAGGTGAACAAAAGTCTCGCATGATCTTTCTTTTGCTCGTTGGTAAATTCGTCTTTCATGCCCCAAAGTTCCAACGGGTTTTAAAACTGTGCAAATCGGGTTTTTAACTAACCCCTTTCCGGGGGGTAAATTACCGCAGTTATAGGGGTCAATTACCATAAGAAATGCCCTCCGGACGCGCATTTTAGCTATATTTTATGCTAAATTTTCAGAGCCATTTTAGAATGAGTGATATTTGTAATGCAATTCTGATTATTTTTACCACTGAATACACCTATGATTAGATTTGTTGTTACAGTTATAATTATTACCCTAATTGTATCCTGTTCAAAAACAGATACACCGCCCAACTCACCTGTGGTAGCTGCCAATTGGTCTTACGTTGAGTATGGGGTGGACTATGACAGTAATGGCGTATTCACATCTAATGAAATAACCAATCTGCAAAACCAATATATACGCCTGCAATTCAATACAGATGGTTCGGGCAATTATACCGGCGATCTTTTTCAACCACTTACATTTCAATGGAATCTGCAGGCATCTAATATTTTACAATTATCCTTTCCTATATATGTGCCTTATTTACCGCGCAGCTTGTATCATATAGACTCACTTACTACCAACACCATGTACCTGGCAGATACTTTTAAAGGCAGGGCAGAGTTTTATCATTTCGTCAGATAGTATCTTTTATCTCTGCATTTTCACTTCTGAAAATCTCCACACTTACACATCTATGTATTTATTACAGACTATCAATCAGTTGCGCGCAAAGATTTTGGTAAGCTACCGCAGATAAAAGGGTAAGTTACCGCAGTTGCAGGGGTAAGTTATCAAAACGATTTGGCAGGCGTAAATATCCGTTTCATCTTTGTGCCCGAAATAACGGTTTTTACCTATGACCCTGACCGACAAATACAAGAAAATTGATAAAGAGTATATACTCTCCGACAGCTCTGTGAATGAATATGGATTCCGGCTGCTCACATCCGGCTACCAGCTCGATGCTTTTCAGAAAAACCCCATTGGCTATTATATGCACCGCCGTGAAGATGGTGTAGTGCTGAAATGGGATAACCTGCGCATTGAAAATGATGTACTCTATGGCACGCCTGTTATCAACCTGTCTCATGATCGCGGCCCGCAAACCTGCGACGAAGCAGAGAATGGCTTTCTGAATGCAGCCAGCGTGGGCCATATAGTGGTACTGGAATACAGCACTGACCCGGAACAAATGCTACCCGGGCAAACAGGACCTACCATCACCAAATGGTATAATAAAGAATGCAGCCTGGTAGATATTCCCGGCAACAGCAATGCGCTGACGCAATTGTATGACGCACAGGAAAATGAACTGAACCTCCCAGATTTTCAAATGCAACATGTAAAAGGTAAAATGCAAAAAGAGTTTGTACTTACAGAAGAATGTTTGCAGGCACTGAACCTTACTGAAGATGCTGATAATGCAACAATAGCAGCGAGTGTGAAAAAATTATCCTCAGAAAATAAAACCCTGCTGAATGATATCTACCAATTGCAGCAACAGCTTGCAGACCTGAACAGCAATCATGTAAAATTTGAAGTGAAGGCATTGCTGGACGAAGCGCTGGAAAACAAAAAGATAACAGTAGCGCTGAAAAATAAACTGGCTACTGACTATGCTACCAATCCTGTATCATTAAAATCATTGCTCGATGCGATGCCCGCCTACCGCAGCATATCCGAACACCTAAAAGCAACTACCCGCGACAAAGCAGAATTACAATGGAGCTGGGATGATTATGAGCGCAACGACCCGGGCGGTAAAAAACTAAAAGAGCTCAAAGCAAATCATACTGAGCGATACAAAGAGATATTCAAAGAGAAATTTGGCAACCAGCCTTAAATAAAAATTAGATCCGGTCCTGGCGGGTATCTACCTGCGGCAGCGTAGTGGTGAAGTGAGATATATGTTCATAGAAATTGGGTTTTGTTTTTTTCCCATCTGCCCCCGGATCTTTTTCTCTTAATTCCAATCAATACATTTTAACCTGATTAACCTTTAACTATTTAACGAATCAATAAATGGCAATTCAAAAAGAAATATGGGAAGACCATATAGAGGGAAACCTCTTTAAAAACAATGAGTTCTTACTAGCATCTACAGACGCAGGCCAGTTTGTACTGGAAGGAAAAGTAGTACATATTCCGCAGGCAGGTGCTACACCTAATGTAGAGAAGAACCGTTCTACCATACCTGCCACCGTAACAGAGCGCACAGATGCTGATGTTACTTACAACCTCGATGAGTTCAGCACGGACCCGATACTGATACCAAATGCAGATACCATAGAGTTGAGCTATAACAAACGCGAAAGTGTATTGTCAGAAAGTGAAGCTGCATTGCGCGAGTCTACTGCCGAAAGCCTGCTGCTCGACTGGGCGCCTGATCTTTTAGCCAATATGGTAAGAACCACAGGTGCATCAGTAGCTACACATATTTCAGGTACTACCGGCAACAGAAAGAAGTTCACTGTACAAGACCTGAAGAACGCGCAATTGCAACTGAACAAGCAAAACATACCCCTCGAAGACAGGTATGCACTGATAAGTGCAGATATGTTTCAGCAGCTTACAGATGATATGACACAAACTGTCTATCGCGATTTCAGTGCCGCATTCGATGCAAAAAATGGTGTGCTCGGCAAATTGTTTGGTTTTCATATTATGCTGCGCAGCAGTGTGCTCATCTACAGCAATGACAGCACACCTGTAACAAGAGCAGTTGGGGCTACCGCCAATACAGACAATGATACCGTATTGTGCTGGCACAGGCATGCGGTAGAGCGTGCGTTGGGCGATATTACCTTCTACGAAAAGATCGGTGACCCTTTGTATTATGGTGATGTCTACAGCATCAGCCTGCATATGGGTGGCCGCAAACGCCGCAGCGATGAGAAAGGCATTATTGCCATTATCCAGGATGAAGCATAAAACCCTTTCTCATTAAAGAGAATATTTTAGAACTAATAAATCTTATACCTATGCTTTTGGAAATAATAAGCAATAACGATTCCCCCTTTAGGGGAGCAGGGGGTTGGATATTAGTAACTGCTGTTAGCGTTATCGCCACTGTTCTGGGCTTCCTGATAAAAACAGTTACAGACCAGGTAATAAAAAAGCTGGATGAAATAGTTAGAGAACTGAAACAGCTCACGCGCACCAGCGCCGTACAGGAGCAGCAAATAAAAGAGCTGCAGGAACAAGATAAAAATCTCAATTACCGCCTCAACGATCATGCTAACCGTATACGGTCGGTAGAAATGAAATTAAGTAAAGACCAATAAACCAAAAACCCTACATATGTTTTGTCCCACATCAGGCAGCAAAATAAAGATCGCGCTCAAACAATTCGATCAATACGTAAATGCGCATATAGACACTGCGCTTAAAGTAACCACAGCTATTAAAAACGCACTCGCTTCGCCGGCAGCAGATATCATCACAGCTATTATCCCGGGTAACCTGGATGATACCATCCGCGCGCAATTGCTCAATGCCATTATTAAAGTGGTAGAAGTATTGACCATAGCCGATAACTGCAAACAATGCACAAGCGCCGAAGAAAAGCTAAAATGTTTTATAACACAAATACAGCAGCGCGACCCGCAATTGCAGGATGCTATTCTGCAAAAGCTCGCCAGCCTGCTCGCCGCAGAATTGGATGGCCAAAGATTGAAGCAAGCGCTCTACGATCTGTACACACAAGCAAAATATGTTACATCAAAATAACGCCATGCGGCAATTATCATTCTATTTCTTTTCGATCATAAATAATATCACATAGTACAATGGCCCCTGTAAACCCACAGAATGAAATTGTCCGCACTATGTCGCTCGCAACACTGGCCCTGCAAACAGCGCAGGGTCAGTTGGGGCAGTGCGAAGAGCCCAAAGGCAGTAATAACGGCCCCATGGTAAATGTATACCTCGCGTCAGTAGGATTAGTACCCGGTTATGCCTGGTGCCAGGCATTTGTGTACTGGTGCTACCAACAAGCCGCTATACAATTGCAGGAAGATGACCCGGTAATAAAAACAGGAGGTGCGCTAAACTGTTGGAACAAAACAGATGCAAAACAGCGTATCACCCGCAGCGAAGCTTGGGCTCAACCTGCCTTATTAAAACCCGGAGACCAGTTCATTATGAATTATGGCCATGGCGCAGGGCACACCGGTATCATCGAAAAAATTGAAGGCAGCATTTTACATACCATAGAAGGCAACAGTAATACAAACGGCAGCCGTGAAGGATATGAAGTAGTTCGCCACAAACGCAGCCTGAATGATAAGCTAATACTGGGCTTTATAAAATACTAAAACAAAAAATTGTAAATAACAATGTCATTACCAAATGTAAATATCACACTCGCCAACGGTACACTGGGGCAAACACTACAAACTGCAGATGGTGTTTGCGGTATGGTGCTGGTAGGTGTAAGCGAAGGAACCATTGTGCAGGGAACACCACTTACGGTTATCAGCCTGAGCGATGCGCAAAGCAAAGGATTAACGCAAACAAATAACCCCATTGCTTACAAAGAGATAACAGAATTTTTCAACGAAGCCGGAAATGGCGCTACACTGTATTTGTTATTAACTGCCAATACAGTAACAGTAGACGCAATGGCAGATCAAACCAATGCTAATGGCGCCACTAAGCTGCTCGATTTCGCAGCCGGTGCAATACGCATACTGGGCATCATGGACGACCCGGGCGCTTATACACCAACCATTACAAACGGCATCAATTCAAAAGTAGCTACTGCCAAAACCAATATGCAAACACTGGCTACCACATATTTCAACAAGCAATGGCCTTTTAGAGCAATTATTGCAGGTGAAAATTATAGTGGCACAGCCACCGCACTTACTGATCAAACAACTGCAAGCCAAAATCGTGTGGCCATATTAATAGGCGATACAGTTGCGTCTACTAACCGTGCGGCTATTGGTTTACTATTAGGCAGGCTTTCTGCTATTCCGGTGCAAAGAAAAGTAAGCCGTGTAAAAACGGGTCCGCTCAGCACGCCTGCGGCATATATTGTTGCTACAGATGCAGCTCAGTATACTACAACATCTACCATTCACGATCGTGGGTATATATCTGTGCGCACATTTGCCAATAAAACGGGTTATTATTTTACCGGCGACCCAACCTGCACCGCTACTACAGATGATTATTGCTTTGTAGCCCGCGGCAGGGTAATAGATAAAGCACAGATAATTGCCTACGCAACTTATGTGGAAGAAATAGATAACGAGGTGCTTGTTAATGCAGATGGCACGCTGGATGCAGGCTATTGCAAATTCATGGAGCAGCAAATTATCAACCAGCTAAGCCTCATCATGAAAGCCAATAACGAAATAAGCAATGTGCTTTGTTATGTAGACCCCTCGCAGAATGTACTGGCTACCAATATAGTAAATGTAGTACTGAAAATTGTGCCTGTTGGCTATAGCAGCACCATCAGTATAACACTTGGATTCAGCGACCCTGCAGCATAACCCCTGACCCCTAAAGGGAAATGAGGAATAAATAACAAACAATAAACTAATAAATAAAGACACTCCCTTTAGGGAGAAGGAGGGTAAATAAATCATGGACTTTTTCAATAGTAAAGAATGCGAATGGGCAGACATGCAGGTGCTGATAGCAGGTGCGCCGGTAACAAAAATTCGCGGAATCAGATACAAAGCAAAAAAAGATAAGGAAGAGCTGTACGCAGCAGGCGACCAACCGGTAGCTATACAAAGTGGCAACCGCTCTTACGAAGGTGAAATAAGCCTTTTAAAAGGTGCACTCGATGATATAAACACAGCAGCTGTGGCAGCCCTTGGGCAGGATGTGCTGGACCTGGAGTTTGACATAGTAATAACCTATAAAGCAAAATCAAACCGCGCTTTAAAAACTGACTTGCTGGTTGGCGTGCAGGTAAAAGAATTTGAACAAGGCTGGGAGCAAGGCGCCAAACATATGGAAATAAAACTCCCGATTATCTTCTTAAGACTTAACCCCATAGTAACTATATAATGGAACAGCAATTAACAGGACAGCAAACTGACGAACAGGTAAATACCTGGAAACAGCAATACAAACAAGGTATCTATGCCATAGAGGTAGACGGGCACGTAGGCTATTTTAAAAACCCTAACCGGAATGAAATGAATTGCGCCCTCAGTAAAGCATCATCAGGCTTAGCATTAGATATGTATGAAGAGCTGGCAAGACTTACCTTTTTAGGTGGCAGCGAAGAAGTTATAAATGATGATCAGAAATTCTTCGGGTTAGTGCAGCAGATACGCAGTAAAATGGATGGCAAAAAAGCTAAACTGGTAAACTTATAGAGGAAGCGTGTGGAGGCCCGGAGCACGACTTCCTCGGATACCTGGAAACCATTTTAGAGTATTACCTGCCGGGATTAGAGCACAATAAACTTTCAGACAAAGCATTTGCGCAAAAACTAGCGCACCTGGCATACATACACAAACAACAAACAAAATAAGAAAGGTGGAAGAGATAGCAACATATATTGACCTGGTAAGCAAAGATTCCTGGATGGAATTAATTACTTCTATAGAGCAAACTTTGCAAACATTCAATGAGTTAATGCAAAACGAATGTGATCTGCTTTTAAATATTGCTACCCACGCAGAGGATGAGGTTAACAATTCTTCCATATTGTCAAACGCCTATCATGTTCACCTCGACATTTCTGAAATAATAAATGCAGAAAAGCATGTTGATGAATTATCAAACAAGCTTCAAAGCTTGCAGGTGAGTATACCATATCCTTCCGGCTTGCCATACATCCCATATGTAGCTACTTCTCAGCAACCTGGGCAAAATAACCCGGGAAATGATCTCTTGAATTCAGCTATAAAAGTTGGTTTGAATACTGTTACAGACTTTGCATTTGATTATAAAGGAGGCAATTTGGCAAAAAGGCTCGTAAAAATCTTCGGGAAAAATGTAATAACAGAGGCAACAAATTATGTGGTGGATTCCGGTCTTGCTATTATGGAAGAAAGTGGCATTCTATCATTAGTGTCAACATTTGGTGAAGAATTAATTGGGGTTGGCATTGCTACATCTGAAACCGGCGTAGGTCTGTTTCCTCTCATAGCCGGCGCTGTACTAACGGGTGGGGCTGCATTATATTCGCACTTTGCAGGAAAAAAAGAAATTGCAAAGCCTTCAACAGGAGAACCATATGAATATGTGTCATCGCAACAAGAGGTTTTGACAGGTGTTGAAAATGCAAAAAAGCATGCAGACTTTGGTTCTGATAATATTATTGGACAAGATCATCAAATTCCAATCAGCAATGTGCCTATAAACGAACATCGATATGCCGGTCAAAAAAGTTTCTATTATGCACCTTTAACAATTAGCGCAACACCTGTCAGCAAAGAAGAAAGGAAGAAACGAGAGGATGATGCGGTAGCTGATCATTTGTTGCATGTCAGGTATGCAGGCCCTCGAGGTGGTGGTTCCATCATTATCAATATGAACAAATCACTCATCGAGCATTTTGACATTCATGTTAAGGGAATGAAAGAAAGCTACCCTGTTATAAAGCAAGAAGTTGAGCGGGCATTACATGAAATTTTTGCAGCTCATTAACATAAAGCAATGAGTATACTTAATTACCAACCGGAGTTTTCATTGGTGTGGGCGCATCAGGTGAATTAACAAGATCAGGGAAAATAGCATACAAAGCAGGTGCCATCAAATCGCTGGGGAAAAATTTGTTGCTTGGAATCCCTTCAACTTCTTTATCATATTTTTTTATGACCTCCATTTTCTTTTTTTCATCCTTTATATCATTTACTGTCATCTCATATGTCTTTGCATAAGTGTATCTGTTGAGCTCTGCTTGATAAGAAAGATATTGTTCTTCCTGGGTAGTAGGATTACGGTATCTGGTATAACGGTCGTTTTCCACAACCAGTGAGTCAATAGTAGTGTTGGCAATATCTTCAGCATAAGGTCCGCTAACCGGTTGTTGCTGAACACAAGATATAATCAAGAATAATAAAATAGTTACTGAAAGTATATGTTTCATAAAAACAAAAATTTATTTAGTGTCTAATCCGGTTTTTAAAAAAATAGCATCTCTTTTAGCAGGGTCCATATCCGGATAAGGATAAAAATCACTGGGAGGAGTTTTAATGCGGTCATTATAACGTCTTGTAAGTGTATTGTATTCATTAGTATCCTCAATCTCAAGCCGCTTTTTCTGAAAAATATTTGCAAATACATACCGGTTTATAACAGCCGTCAGATAAATACTTCTTATATCTACCGCATCCCAATTCAATTTCATGACTGAATCAAGCAGCCTGTTTTGCACAATCACAGAATCTATTGCCTTATTTGCCAGATTATAAGTAGCACTTCTTGGTTTTGGCATTTGACAAGCAGCAATGAAAAAAAATACTGCAATAATTAAATATTTCATCGGACAACTGGGATTTAAGTAGGGCAAAATAATAACAAATACAAATATTTCAAAATTGGAAATTTCATTCAGCATAATAGACCTGTTTCAAAAACAATTTGGTATTACACCTCAGCAATACAAATTCTCTTCTGTAGATAAGCGTTTGGACAAGCTTTCTGAAACAGCGTCCAAATCAAAAAACGGATGGCCATTATATTGGGATGATGCTTTTGGCAGGGCTTATTTTATGCCTGTATTTTTACAGTCGGACGGAACAACAGATTATATTCCTCTTTCATACCCCGTTATTACAATCAACTGTGCCAAAACAATCATTTCCACAGCCCTTACTGAAAGGAATGGCACCGTAAAAGAAGTGATAAGACTACAGGACTATGAAATAAAAATTCGTGGTTTTCTCGTAGGACAAAACAATTCCTGGCCAGAAGATGGCATAATACAATTACATGATCTCTATAAAAATCTACAGCCTTTAAAAATAATCTGTCCGCTGACTGATATTTTTCTGTTAAGCGAAGAAAGAAGTGCAAACGATAAGGTGGTAATAAAATCGCTCCTGTTCCCCGAAGCAAAGGGAGATATAAAATTATGCCCCTATATAATGGAATTGGTAAGTGATGAGGATTTCAATTTAAATGAGATATAAGTATGCCCTTTATTTTAAACAGCGATATTACAATAGGTATTCCAGGTACTAACCAATTTAGATTTAGTGGTGTACATAGTATTTACATAAAACGCAGTATACACAGTTTTGTGGACACCGCTATGATATCATTGCCTTCTGTATCTACGGTAAAGTACAAAAACAAATTAGAGCCAATAGAGTTGACAACAAGCACTATTTGGAATGATGGAGACCCTGTAACAATAAGTTTGGGTTATAATAAAACTATGCAGGAAGAGTTTCGTGGTTTTATAAGGCGCCGTAATTTGAATATGCCTTTAGAAATTGAATGCGAAGGGTATAGTTGGTTGCTCAAAAAAAATAAAATATCGGGTAGTTGGAAAAGCATCTCTGTTGAAGACCTGTTAAAACTGGCAATTAGCGGTTTACCTAATATAGGCAACACATCTCCTCAAATCAAACTCACTTGCATAGCCGATATTACACTTTGCAATGTGCAGTTATCATCATTTACCGGCGCCGAGATCATCGAATACATTCACAGGGCTACAGATCATGTACTGACTATATTTTTTATAAACCCGAATGAATTATGGTGTGGATTACCATATACAGATATGACTAATAACAACAGTATACTCGGTAGCAATAGTGTTCAATTAAAATTGGGGTATAATACACTTAAGGAAAACACTTTAAAACAACGAACGCTGGATGATAATAGACTTGCCGTATTGTATAAAAAACGTTTATCAACAGGGCAAACAGTCTCGGGTATATACACAAGTGTTATCTCACAAAAACAATATAAAAAGTTGCTGACACAAGTAGCCAATGAAGCCTCTTTGAAAAAGCTGGCTGTTGAAAAACAGCTTCAGGAAAACTATAATGGTTATGAGGGAACTATATCGGGCTTTTTACAACCCTATACTTTGCCAGGCTATAGTGCATTAATTAAAGATAAAAGATACCCGCAAAGAGATGGGATATACCTGGTAGAATCAACAGAGGTGTCATTTGGAACAAATGGCGCACGCCGTACTTTCGAGATAGGGAAAATGTTTAATAATTAATACGGTCACAAGTATGAGCAAAAACATAAAAAAGATACGGGCAGGGATAAGAGATCTGTTACCTGCAAATATTGAAATAATGAGTGCTGTTGTAATAAGCGTGAACGAATCAGACCTTACCATGGAAGCACGAACAAGTTCATTCGAGGATACAGATGCAGAAACTGTTACCGTAAGTCTGAATGCTGTGAGTGAAAACAACAATGGATGTATACTTTACCCCGAAGTGGGCAGCAATGTCATTATAGCTTCTGTGGATGGCCCCGGCGAATACATACTTGTAAGAGCCAGTAATATCACCAAAGCTTCAATTACAATAGACAGCCAGGTATTTACTATGGATGGAACTAAATATGGATTAGTAAATGGAAGTGAAAGCCTGGGTAAAATAATGGATGATTTGTTACAGGCAATATTAAATCTTACAGTTTCTACAAGTACCGGCCCTAGCGGAACTCCAATAAACAGCTCCACCATTTCAAATATTAAATCCCGCTTAGACAATTTCTTAACTATATAAAATGGCTTTAGATACAACAACATTAAAAGCATCAATAAAACAGGCATTTCTGGATCAACGGGCAAACAATTCAGATCCAACCGGGGCTGCAGAAGACCTTGCTGATAAAATTGGTGCAGCGCTGGAAACATGGGTGAAGACACTGCAAATAACTTATACAACCGGCCTGGCTGATTCAAGTGGTGCTGTTTCCGGAACATTTGGAAATACTTTAAGTTAACAATATGGCAAAACAAATGATGGATGCTGCATTAGTAACACTTGGTGATGGTACTGACGATCTGACAATCTTAAATGGAGATTTTCAAATAATTGAGTCAACTATACAGCATCAAAGACAGTTGCTGTTAAATGATAAAGGCAGCTTTAAACAAAACCCCACAATATGTGTGGGTGTGTTCGGATACCTGGATGATGAGGGTCTAAATGAAGTATCACGCGATACAAGTAAAGAATTTAATCGTGATGGTATGAAAGTAAATAAAATAGAAATTACTAACTCAGGACAATTGAATGTAGATGCTTATTACCCCTAATATGACAATGCTGGATGTAGCAATGAATGCAACCGGAACTGTGGAATCTGTATTTGATATTCTTTTAGTAAATGATAAAAGCATTACAGATACTCCCCATATTGGTGACAATTATTTGATCCCCGCTGATGCAGCTACAGACAGTTCGCAACAACAATATTTACAAGACAATAAAATTATAATTGCAACAGGCAACGACCCTACTCTATATATAGGCATCAGTTATTGGAAAGTAGAAGTAGACTTTAAAATAAGTTAAAATGGCAAGGACAATTTCACAAATACAACAAGCGTTACTCGACCAGGTGAATGCAGATGCAACGCTGAGCAGTTTATTAACCAGTACCAGCAACGTAGCCATATGGCGGCTTTGGACATACATTGTAGCATTCTGCCAGTGGACAATAGAAACGTTGTTTGACCAGCACATAAACGAAGTGAATAATATTATCATCACTCAAAAGCCACATACACTGCAATGGTATGTATATATGGCTAAACAATTTCAATACGGAGATGCGCTTATACCCGATACTGATACATATGCAGTAATTGACACGACAAAACAACTCGTTTCCTACGCAGCAGCTACCGAAATATTTAAAGGTATCAGGATAAAAGTAGCTAAAACAACTTCAGGAGATCTTGCGCCACTCAGTTCCTCAGAGCTGACAGCATTTACATCATACGCATCTTTAATAAAAGACGCAGGTGTGCGGTTATATATTACTTCTACAAACGCAGACAGATTGATCCTGAACCTGAAAATATATTATAATGCTCTCGTGCTCGATAGTACCGGTCAACGATTGGATGGCACCGGTAATACTCCTGTACAAGATACTATTAGTTTATTTCTCGAAAACCTTCCATTCAATGGTTTGTATATAAACTATAGATTATTAAATGCCTTGGCAGCTGTAGACGGCGTAATAATACCTGAAATTGTAAGTGCGTCTGCAAACTACGGCATACTTACTCCATCCATCATAGAATCTGAATACCAACCAGATGCAGGATATTTAAGAATAGCAGACCCGGATGATTTAACTATAACATTTATTCCCCATGTCCCTATTTGATATTGATTATAACGCATTGGTAAAAATACTTTTACCTCAACAGCTACGTAATGCTAACATGAAAGCGTGGCTAAATAGTTTGGTAAGCCCGGTAGTATATGTATACAATTTGTTTATGGGCAACAGGTATGACAATTTGTATGTGCTTAATCATTCATCCCAGGTTACTTATCTACAAGCTGTTTTAAACGACGCATTCGATAATGCACTTCGAAGAATAATAATAGTAGATGGTCCGGATTTTGAACCTGTATATACTTACTTATCGGCAGAAGAAAAAGCTGTGTTCATTTATAAAGCGAGTGAAAATTTACCAACTTCATTATACACCAATAACGAGACTGTCACCCTGGGATATGATTTTATTGTACTGGTGCCTTCTTCCATTGCATTTGACCCTTCTTATATGAATGCACTTATTCAAAAATTTAAACTCGCAAGCAAAACATACACTATAAAAACAGTATAAAATGAACATCAGGAAAGAAATTGATTTCTCAAATACAGGTGGATTCCCTCTTACGCAGGACACGCTGGAATATATGCAGGAAGGATATAGAGAAGTATTGCTTGCATTGGCAACATATGGTATTGATGCCACTACTATTTCTACCAACATTCCTGTTGTACTCACAGGAATGAGTATAGTTGGGAACATATATAAGGCCGGTTGGTTGTATTATAATGGCGCAGTTATATGTTTCCCGAACGATATAAACATAACCGGTTTACCGGCATTAGGTGGCGGTGGAGTATATGGCTGGGTAGTAACCGAAACTGATACTCCGCTTACCTTTAATGATGCCAGCACACCCAATGTAATGAAACTGCAACAAGCAACTATAGCCGCAGGAACAACATTAGGCAGCACATTTATACCATTGTCAACAACACTTCATTATCCACAAGAGTATTTTTTGTTGAGAGGAAAAGAAGCTACAGAAACACATTTATCGGTTTCTGCCGGTGGCATTAGCGGTGATGTATATTATCGAAAAAACATAATGAATAATACATTGCACATACGTGGTAACCTCGCTATCACAACTTCAGTTTCTGCCACCCCAACTTATTATAACCTGGGTACATTGGCTGCAGCATATAGGCCTGCAAGCCAGGCTATTCCATTCAAAGCTTTATTCCGGTATCATTTAAGTACCCTTAAAGAACAAAGTGGTGTAGACTATATCAGGGATCTAAACATGGAATTGGATACAGCTGGTTTACTCAATGTAGGTGCTCTCCAACCTGCAAGCGGAAGTTATGGTGTATCATTTAATTGTATACTTCCGCTTGATTAATTAATAATTAAACCCTTTTGAAATGGCAATAAAAACAAGAACGCAGCTAAAAAATTATTTTACTACAGGGGCACAGCCCACTCAAAGTCAGTTTAGCGATATGATGGATAGTGTCTTTCTGAAAGGAGACACCGTACCAGTTGCAAATATCACTTTTGGGGTACAAACGCTTACTGATGCCGCTACGATTGCCTGGGATATGAGCAATGGGACCAATGCAACGATCACTTTAGCTGGCAACAGAACGCTTTCAATTGCAAATATGAGTGCCGGCCAGTTTGCCACCTTGATAATAGTACAAGATAGCACCGGGGGCAGAACTTTGGCCCTACCCTCCGGAAGCAAAGTAGTAAACTCAGGTGCCGGTGCAATATCACTATCAACTACAGCAAACAGTATTGACCTCTTAAGTTGTTTTTATGATGGCACTTATTATTATTGGCTCTTAAACAAAAAATTTACATGATAACAACATTTGGATGGGGTGGTCCACCCATATTAGTACTCGATGAAAATCCGGGCGCATGTGCTGCGTATTCATTAAGAAGATTAAGTGGGTTGTATAATGGCCCGGCGATAAGAGTACGTCGCAGTAGTGATAATGCAGAACAGGACATATACTTTACAGACACTAACAATTTTGATATAACAGCATTTAATGCCTTTGTAGGTGTAAGTACCGCTTATGTAAGAACATGGTATGATCAAAGTGGGAACGGAAAGGATGTGGGTCAAACAACTATAGCTAAACAACCTATTTGTGATGGCATGCAACTCTCGTTTTTTGATACGGGTTCTCATTCGTATACAGGTTTAGTTTGCAATTCATTTAGCAATGGTTTTCAGTATATCGGTGGGGGCAGCATTTATGTAGTTGCAAAAGCCAATGACAATAATTCTGGAGGCAATAATATTTGGGATGTATTAATAAGTCAAGGTGATGGTTCAAATTATATGGTAAACCTTTCATTCACTAAAACCTTTATAGGTAGCTGGCTTAAAGGTGAGTTTAGTGCAGGATCATCTCGTACAATTGATGGAAATTCAAATAAAATTACGAATACATACTATTTAATAAATACACAATGGTCTAATTTCAGTACCATTCAAACAGATGGGACTTTTAAATTAAGATTTAACAGTATTGAAAACAGCCCTTATACAATTACGGGAACTAACCCATCGAGTCTCAATAGCAATATCTTATCGATCGGCACTACATCCAATACTGGTTTTTACGGCTTATGGGGGTCAATGAAAGAAGTAATATTATATCCAACAAATAATAACAATGCCCTAGATAGTAATATAAATCATTATTATTCAATATAATAGCTATTGTTTATTACCGATATATAGGTAGAATGAATTGATCTTATCTGCTTCTTTATAATTAAGCAGAAGAATATCAAGGTATTTCAATGGCATTAATACAATTGTAAAAACTATCCACCAGAATTTATATAATAATCCAATATTGAAAGAAAGAACAATTGCAAGCCATTCCTGTAGTATCCATAAAAAGCCCGAGGTAGGGCCCCCTAGTGGCTTTATCTCTTCGCAAATAAAATTATGTTTTTCATGAAAACTTACCAGGCCCTTATTTGTCCAGCGGTAATAATCATTGGGCGATGCATGAAAGCCTTGTATGAACGGTACTCCTGTAATGATAGTACCTCCCGTTTTTAACACTCGGTTTGCTTCAATAATAAACGCTTCAGGATTCGAAACATGTTCTAAAACAGCACTGCTTATTACACAATCTATACTGTTATCAGCAAAAGGCAATTTGGTGCAATCGGCCACCATATCTACTTCGGGATAGTTGAATATATCTACATTCAGAATGCTATCTGCAATTCTTGCATTTCCACTACCTATTTGTATCACATACTTTTTATTTTTTATTGCCCTTTTACAAGCATAAGTAAAGTATGTGGTCAATGTTTTCCAATGTATTGTAGGATATACAGGAGAGACAAGATAGATGAGCTTCGTATAATGCTTGCCGAGTAAGTTTTTGAATAGCGTTTTGATATTATCTAATGAGTCTCGTTGGGCGCTGAATTTAGATTCCTCTATTTTACCTAAAAAATCGGGTTTCCCATCAACCACAGGGAATTTCTTCCCATCCTTATTGGTGAGATTATCACCTTCTAACAATAGAGGAGTTTTTGTATCAGGATCTGTTAAAACAGGTAACCATTCAGGTAAGTTCATAAAACTGTTGAATTGCTTGTGTTATTTCTCTCACCTCGCTATTACTAAGTTCAAAATACATTGGTAATCTTACCAGGCAATCACTATACTGATCACTCATTGGCAAATCACGGTCGTCATGTTTATTATGATAATATGCTGATTTGTGTAATGACAAGTAATGAAAAACAGCAAATATATTTTTACTTTTTAACGCACTTATAAGTCCTTCCCGTTCGCCTGCATTCCTGCATACTACATAAAACATATGAGCGTTATTGGTAGCATATTCCGGAAGATATGGTAGTTTCAATAATTTTCTTTCCTGCAGAGATGCAAGTCCCTTAAAATATTCATTCCAAATTTCTTTTCGCCTGGTTTGTATAACATCTATGTTTTCCAATTGAGCATACAAAAACGCCGCAATAATATCGGAAGGCAAAAATGAGCTACCCATGTCTACCCATCCATATTTATCTATTTCCCCTCTAAAAAAAGCAGAACGGTTTGTACCCTTTTCTCTTATTATTTCAGCCCTGTCGACAAATTTATCATCATTTATTACCAACATTCCCCCTTCGCCGGACATGATGTTTTTTGTTTCATGAAAAGAAAAAGCACCCATATGACCAATACCACCTAATGGCTTATCCTTGTAATAACTGTCTATCGCCTGTGCAGCATCCTCAATTACATACAAATTATTTTGCTCTGCTATCTGCATTATTTTGTCCATATCACAAGCAATGCCTGCGTAATGAACAACTACAATTGCCTTGGTTTTATCTGTAATTAATGCTTGAAGTTTATCCGCATCTATATTAGGATTTTTTTTATCACTATCGGCAAATATAATTTTAGCTCCTCTTAAAACAAAAGCATTTGCTGTGGAAACAAATGTATAAGAAGGCATAATTATCTCATCGCCCGGTTGTATATTCAGCAGCAGTGCAGCCATTTCGAGCGCATCAGTGCAAGATGTAGTAAGCAAACATTTTTTGAACCCATATCTTTTTTCAAAGAAATCATGACAATGTTTAGTAAACACGCCATCACCGGATATTTTGCCTGATAAGACCGCCTGGTAAATATAATGGCCTTCTTTACCTGTGAGATATGGCTTATTAAAACCGATCATTTATGCGCTTTTAACTATAGACTTAATTATATACAATGGCCTGTTTTTTACCTGGTTAAATATTTTAGCAAGATAAATACCGATAATACCAACTGAAGCAAGGATAATACCCCCAATTAACCATATGGAAGTAATAATAGAAAGCCAACCTATTTGAAAATCTGCGACAAAAAATTTTCTAACAATTGCAAGGATCAAAACAACAAATGTTATTAGTGTAATTGATATGCCTAATAGGCCAATAAAAATGAGCGGCTTAGCTGAAAACGCCGTAATGGAATTTAAAGCAAGCCTCAACCTTTTTCTAAAAGTATAGCTCGTGCTTCCTTTATAATTTTTGTCCATTATAATAGGATGCTGCTTAAACCCTGCTAATATCATTAGTCCTGCAGGTAATGTTTCAGCTTCGTTGTATTGTAATAATGCTTTTACATATCTTTTACTCATTACTCTTTGCCAACCTTGATTACGTGGAATTTTAACATCCGACAAACTATCGAGTATTACAAAAAAAATTTTTCCTAAAAACCCCCTTATAATACCACCATCTCTTTTTTTCAATACTCCATAAACAACGTCAATATCTTTATTTTCCATTAAAATATTGTACATCGAAATAATATTTTGTGGTTCTTCTTCCAAATCACTATCAGTTGCATAAATATAATCACCTTCGGCATTAGCCATACCGGCAAACATAGCTGCATATTGTCCAAAATTGCGGGATAGGAGGATAAGTTTTACTTTGGAATCTTTCCGTATCAAAGCCTCTACTTTTGCAGCTGCATCATCAGGATAGCCGTCGTCCACAAATACAAATTCATAATCAACGTTCATTTTCTTTATACAATCCAAATGCTGATAATAAAAATCATCAACATAAGGAGACGAACGGTATAAAGATGTGACTATTGATATCTTATCCATTATTATTGTAAAACTGTTTTTCGGTTGGATATATGCCCATATCGATACATATTAATCATTTCAGGTGGGATACCCCAATCATAAGCACCTACCTGGTCATGTAATTTATTCAAATCATCAGAATAATATTTTTCTAAATCTTCAACCATTCTTCCTTTTGATGGAATAAAATCATGCTGATAAGCAGCGTTAATAGTATGCCTTACAGTTATTTGAATGGCTTCTTCCCTTGTGTACATACGTACTGGTTCACGTTCGGGTGTATATAATTTCATATCCTGTTCAGATTTTCCCGTAAGAATAATATCAGCAAGATAATCCGAAATAACAGGTGAGCAATGCAACCCATCTCTTTTTGTTCCAGTAGCTACTATCAAGTTAGTTATAGAGGTCTTGCCTATCATGGGCAATGTATCTTCCGAGGTTGGCCTCCAGCCTACATTCACTTTTACTAGATCACTGCGATAATAATCTGAATTGATCTGTTCCATTGCCGATTTTAAAAGAGTATATACGCTAGTAATTCTAGCATTTTCAAAAGGCTCAGGAGATATTAAATTGCTTGCACCTACCAAAGTATCTGTCTGATTTTGAGGGGCAGAGTAAACACCACAAGCCAAACCCCTATTAGGAGTTCTTATACAATTAGGTAAGGTGTCTGGTCCTGTTCTCAGCAATAAACTGCAACCCACACCATAAAAAATTTTCAGAAAATCCAGTTCTAAATTAGATTCATTTATGATATTGGTAAATGTAGCACCAGGCGAAAGGATATATACATCTCCTGAAACTAATATACCACTTGCAAGCATGACCGAAGAAACCAAATCCCCCTTTCTATACAGTTTATTGCAATAGTCATTTACAAATTTTACACGTCCGCTTTTAAAAAGTATTTCTTTTAATCCTGCCATTAAAGAAATCGGGTTTACCCAACCCTCCCTGTTAATAAATATTGCTCTTCCCGCTCTTGCAGCCGCAGCTGGTTTATATTTGGGAATAGAATTGGGTGCAATAACTTCATAAGGTTCATAAAATTCCCTTAGGCCATTTAAAATAGCATCAAAATTTTCGTCCTCAAGATCATCTGAAACATGATTATTGATAATAAACGTACCAAAGCCATGTTCTATTTTTCTACCTGATTCATGTTCTAATTGTTGCAATAAATCTGGCCAATATGGAGTAGCAGATTTGTTGAACAGGAATTTTTTCCTATCTATTTCATTAGAAAGAGTGTGGCCATCCAGTTCAGCAAAAGAATTGAACATAGCTGCTGCCGCAAGTGATGCACAACCCTTATTATTGTCAGGTCCAATGATACTAATACGTATATCCTTATCCCTGTTTATTAATTTATAAGCAGCAGTTAATCCTAAAATTCCGTTTCCAACAATTACAACCTCCATGAGACTATTTTTTTACAATATAACAGAGCCCAGGGTAAAATTGTGATCTATTTATAATATGGTTATATTGATTTAATATTTTTTCAGCATATACCCTTCCTTCTGCTTGAATTACATTTCTAGTTAGCTGCCAAAAAGCAATGACCCCACCCGGTACCATTCTATTATATATTGCTTGAAATCCTTCTAATGTAGGATCATATGCATTAACATCAAAAAAGGCAAGGGACACAACCTCATTAGCATTTTCTTTAAAATAATTTGGTAGTGTTATGCGACAATCACCTTTTATAACTTTATGCTTACCAAAATTATGTCCCATTGCATTATTTTTTTCATGGATTATCAACAATTCATTTAAAAGTTCCGAATAATCTTCACCAACTGAATAGGTTCCGTCTTTATGCAAGTCAGTTGCTTTATCTTTTTCTGAAAACCCTTTATATCCTTCGAATGTATCAAAACAAATTATGCGTCTATTCAAATGAAGTGGTTCAAAGATTGCTCTTAAATTTTCACAAATAACAGCTGTTTGGCCTCTCCATGTACCCAGATCTATTATAACGCCAGGTAGCATTACAATTTTTTCATACAATTCTCTTATTGCAAATATCCTTGCTAATAATGAGCCTCTGATAAATAACCCTAAGGACCTTTCTTTTTCCTCATCTGTACCAGGATATGTATTAAAAATATTAAATAATTCTTTTCTTGCGTCTATGCTTTCCTCGCTTGAATAAGTGATGATGGCAGATTCATGTTTTTTCTGCATATAACTTGATTTAGTTATTTTAATTGATGTTATTATTTTCTTACAAGTATTGTAAACTCATATAAAGGGTAATCATGCAATACAGCTACATACTTTGAAAATTTCTTTTTACAAAAATCAAAAAAGTAAGCCGGGTTTGCATAAAAAAGATAATCACGCATGTACTCCTTATCAGAATAAGAAGTAAGCATATTAAATGAAAATCCTTTTTTGCTGTACTTATTCAATGTCGTAAGGGTTTCTTGTATATAATTTGTCCAATCTGCATCATTCGTTCCAAGTCGCACATTAAAAATACCACTGGCAATTGTGTAATCAAATGTTTCTTCACTTGCAAGTTTTGTTGTCCATACCGCATTATCATTGCCATTTGATTTTTTTGCCTGCGCTATCATCTCATCAGAGATGTCAAACCCATAATAGCTACTGTTATAACCGGACTTATTTAAATATTGCAACAAGGCTCCGTAACCACAACCATAATCTAAAATTGAAAAACTATTCTTATCATTAATCACTTTACATAATTGTTCAAACCTAAGCTCTTGCGACTCAGTGGAATTCCAATCCACTCCGCGCGGGCTTACACCATGTTCTTTTATTTTCTCAGTGTAATAATTATTAACCGAATCCAGAATGTTGTCCGCCATTTATAAACTCTTCATAAATTGTTTCGCATTTTCGCCTTCATTAAATATCAGGTCTAAAACTGTTACGCCGTGTTCAAAAGGGGGATATAGTTGTTCATATTCATTATACCCCGAATAATCCATCCAGCTTAGTTGTATACCTGCTTCTTTAAAAAGATCTTCAACTATGTAGTCCTTAGCAGCAGGTCCTGATATATATTCAGTTCCATTTGCCTGTTGTACTAAATTAAGCAACCTTTCTGTTTTACCATCTACTATAGTATAATCTGATGACCAGCTTATTTTAGTTTTTATACCTAATATTTCGTTCACAATATTTATTAACTCAAAGTTGATACGGCTCAGGTATTTTTCCTGTGTGGTTAAATAAAATGCTTCGAATGGCTCTTTATATTCTTTAAAGTATTTAGCCTTACCATAAAACCCTTTTATAGTATTCCAATGATCCTTGGCCCAATTGCCCTCAGAAACCAGGGTTTCATTTATCTTCTGAAAATATTTACCTTTTACTTCTACAGGGACGGTTAACCATTGCAATCCGTTAGGCGTTTTTATTTTATTTCTGTTTCTCCAATCACGCTTTGTATACTGCATGTCATCATATAAAATAAATTCATCAACCATTTTAATCATATCGAAATAGCCTTTCCAGGGTATATAATTCGACTGAAGGATCGCCACTTTTTTCATGCAGACACAATAAATATAAAAATCGCTCTAAATTATTACTTTCTAAGCAATATATTACTACCTGCTAGCAGTTTGCCTGGTGAAAAGAAGGATGTATGCAATAATAAACAATAGGGAAGTAAGTGCAGAAGCAACTATTTTTAGCATCAAATACCCTATGTTATTCAGGCTCCATAGCTCGACTATAAAGAAAACAATATGATGAAGTAGTATTAAAAAACCACTGTACACCAAAAACGGCATCCAGCCCATATTCTTAATAGATGGTGATTGGCTATAGTATTCAGACGGATTTTTAGCTAATAAAGCATTCAGCACATTGGTGCGCAGATAGGCAAGCAAAACTGTAGCACAGGCATGCATACCGGCTGTGCCGGTAAATATATCTACTGTAAGGCCGGTAATAAAGCCCAGTATTAATAATGTTACTACTGAAGTATCAAAAGGTAACAATAATATAAACAGTGGGTAAACATATGGAATGAAAATAGGAAAGCCTGCCGGTTGCAACCACCATTGCAGCGTTATTTTATTCAGAATAAATATCTGAATAAGCATTATAACGCAAAAGCGAACCATATTTTTTACATAGCTGTTCATGGTTTTGTCTTTACAGAATCTTCCAGTTTTTTTCGTTCTTCTGCAAATTTATTTTCAACAACATACACATATTGCAGATTCCTGAAATTTACAGATGGGTGCACATATAATAGTTGCATGTTGTTTTTTTTGATCACTTCTATCTTGTATACAGTTCCTATCATAATGTCTGCCGGGAAGAACGAATAATTAGTAGTAAATACAGAGTCGCCTTTACTTACTCTTATCTGCGGAGCCACATCTTTCATCACTACTACATCGGGGGTTTCACCATCCCAGGTAATATACCCATAGCTACCATCTTTCAACTTAGCGCTTACAGGTTGTCTTACGCTGAGTATAGATATTACACTTGAAAAATGAGATGACACGTGCACTATTTTACCTACGGCACCGACGCCTGTAATAACTGCCATACCTGCTTTGATACCATCATTGCTACCTCGATTGATAGTGATGTAATTATTAGCGGCGTTCACTGAATTATTAATAACATGCGCAGTATAATATTTATATTCTGCGTACTGTACTATATGCCTGAAGGAATCAGTTGAAAGAATTATTTTT
>Ga0206886_1027_pt1 | contig 35431 bp, 26 predicted proteins | sample Alteio_BWOrgHeat_92_FD_152952 | JGI IMG/M metagenome (GOLD analysis project Ga0206886, IMG submission 152952) | Enriched cells from forest soil in Barre Woods Harvard Forest LTER site, Petersham, Massachusetts, United States - Alteio_BWOrgHeat_Nextera2 ... | reverse complement strand
GATGATGAATTGGATTGCGAAACAATATAAGGAAGGTGCTGAAATAGCGAGCATGTGTTCGGGTGTATTTATGTTAGCATCTGTCGGTTTGCTGGATGGGAAGGAGTGCTCCACGCATTGGTCTTTTGCTGAAAGCTTCAGAACTATGTTTCCTAAAGTAAATTTACAAACAGATCATTTAATTACCGATGAGAACGGTATTTACACAAATGGTGGTGCTTATTCTTTCCTGAACCTGGTAATCTATTTGATAGAGAAATATTATGACAGGCAAACAGCTATTTATTGTTCTAAAATATTTCAAATTGAAATGGACCGAAATAGCCAATCACCGTTTGCCATATTTACCGGCCAAAAACAACATGACGATGAGGTAGTTCAAAAAGCGCAATCCTATATTGAGAATAAGTTGGGTGAAAAAATATCTGTAGAACACCTGTCATCTATATTTGCAGTTGGCCGGCGAAACTTTGACAGGCGCTTTATTAAAGCTACCGGCAATACTCCCCTGGAATATTTACAGAGGGTAAAAATAGAATCAGCAAAAAAAGCATTTGAGACCACCCGTAAAAATATTAATGAAGTGATGTATGATGTTGGGTATTCAGATGTAAAAGCATTCAGAGAAGTGTTCAGGAAAATAACCGGCATGTCTCCATTGGAGTACAGGAATAAATATAATAAGGAGGCTGTTGCTTAAGTAGCCAAGACCGGGTAATAAAAAAACCGACCATTAAAGTCGGCTTTTTGTGCCCAGAACAGGAATCGAACCTGCACTTCCTTGCGAAAACCAGATTTTGAGTCTAGCGCAGATTGTATCAATATGTTTCGATATGGCCTGAAAGTATTGATTTCACTGCATTTAATGGAAAAATAATTTCACTAAAAATCAGTTAAAACTGCTGTTTGTTGTACCTTAGTTGTACCCAAAATAATACTCTATTTCAATGGCTACAGTTAAGATTGTTCTTAGAAAAAAGAAAAATAAAGATGGAACTTTTCCTCTGGCAATTCGTATTACCAGAGATCGGAAGTCCTCCTTTTTACACTTGGGACAAAATATAAATGATACTGAGTGGGATGCAAATAAACTGCGTGTTAAAAAATCACATCCTAATTCCGTTCGACTTAATAACTTTCTTATTTCAAAGCTTGCTGATGCAAATGATAAGTCTCTAGAATTAGAAACTTCAAAGTCAGCAGTGTCGGCAAAAACAGTTGCAAGGAAAATAAAGCCAAAAGCTGGTGACTCTGTTTTTTCCCAAGCAGACCTTTTCATTAAGCGATTAAAAGATGATGGTAAGTATAATCGCTGGAACTCTGAGAAATCTAATGTTAAACATCTTAAAGACTTTTTAAAAAGTGATATAGCATTTCAAGATTTAACTATTAGCATTCTAAATAGGTTTAAAGCGTACCTAATCTCGAATAATAAAGTTACAGAGCGGACCGCGATTAATAACCTTGTAACTGTTAGATCAATTTTCAGCCAGGCTATTAGTGAAGGAGCCTGCGATGCAAAATGTTACCCTTTTGGTAAAGGGAAGATTAAAATAAAGTTTCCAGATTCTAAAAAGGTCGGTTTAACTACCGATGAAATAACTAAAATAGAAAACGCTGAACTTAATCCTGAAGAGAATCACGTACGGAATTTATGGTTAATATCCTTCTATTTTGCTGGAATGAGAGTGTCTGACTTGCTACGTCTTAAATGGACAGATTTTCAGGATGGGAGGCTCTATTACAGGATGGGAAAGAATAATAAGGGCGATTCTTTAAAGGTTTCGGAGAAAGTTTTAAATATTTTATGTCAATATGAATCGGTAAAGGATGAGAATAGCAACTTAATATTTCCTGAATTGCGCTGTATTGAGGAAGGTAATAGGTTTGAAATGGAAAGAATAATATCTTCTCGAATTAATGCTATCGATAGAATACTTAGATTGAATGTTGCCCCTAAAATTAAACTTACAAAGCCATTAACTATGCACATTGCCAGGCATTCATTTGGCAACATATCCGGCGACAGAATCCCAATCCAAATGCTTCAAAAGCTGTATAGACATACCGATATAAAGACCACAATTGGATATCAGGCAAACTTCATACATAAAGATGTAGATGAGGCTTTAGATTCTGTAATCAATTTTTATTAATTTGTTATTGTAAATGAGCTAATGGAAGTTATTTGTTTAGAAGATCAAGCCTTTTATGCCCTAATTGATCGTGTTGTAGAACAGATCAAAAAAGAGCAAAACCTGAAAGAAGATAAATGGATTTCAGGTGAGGAAGCTATGCATAAACTCCGAATTACTAGTAAAACAACCCTTCAAAAATTGCGAGATGAAGGTAAAATTCGTTTTTCTCAGCCAGAAAAAAAGCATATTCTATACGATTCGGAAAGTATTAATGAATATTTAGAAATACATACAAAAGATACTTTTTAAATTTCTCTAATGGACAACATAAAATTTATTACCGGGTTTAATAATGGTTATTTGTTGGCAAAATATGAGCCTCAGCTTTTATCTGTGGTATCAATAAACTTAGAGGTTTCTAATGAATATATTGGCGGATTAATTTTGGGAAAAAATCAATTTGAGCTAGAACAGAGAAACGAGCTGGATAAAATGAGACAAAAATCACGAAGCAGAGAGAATGAGTTAGGCAATGAATTATAAAGAAAAGTTCTTAACTCCGTATGGGTTGTTCAATAACCTCACATTTGAAGAATTTTGTTCAAAGATTCCCAAAATAAGATTCAGAAGAGAAGTTCCTGAGGATGTCCTCAAAGATTTTGAAGTAATTGAAAAACTAATGGCGTTCAGCTATTACGAGTACCGATTTAGCGATGAAGCTTTCTCAAAATCATTACGAACCTTTGAAATGGCAATGAAATTAAGACTAAAGGAATTTGAGCCATTATCTAAAAAATTAATGTTTGATGCACTAATTAAAAAGCTTACAAAACTTAACTTATTTGATTCTGACATCCAAACTTTGATAGATGCAAAGTCATTACGTAATACTTTCTCGCATCCTGAAAATCATGGATTTGCGGGAACAATGTATTGGCATGGGATAAAAAAGACAAGTTATCTTATCAATGAGATATTCGATAATGTTAGTCTTAGGATAAAAAGAAGAGAATTAATTAATAATTTTAATGAACGACAACAAAAGGCTAGTCTCGGAGGTTACTGTGCATACGTTATCGGATCAAAGGCGGCCTTACTGTATAAAATGCAACTAATATTTCTCAACAATAAATTTGAATTCCCATTATATGTTTTGGCTTGCACCCCTTTGTTTGATTTAGAGTCCGACTCTGATCTTGGAGGAAAAGTACCTTATGTATTTGGGCTGAGAGTAAACTGCCCCGTATTTGATGGCAATTCGCTAAATGCCAAAATACTTGAAACGGGGCAAAGCATTTCTTTTGAACTAATTCAGAAATACTCTGTTCTACATACGCCTTTTTCAAATTGGAAATCAGAATTTGAAAAGAAAAAGTATCCTGAAATTTATGATTTGAGCTTGGGCCACTCTTATTACGATTTATTGGAACAAGATCTGGAATTATTTCACAAAATGTAATGAAGATTGAATTTGGGGGTACGGGGGCTTGCCCCCGATTTGCATTTCGCAGGGGCGAAATGCAATCTTGCAAAGTATGATTTTTCGTGTTCTAATGTCCTTTACAAATATCCTTCGCGCATGTCCTTTATGATTCCCCAATACTGTCCTTTATTATGGTTGAAAAACTAAGCAGGGTGTGCATGCCTTCCTCTTTCTGTCAGCATAATGGATTTGGTTTGACTGTCTGCAAATGCAAAAATGAAAGCGGGCTGTCTCGCGCTGTGGGGTAAAAAGCGGTACAATGCCCGCATGACCCAATGTGAGATCGCCAAGCGCCTCGGCATGTCCGAGCAGGCAGTGTCAAAGCGGTATAACGGAAAGAGCCTGCCCAATGCCGCCAATATTATTGCACTATCTAAGCTATTTGATAAAGACGCTGAAACCTTGCTTAAAGAGTTTATAAAGAAACAAAAGAAGAGATAGCCGGCATTGACCGAGACATCCGGCCTGCCGAGAGATATACTTAACAATATCTGGATTAGAACAGTGACTATGGCATCGGTGCACTACCCCTTTCAAGACACTAGTGTGCAGGTCTAAACCTAAAAGAATTACAGATGTTACAGAAACTTTACAGTATTCATCAATTACAACAATTATCGGTTATCGGGCTAACTTTATCCATAAATATGCTGATAATGCATTAGATGCAGTAATTGGATTTTTTAGTTTGTTGAATTCTTTATAGTATTTTTAATTTATAAATGTTGAAATTAGATTTCAGCCTTGGTAAAAGATTAAATAAATGGCCAAAATTCTAGATTGTATAATAATAGGTGCGGGTCCATCAGGTCTTACTGCTGGAAATATACTAGCAAGAGAAAATATTGATTTTCTGATAATTGATAGAGGCGACTATTTATATAACAGGAATCCATCCGTTCCTAAAGATATTGTAACTGGCATTGGAGGAGGTGGCCTTTATTCCGATGGTAAAATTTCATTTTTTCCGTCAGGGTCTAAATTATATAGTCTAAAATCAGATTTGCTTAAAGAATCATATGAAGAACTAAGAAAAGTGCTCTCTAATTTCTCTATTCACACTCCTGACTTTAAGAGCGATTGGTTAGCATCACAAAATGACAGCAATAAAGAAGGGGTTCATAATAAACATTACGATTCTGTTGTGCTTTCCGATTCCGAATTATCTAATCTTGGTTTTTATTTATATGATCAAATTGGCAAAGAAAGATTTCTTGTAAGACATAATGTTACAGGCATCATTAGAGAAAACAATATTTATAATGTTACTATCACCGACACAGATAACAAAAGCATTGTTCGAAAATGTAGAAATGTTATTTATTCAGGTGGAAAATTTGGTTCACTAAGTCTGTCAACATTAATTGGTGAAAGCAACTTAATATTTAAAAAATTTGAAGTAGGAATACGAATCGAAACAGATCATAAGGACTTTGATTTTAAGGAGATAAATCAAACTGATTTAAAGTTGCTTATCAAAGACAATATAGAATCAGATATTGAATTTAGGACATTTTGTTTTTGTAGAAATGGTTATATAGTTCATGGTAAATTTGAAGAGATGGACTCTTTTAATGGCGTTTCAAATAAGCCTGAATATGATAAAACTAACTTTGGAATAAATTTAAGAATCATTACAGAGGCTGGTTATCTCCAGTACCAAAGTAGTTTTAATAAGCTGAGGAAATCCCAAGCTATAATAAATCAATCATTAAAAGATTTTTTAGAAACTGCAAATGAAAATTGGGATACAGATATCTATAATCTTTTTAAAGACTGTTTTAAAACTCATTTTCCCAAATTAAGTAATTCAAATGCTAAAATAACAGGGCCAAGTTTTGAATATTTTGGTTACTATCCAATCCTAAATAATGAATTAAAGCTACATGAAAGTAATTTTTGGGTGACCGGTGATTCAACTGGCGAATTTAGAGGTTTAATGCCTGGTCTTGTTAGCGGTTTTGTGGCAGGTAAATCACTTGTCAGAAAACTGAAAATGGAGAGAGAAGGATTAAACGATTTGGTTAGAATTAAACCAAGTCTCACTACCAAAACGATCACAGTATTTACAGCCCAATCAAAAAAATCATTTTACTGTAAAGATACTATTTGTGAATTTGTTTTTAATCAAGGTTGTATTCCAATAAATCCGTTTCAGGTTTTTGGCTACTTTTTAGGAGATAGGGTCGATAGAGACTTAGTACGAAAGGGTAATAATGAATTAATTGGCAGGTGTGACGAACTTTGGGTTTTTGGTTCCATCGCAGATGGCGTCCTATTTGAAATTTCGCGAGCTTATGATTTGAAGATGCCTGTTCGCTTTTTCACAGTTGAAACATACGCTAGACAAATTGAAGAAATTACAGATTCTTCAAAATTAGTCTTCGAGCCTGAAGTACATGCTCAAATTGGGAAAGAAAAATTAATCAAGTTTATAGAACAATCTTATGATGGAGGAATAAAAAGGGAAACACAATTATCTATCTTCGATGGCATTTCTAAAAAGTAAGCTGCGCCCTTTATATCTTCATTTTTTAGATAGAGAACTTCGTCGTGCAGAGAATGTTACCTTTTCCGATTTCGACATTCTTGAATTTTTGATTGCTTCGGTATTAAATTCTTGGTTTTATTGTTACAGTAGTGCTTCACTTTTACAGGAAAGTAATAAACTGTTTCCTCAATCTACTAGTGCTCTCTTAGAATTGGAAAAATGCGGTTTCGTTAAGCTTTTGACTAATGAACATTCATTTAATGAATTTATACGATCACGAAGAGAGATTTATGCACATAAAGAAAGCAGATATCCAATGTATTTTGATGAAGCTAATGAAAATTTATGGCCTTCAAAGCCTGAATTAATTGGGTCTTCGACTACTTCTTCTATTAGAAACTCGATGTTGGAATGGATGGATACTAAATTTGCGATTAATAACGTCCTCTCAAAAGATATTTTTTACCCTGGTATCCTTAATAGTTTTCAGAAGAAATTAATTGAAGAAAGAAACAAGGCAATAACATTAGACTTATTATTACAAACAGAACAATTAAACAACGATGAAATTAGAAGAAATTCTGGTAGGGTAGTTTCATATTTTTATACAAAAAGGTATTTAGATTTATACGATGGGGATATATTGTCCAATCTCCCCCATCTATCATTTTACAATAAATTATCGTCTAATTCTGAGATTAATGATTTTAGAGTATTACAATGCATTTTACGCTGTTGCTCAATTCCTAAGTACTTCTTTACCAACGCAATTCTCAATCTCGAGAAATTAATGGTATTTCTCAATTCTCCTTATTTCATATTTTTTAAAATTGAACTCATAGCAACCCATAGGTCACTTGTTGAATTATCTAAAAATCAAGGCCAAGGCGACATGACCCAAATAATCAAATTATTTGAGTCAAATTTTATTTCTCAGGCCATTAAGATTCAATCATCACCACAAGAATTCTTGCATCAAGCATATTTGGCACTATCAACTACTGCATTGTCGTTGATTAAACGACATGACTCCCTTTTTGAATTTTACAATATGGCCAAGCAAGAATTAACTACGGCAAAGAGAATTTTAATAGTAACAGCAACTCCAATTGAGACCAAAACCTTTCTGAAGGCTATGGCTTTAATTGGCAGTTTACCTACTCAACTACCAATCGAAAAGCTAATATTTTGGAATTTCGGAATCATTAACAATAGTGAAATTCTAATGATAAAATTAGGAGATATGGGTTCGTCGAAGGTTAGTGCTTCAACTTTGGTTGTGAAAGAAGCTATCGAGGCTATAAAACCAACATATGTTATTATGTTGGGAATTGCGTTAGGCCTGAAACGTGATAAGCATATTATGGGAACTATATTAGTTTCTAGGGAGTTGGAGGGTTATGAATCCGCAAAAATTTCTCCTGAGGGCATAATTCAAAGAGGTCATAGAATTCCAGCAGGGACTACACTAATAAGTCGATTTGATAGTTCAAGCATAACTTATGACAAACATCCTGTTGAGGTTGGTTTAATCATTTCAGGCGATAAGTTGATTGATAATGAAAAAATTGTAAAACAGCTAAAAATGTCTTTCCCGGAAGCTATAGGAGCGGAAATGGAAGGAACGGGACTGCAAGTAAGTAGTCATCGTGAAAGTGTTGAGTGGATAGTAATAAAGGGTATATGCGATTGGGGCTACGACAAACAAAACGAAGACAAAGAACGAAACCAAGAAGAGGCAATTAGAAATGTTTGTGATTATTTTATTTATACTTTAAAGTACTATCCGATTTAATATAGGTAAACTAAATTGTATGGTGCAGGCTGTCCTTTCGCAACACGAGTATATAGGAGATATTGTAGTAAAACGGCTGAAACGTTATTGTTAATCAGGATCGCCAAGTACATCATCAATATTTGGAGCGCGGCTCTCATCGTTATCTCGTTCAGCAGCCTTGCTCTCTCAGTCTCCGCGTCTGTATGTCTTTATTTCTAATGTCCTTTATTTCCTGTAACTGTTTTTCTTCTGTAGCCTGTTTAATGTCTAATTGATTCAATCTCTCTATATCCACGCCAATTCGCGAGAACCTGAATTTTATGCCGTTCATGCTTTGTACACCTGTCAATTTTCCCGATCTGTAGTATGCAGTAAAACCATGTTCTTTCAACGTTGAAATAAACTGTTTGGTGGAAGCAGTTTTGGCAGATATCTCGTCAAGGCATCCAATCAAAATCTGCTTATCCTTACTGCGTTCGTTTTTTATATTTTCTACAACCGCCTCTCTTGATATCCCCTTCGCCTTGCTTCCATGCCTCGGCAAACTATGCACAAGCTCCGGATGAGCTGCTCTTTGCCAGGCATCCATAGACACCTTGAGGGCTGAAAATTCCTGCCTCGATTGTCTACTGCTGAGTCCTGAAATTTTTGTACCGCTCACCGTGCAGTGTAAATGCACATGATCCACATTGCGGTGGCTCACAAATACATACAGATTATCGGGTCCGCGAAGTTCAACAAATTTTTTACTTACTTCTTCTAATAATTGATTTGATATATGCTCCTTGTCCTTATTGGAAAAGCTCAAAATGGTATGGTAGACCTGCACGGCATTCTTCCTCTTGTTAATTCGCAGGCTCTCGTTATGCTCATATTCTTTCGCATAGCCATCTATGGAATGTGAAGCTACATTCCACGTATAGACGAATTGTTTCTCTCTGGTTACTTCCTGACTTCCTTTAGGTACAGCAACCATTTTTTCCTGCATCTTTTTTGAACGCGCCTGCTTGTAAAAATCCTTCGGCAGTTCTGTTATAGCTTTCGCATCAAATAGTACGGTCTGCCTGCTTGTTTTGATGCCCGCATATCCCTTGCTTTCAAGATGCTCCCGAATTTTCTTGTGTACCTCCGCTACAGAAACGAATGCCTCTCCCTTTTTAGCGGATGACATTTTAGACCACAGCGCAAGATACTTGGCGTGACCCTTTCCGGCATCAAAAAGCTTGGCATTCCGGTCCAGGACATATTTTTTGACCACCCCTTTGCTACACGCATATTTTTTCGCATACGCAGGCGTATGGGCAAGATAGAAGCCGTTGCCGAGATTGCCATACAAGCTGCTCGCCACATTTGGGGTTCCAGAAAAATCAACCGGCGTGCCATGGTACCGCAATATGCCGTTCTTTTGCAGCGCTTTTTCGAATGCTGCTTTAGTCAGATGCCTTTTTGCTTCTTCAATAAGCGGCACAAGATTTTTAGACAGAGGCAGATCTTCTTTTTTTTCATCAAGCATATACCGGAACAGGTATGTAAACAGCTGCCTGGTGCCGGACGACGTTTTCCGCGAGAGGCTTTTGATAATCACAGTTCGCAGTTTTGAAACAATTGCATTAATTCAGTTTTCCGCTCAGGGTTATTCCGCAAGTAGCTGCTTAGCCATTCTTCTATGCTTCGCTGGCTGTACAAAAGCCCAATAATTTCCTGTTCGATATTTTCCATGTGCTGAAGAAGGGCTTCATTCGCTTCTCCGGATCGTGCGTTTTGTATCCGCTGCACAGCTGAATAATTAAGCTTGAGCAGCTGTAGTATGTGATTGAGGGTTACCTGGTCGGGAATATAGGGGCGGTTATAGGTATGGAAAAGGCAGGATTGCTTTATGTATTTCGTGCAGCTTACTTTGTAGGCCTTGGCTGCTTTGGAAATATCTCCTAATTCATCAAGGTTAAAAAAGAGTTCAAACATTTTTCCCTCCCGCTCTTTTTTCCATTTCTTTTTCTGTTCGCGCCAATACTTTTTTCTGCATTGAGCAATACGATCAGCATCACCTGTTTCCAACACGCCGCAGGATTCAAGATATTGGTACACACTGCTCATATGGTTCTTTGTATGTTTCATAACGGCAGCAACGGCGGTTCAGAAAACGGCAGCTTATTCTGTGGTACATACGGCGGCAGTTCTGTTAGACGCAATAATTTCCGCTGCTTAAAATACGGTGTAATTTCAGTTTTGATTGCCCGATGGTTTCCGCAAAAAATTAAGGAAGGTCCTTCGTGAATTTCGCTTGGCGTAGCAAGCGGTCGAATGTGTCTGACATCGTTCTCAATATATTCCCAATTTCCCATCGTAGCAGAAAGTTCCTGTGCAACAGAAAGTTGTTGGCCACCCATGTACACCTTGGCAAAACTATTTTCAGTAATAGCCCTTGCGATGGATTGGTTATACAGATCAATTATTTGGGAAGCTGACTGGTATACTTGTAAAATACCGCACCTCGATTTACGAATATTCGAGAGCACTAGTTGCAAGCCGGAAAAATACAATGAGCTGGCTTCATCAATTAAAAAAAAGAGCGGAAAATCCTTGTCAGAAGCGGGTTTGCTCATAACATCTCCAAAAAATTGCTCCAAAAAAATAGATGTTGCCAAACTGTAGTACCGCATATCGTTGGTATTCGTATTTATGAACAAACACACCTTCTTTTTTCTGAACTCTGATATATCTATCGTGTCATGACTTGTTGTCAGTGCCACCTGCGGGTCAGTACCGAAGATGGAGAGTGCACTTCTGCATGTGGCAATAACGCTGAAAAGCGCTTTAGAATAGGCAAGGAAGCTTTTGTATTCGGAAAGCAGGGCAGGGCTGGCCTTTACAAAAAGCAGGTCTATTTTCTCAGGGTCATAGCTCATAGCTGAAATCAATCGGTAGACGTTATGCAGCGTATGAAATTGCCGAGGCGTATGCTCAACGATGTAGCGCATTGCTAAACCGCAAAGCGATTCACTAGACAAATTCCAAAACGGATCTTTCGAGTTTGTACCCAATGCATTTACGATAAGCATCTTGCTCAGCTTCTGAATGTCAGAAGTTGAACGCAAATGGAGAATAGGGTTATAGCCTTCAGAAACCGAAGGCTCGCCCCAGTTCAATATTTTTACTTCATATCCCGCATTCAGCAATGCCCCGCTGGTTTTATTTGCCAGCTCTCCTGAAAAATCTGTTACGACAAAGCTCGATGCGCCTCGCATCTTTAAAATGCTCGGAATCAATATACCCGAGCTCTTAAAATTTCCGGTGCTGCCAATTACCAAGGCATTCTTAAAAGAATCCTCAATGGACAAGCTACGCTTGCCATTCAGGCAAAATCCTTTTGCATCGGAAGACAGCAATTCCCGTTGCGGCAGATAATTGGCGTCAAATTCTGTTTTGCGTTCATCTCCAATCAACCATGTATAGAGCTGATATAACCCGCCAATGACAAAGGCAATGCACAAAAGAATCAATACCAGTTTCATTTCAAAACATGTTTTTCGAGCACTCTGCTCATCCCCAATAGAATATTTCCGCTTAGCTTGAGCGTCCACAGTAAAATAATGGCCATAATTTTCAGCACCGCCTTAAAAAAATGATGGCAGGTTGATAATAAAAAATTATTCGATCCTTTCTGGCTCATATATCAGCAGTTAATAATTTTTTCAAATTGTTTCCATATGCAGCGAACACGATCCGCACACGAAATTTGCACCCGGTTTCGCCCATGCCAAAAGTTTGCATTTCGGACAGAAATAGGTCGTTTTGTTCTTATTGGCATTCTTATAGTTGATCTGCGTGTCGTGCGGCTTGAACGGTACAAGACAGTGCTCCGGTATTTTTTCAAACGCTGTTTCAAATGCTCCGCCCGGCAGAACATAATGAGACATGTGTCTCCCTGTCTGCATGCCGCCCGGCTCGCCGGTGCTGGAGCAGGCTAATCCGGCCCCCGCCATGAGCTCTGCAAATTTCCGAGTATGGTATCCGCCGTGAATCGTATTCTCTATGAGGAACTGCTGGTGATGCACCATCTCGTGCACGAGAACGCCAAACGCCGTCTTGGGCCCGGAATGCAGAATAACAGGATTAATATTGATCTGCGCGATATCAGGACAGCTCTCATTAAACCAGCTTTTAGGGAGATAATATCCTTTTGAGCGGGATCTGCGACTGATGGTGATCAATACAGGCGGCAACTCGCTCTTGAACAGCGCCTTGTTGAAATAATTATACGCATTCTCCAAAGCGGCATATTGTTCTTTGGTCGGAGCACCGCCCTTGCCCATGCGAGTATTTTTTACATCGTACGATGTAAATGCATCAGTGCCCATCGTCAATTGATTTATTGTTAGCATTATTGCTCCCGAACACATTCCTACCCATAATCTTGTTCATGGCAGCTATAAGGTCTTGGGGAATGATCGAAACAAAGTCATGCCTTTCATTCGGGAAATCTTTTTTATACCATTCAATGGTTTCTATGAGATTTCTGGCGCCTTTTGAAAATCGAGGAATGAGCTTTGTCCGCAGGGCTTTTTCAAATGCTGCCTTGGTTTTCAGCAGTTCATGCCTGGCCAGCCTGAAGCGATAGTATGCAAGCATGTCGGCGATAAGGTCGCTGTTCTTGATTATCCAAATGTGCAACAGCATAGAAGCCGCCAACAGGATGAGCTGCGCAATCACGACCACAGTTCCATACGTGAGCGCATGAAAGAAACCGGCAATGCCTGATTTCCCGCTATATACAAACGCAACAGCAAGAATAGTAAGGGCTACATTGATGATTAGCACCAGGTAGGGCACCTTTTTGCTTATCCAGGAATTGTTGCGCGCATGGTAGCGGTTATCAATCGAAGTAAAATAAGAAAGCCCGCATTCCAGCAGCACCAGTATCGGCGGTACGAAATAGGTCAGCATGTGCGGCAGACCCGTTATTTCGCAAATAATGGTAACGCCGTTATTCACGAGGAAATAATCAATGCAAACGCTGAGCAGGAGGATAATCAGGCACCAAAGCATGTTGTTGTTTTCCCGGTACTCGTGCCCGACGTCCACGAAATCTTTGTTGTTCAGCTCGATAGTCTGCAGCTTCTCTTCCGCGGTGTGCAGCGAGTTTTCTCTGTTTTTGCACTTCATGAACAAGGTCAATAATCGGTCAATGAGATCCTTGATGTGGCTTTGCGCATGCATTGCAGAACGATTTTGGTTTTTCATATACTGTGTTTTTGATGGTTATTGTAAAGAAATTTCAATTGCTTTTTCAGGTGATGAAAATGTGTTTGTTATCATGCTATCGAGACTGGTTACAGTACCATTCCCTGCATTAGTCAGGTACACATCTGCAGGCAAATGCAGATCGGGTATATGCTTATACTGAGTATCCTTTCCATCACTGTTGAGAATCAGTATGTTTTTTGTACCGGCTAGTGAGGCATTAAATATCTTTTTTGCGATAACCAGCACGGAATAGATGTCGGTGCTTGAAGCATACGTGGATGCCGTATAACGCAACCGCTCTTCAATCTGGCTGATAAATACCCGTATGTTCTCTTTCCTTCTAGAATAGTACTCTCCGCTGTCAGACTGGTATCCTTTCAGTGTTTCTGCATACTCCTCTGATTCAACATTCCGCTCGGTTATTGTCCTCTGATTTGTAGCTGGAAGAAGAGGCCGTTCAAAAGCAAAAGCAGCCAATTTCAGGCAGATCGGTTTAACCGCGGAATTCCCCCTTATTATCCCGTAGTACAATTCAATATTCCTGTCAACGCAATTAAATATCGGGTTGAATATATCGCTATGTACAATCTCTACGCCATTGACAGTGTCGCTTCCAGTCGCATCCTGAGCAAAATATATACACAGGCTTGGCCTTATGGCAGCAGTTGCATGTTCCATTTTGGGCTTTTCTTCCTCTAACAAGTGGGGCTCGCTATTATAAAAGAGCCAACAGCCAATACCTATTATCGCTAAGACTACAATTTTTGAATACATATGTATCAAGTTTTTGGTTTTAAATAATTTTTGTCTCGTTTTTGATTAGCGGAAACACCTTTACCCGGTGCATCTTGCGATGTCCGGGATAGAATACCTGATAAGCCGATAGCCGATTAAATGCTTGACATATAAAACTATATGTGATATGCTGGCTTCGGCTATGTGGGCGTCTCAATTCCTGGACATAGCCATAATAAAAGGGGCACGGCACTATCGCCGCTGCCCCTTCTTTGTTAGGTTATTTCCACCTCCTTTGAAAACGTTTGGTTTTGCATACAAATTGATTCTGTAGGCACAAACGTAAGATGGGCAACTGCTCTAATAAAAAAAGAGGGATGGTCGTATCAATTTATGGGGCAGCATTCGGAAATCTAGAAGCAGATTTAAATCTCATTTCCAATAATTCCCAACTTCTTCAGGTTTTCTTCAAAAGATTCAGAGTAGTTGAAGGTTCGATAGGCATTATTAGATATGATGTTCGTTTCTAGAGTTCCACCTTTGCTTCTTTTGGAATAACCAGTGACTATGTTTTTATTAATTATGTATCTATTATGGCATCTCACAAATATACTTGGCTCTAATTTTTCTTCTAATTCCGTAAGAGTTATCCTATAAAGAAAATTCTTTTCTACGTTGTCTTTATTTAAGTAATGAACTTCGCAATAATTATCTTTAACCTCTACAAACAAAATCTGCTCATTTTTCAATTTTAATATTTTTGCTTCCATACTAAAATTATAATCATCTCTGATGCCCCAAATATGTTTTTCACTTGCTCTCGTCAGGACTTTTCTTATAAATGCTGGCATTGCCTTATCGGAAAAAGGCTTTCTTAAGTAAATAAAATCTCGCAGATTTTCTATCTCCTCATAAGAACCATCAGTGTCTATCGAGTGCAGCACGATTATGCCCATATTTTCAGTTCCTACATCCTTGATAATATCATTTAAATCTTTGTTGTCATCGAGATTGAAGTCCAAAATTGATAGCTGAAATTTTTGCGATGCTAGGGCTTTGACGGCAGAAGCATAGGTTGTTGCCTTATATTCTATTGAGAATACTCCTTTATGCTCACTTAGTAGTGCTTCCAATAAGACAATATCATACTGATTATCCTCTACTATTAATGTTTTCAATGGTTGTAACATATGGAAACTTGAATTTTATTACTGTGCCTGAATTATTTATTTTTTCAACACTAAATAAATCCTTGTAGGGCCAATGCCAGACCTTCAATTTGAATTCGTTAATAATCCTATTTCGTAAAATGCTCAATCCTCTATTTGGCCTATCTTTTCTGATGTAGGGACCACTTGGCGGAGTGCCGTTGTCTGATATAATGGCGCTTAATAAATTGTTTTCCTTTGCGAGTTCAATCTTCATAATGATTTTATCTTTTCTATTCCTAAAACCATGTTTAATAGTATTATCCAAAAGGGTTGTAAATACTTCAGGAAGAAATTTTATGCATAAAATTTCTGGCGTACCAAAGATTTTTATTATCTCTATTTCCTTTCCAACCAATTGCTCTCTTTCAGAAAATGCTTCTAAGACTTCAATTTCATTTGCAATAGTCCACTTAGTACTTTCTAAATCCTGTTTTTCTACAAGTAAACCAAAATAATATGCGGAAACGGATGAGTATTCTATAGCCTTTTCAAAATCTTTATTCCGCAGAAGGTTTGCAATGCTGCTGTAATTGTTTTTTATATTGTGGATTTTTCCCTTCGCTATGCCATTTAATTCTATCCTTGTCTTCTTTACCTTCCTATTTTTTAAATAAACTACAATTGCGAATATAATTAATACTGAAACCGTGATTAGAAGGAACCAAAATGTTGTTTGCCGAATAGTTTTCTTGTTCTCAATAATTATTCCCTTTTGCTTGTCAATGGTTGCGCCTAATCTACCTGTGTCATTAATAAGAGATTTTTTATCCTCTTTAACTTTACTAACATCCGATTGAAGTATATCCTTTAATTTCTGTAATGAGTCATTCTTTTTGCTTAATAATATTTGTTTATTAGCAAGACTATTCAAAGCAAGTAGTTTTTTATCTATATCAAGTTTCAAATCCCCATTCTTATTTTCAAGAGTGGCTAAATCAGATTCAGATTCTATTTCATTTAACCTGTTAACTGTTTGAATTTGTGATGAAAGAAACGAATTGTATTTTTCCAGATAATAATTTGCAGAATCTTTATTATTTAAATTTTGAAAGAGATAATAAGATATTTGATCTCCTAATACATGGAGATTTACTTTCTTATTGTAATTTAAAGTTGAGTCGTGATCTACTCTTTCAATTGTATTTCTGACTAAATCTATCCCCTCATTGAACTCCTTTACGTTTATTAAATAATTTGATTCAATTAATTTTATTCTGTATTTAGAATAATTATCATTATCTGTTTTTGCAAGTTCTAGCTGAAGGCCAATACATTTTTTAAAAGAATCATCTTTTCTAAGCTTGCTGTATGCCCAAGCCACATACCCAAGTGATTCTTCAATTTTACCAAGGTCTACGTTCGGGTAATTGATCATGGCAACTTCAAGCGAATTTTCAAAAAAGTTATTTGCTATATCGTACTCGTTTTTTTCTCCGAAGTAATTCCCCATCAAAATTGATACGGCAAATGTTAATTGATTATCTAGCTGATGTCCATTGATGATTCTAAACGCAGTTGAAAGAATTTCATCTCTTTTATTTTCTATCCTATTTTTCTCTGCATTATTAATCAATTCAAAAGCTGAGATCGATTTATTGTTAAAATGATTGTAAAATTCTTCAAATAGGTCTTGCACTTCTATTTTTGGAAATGAATTCCATACTAATTGGTTCACAGCATTTAATTGCGCATAATATTCATCCGCTGTATCCTTAGCAAGCTCAAAATATTCGGCGGCTTTTAAATAATGTGTAATGGCTTTTTTTACGCTTGTGGTATGATTAATGTGAAGGAATAGTCCGGCAATTTTATTTTGGATATCTCCGATATTTTTTGCCGATTTTATGATCTCATATGCCTTTAAGGAAGTAAGATAATATGTCAGTCCATTTATTAAATCCTCCTGCTGTAAAAATAAATTGCCATTTGCTTCACTTGCTTCAGCTAGCTCTATTGCGGGATACAGTCCAGCATTAACTTGTTTAATAAATGTTTCAATGTCAAATCCCGTATTAATTCTTGAGAAAAAATCTAAAATAGTGCTACTATCAATTGAATTAAAAAAATGCTCTTGAAAAATTACTTTAGCGTATTCCTTCTCCCCTAAGTTGCGTATTTTGGAAATTTGCTCAATTATAGAATCAACTCCAATGGTATAATAATCTTTTTGTGAATTGCCTATTTGTTCTAGCCTATCAACAATATTTCTATATTGTTTATCTGTATAATAATAGCGCGGGTAATTTGTCGGCTTCGGTAATTTAACTTGCAGTTTGGAAAGTAGTTCAATATTTTTATTTGTTTTATCACCTAAATTTTTTTCAATTCTAGATGCAATATTTCTAAAAATATTTTCTATTTCATCGAACGAAATTGGTTCTGAGATAGTAAGATCAAAAGGTTGGTTATTATTTTTTTTTTGTGAAAAGAGGAGAAGTGGGGCAAATAGTAATAAGACTACAATAGAGTAACCCTTCATAAAAAATGTGTATTTTATATTAAAGGGTCCTAATGATTGGGAATTTAATTCCTAATCAAATCCCTTACTAAAAAACTCTTTTAAAGAAACGTCCAATAACTTGCAAATTTTTATTAAGGTAGAAGAATACATATCCAGTCCTTGTTCATACCTGCCCCATTGCACTCTATGTACATCGTGTTCATTTGCAAAGGTCTCATATGATGTATAACCTAGCCCTTTCCGCAATTCTTTAATACGATTTCCAATCTGTTTTAGTTCAATATCGGCCTTCAATGACTTTAAAGATGCGGACTCTTTCTTTCGTGCCATAAAGTAAAGTAAAAGAACCCCCAGCGTATAGTAAACCCCTATACAATAGGTAAATTGTATAGTATGGATACTATATAGTATCTTTTTATTGAAATATTTACTATGTTTGTCCTCTAACAAAATTCAATCACTCACAAAAATGTACTTGTATGAAGATTCAAATAGTCTTATCCTGTGGATTGCTGCTCTTCGCGTCTTTGCAGCTTGCCGGATGTAAAGCATACCTCGAAGCATTACAAAATGCCCAAAGTGCACCCAAGCAAGCGGAAACTCCAGTAGACTGCCCGGATGTAGAATTATTAGGACTTTCAGACAAAGGGCTTTTAGATGCCCATGTGTATTGTGCCAAGATTCGGAACAAGGCATCATATACAAAAAGCGTTACAGTTGAATGGGTGGATATGTATGGTCAAACGAAAAACTCATCCTTTAATGTTCCGGCTGGGCAAATCATTGAAGGGCGGCTGTCTGCCAATAATGGAATTGAGAGGAAACCGCAGAATCTCCGTATAAGCGCATGCTATTAATTGTGGAACTAAAAAGAATTGCCCCGAAGAACGGTTATCTCAACACAGAAATGAAACTACAATATAATTACAGGTTTTCGCCTATAGAAATGTTTAAAGAATGCAGGTAAGTTTATAGCACAAACAGCAAGTCCCCCCATTTATATGGGGAGTAGAAATAAAAGCGTCGGAAACGCTTCATTACGTGAAAAATACCCTTGTTAGGTGATTTTAATATTGGTAGCTTTATATTATGAATTTCTTAACCACTATACTTTGAGATATAAATAGCCGTCTTTTACGCTAGGATGAGATGAGAACTATTGCCCCCATATTGTTTTTTCTTTTCGCTTTTGGAAGTGCCTTTTCACAGCAAGCAATAAAAGTGCTTTCTATGAAAGGATATGGTGGTGATGGCGACGATAAGATGAATATTGAAACATATAAGGCTTCTGACGGAGGATTCTTAATTAGCCTAATCTCATCCTCAGATTCAGGAACCGGCAATATTGATACGCTATGTTCAAAACAAGGTGGAATATTTTTAAAATATACTAGCGACGGGTCTACGCTTCAATGGGACAAGTCGCCCGAGCCAACCTTCTTATTTCCTACTGCTGATAACAATTTTATTGTTGCAAACAGTTATGGGTTCCCTTGGGGGTTTTACGTTAAAAAGATAACTCCGGCAGGTACCGTATTATGGAGCAAAGATTTTGGCAGAGTTAGCGGGGTACTACTTGAAAATATTATGCCGACAAATGACGGAGGATACATTATTGTTTCGTTGGCAAATAATACTGATACGGATGTTACAAGCCATTATGGAAGCAGTTTATCAGAAGATATCTGGGCCCTTAAGATTGACAGCACAGGCCAAAAAAAATGGAGCCGAGTGATTGGCGGCACAGGTGACGAATGGGTTTCAAATGTTGTGCCTGGACCCAATGGCGGTTGCTATATCGTGGGGGAAACTGAATCAAATGATTATGATTGCACTGGGAACCACGGCAATACGGATGCATATATTGCTCGACTAGACAGTAATGGAAATATTCTATGGCATAAAGACCTCGGAGGATCTGATGCGGATGGGTATCATGGTCAAGGAATCACGAACAGAAAAGGAGGGATAATTTTTGCAACAGACACACGATCTTCGGATGGCGATATCCACCATTATGCCGGCAATGGAAATTCTGAATTTTGGACCGTAGACCTTGACAGTAACAGCAATATTATTTGGGAAAATTGTTTTGGCGATTCAAGCGATGCAATACCTGAATCAATTTGCAAGGCAACTGATGGCAGTTTGTGGATAGCAGGCAGCAGTACGATTACGTCAGGCGAAGTAGATATGTCATTTGGCAAGGGTGATGCTTGGGTCGTTCATGCTGACAGCATGGGGCAATTTATAGATGCTAAAGTATTCGGCACTCATCAAACTGATGGCGCGCAAATAGTATATCCATTAGAAAATGGGCTGGTGCTAGTCGGAGGGTACTATGATACGGCTTCAATAAATGGCGAAGATTTGCCTACGACCTGGTATGGCGGTAGTGACATTTTCTTAACAGTATTAGCATCTTGGCCCGTTGATGTACCGAAAATTTCACAAAATCCGAATACCATAGCAATTTACCCTAATCCTGCATCGTCGGAAATAATTGTGAATACAGAAAAAGTAAAAGAATCTGTAAGTGTTTCAATAAATAATATTCTGGGCAAACAATTTTTTTGCAGCAAAAATTTCGGCAAAAATGAATTGCGAGTAGAAACGAGTACGTGGCCGAGAGGGATTTATATCGTAGAAGTGAATGGAAATAATGAATTCAAAAGCATGACGAAAGTTGTGCTTCAATAATATAAATTGAATTTTTAAAACCGAATTCTATGAATAAAATAATCAAAGCATGTGCCATGCTCATGTTTGGCAGCAGTACTCTTTTCGGACAAACCGCGTTACGGTTCAATTATACAGCTCCTAGTTTCTATAATGGTCGAGACTCAATTTTAAAAGTTATAAAGAGTTATGACTCTGACACTTCCGAGGGAGGAAATTTAAATGATTTTGTCAGATGGAGCGAATTTGCTTCAAATAGACTGGTCACAGACGGCTCCTCTGGAAGTGATATGTTTCAAACTGCGGCAAAAGCATATTTTTCTTATGCAAAGGGGTTAAGTACATTATGCAGTGGAACTTCTGGGTATACAGGTAACTGGAACTGCATCGGCCCCTTTAATAGTTACTATGGTGATTATGACCAACAAGGAAGGGTAGATTGTATTTGGGTTGACCCAGTTGATACAAATCATATTCTTGTAGGAAGCAATGCAGGAGGCCTTTGGGAATCAAATTCGGGCGGTTTGCATTGGCATAATATTTCCGACGCATCAAATGGTCTTATTCCAGGAACAATGGGAATCCAGAGTTTTGCCGTAAATCCTTTAAATAAGAATATCATTTACGTTTCAATGTCTACGACAGGCGCAGCCCATACTGGCGGACCATACAATTTGGGATTAGCCTATACAATGGATCACGGACTGCACTGGTATTATGATAGCTCATTTATTTCGGCAACAGGAACAACAGCATATGGTACAGGAATTATTAAGGTCGCGTATATGCCGGGAACACAGAAATTGTTTGCTATTCTCAATGGATATGTGGACAATATTGTTCAACCGTATGTTATGTATAAAGCGGATACTACTAGTGGATGGGACAACGTGGCGTATTCCTATGCAAGCGATCTCTATTCTGACACCTTCCAAGTTTCAGATATGGAATTTAGTAAGGCAACCTCAGGCAAAGTAATAATCCCTGCGTTTACAAATTCTGGAATTTTGAAACTTGAAATATTCAATACTTCAACTTTGTCTTGGACAAGTTATACGTTGTCCGCACCCTCAGGTTATTTTACAGGACGACTGTGGTATAAAATTCATGGTAGTTCCACTGACAGCATTCTAAAATTTACAACAACTGCTGACCTTTCTATTTCAGGAGGAGATACCGCGTTTATGCTTCTGAGTGTTCTCCAGTCATCGGATACCTCCAATCAAAGCATATTAGTAACCAAACCACTAAGTAGCAGCCCGCTAACCTTAGTGAGTAATGTTTCAAGTATTGGCAGCCTTCAGTTTATCGAAGTATCACCTTCAAATTCTAATATAATCTACGCCAATGTGCATGACAACTCTAACAATTTCATGATGTCTACAAATGGAGGAACATCGTTTTCCTATTTGCCAACATATAGTCATGCTGATGGGCGGTTCATAAATATTTACAGTTCAACAAATACAAGCAACGGAATAAACGACGTAGTGTACGGGTGTACAGATGGAGGGATTAGCAAAAAACGCTATGGAAGCAGTAATTTTATAAGTATCACCGGAGATAGTTTGGCAATAACACAATTTTATGGTGTAGATAATACTGAGGCAAATGAGAATATGGTGGTTGGTGGGGCGCAGGACAATGGAGGTTTTGTTTATGATAAAACCACACCACCATATTGGGGTATTTTTGCTCCACTTAGTGATGGTTATTATGTAAAGATTGCCAAGAATGGTTCCTCCACTGCAGTTGTAGAAAACGACTACCCTTATATGGCAACTAACGTTTTATCACCATCCTGGAACTTCGGCGATCCATATGATGATTGTGTAAGAGGTATACGTGGTTGGGAATTTAATGATTGCAATAATATTTTCAGAACTCTACTTTTTGACAATAACAATAATTTTTATTTGGGGCAGAAGCAGGTCTGGGAAGAAGCACCGGGAGATGCAAACTACCACAGAGCCTTTCATGCAGACCCGCTAGAAGGATTAGTACCGACTAAGGTGCGCGACTTAGTTATTTCCGAAACTGATACCAATAAGGTCTACATTGCATTTCACGATATTGCCTACGCTGATCCGACTGGGTCGCCAACAAATGTTCATGCGAAACTTTTCTACTCGACAAATGCTAGAAATTCATCTCCGACATGGAATAATATTACTCCATCGCCTGTAGGATATTTTCGAATCAATGACATTGAAACTGACCCAAATAACATTAACAGGATTTGGCTAGCGTATGGTGACATTTCGTATGGAAATATAAATACTCCATTAGATAGCATGAGTATCAGGGTTTATTACTCTGACGACCACGGCATAGATTGGCATGATGTATCTCATGGTCTACCTAACTTGCCAATAAATAAAATCCTCTATCAGCATGGGAGCAAGGATATTTTGTATGCCGCAACGGACGTAGGGGTTTTTAGATGTGATTTTAGCTCTTTCGATTCATCCCAAGTTGATGGAATCAGAGGTGGAAATACCTCTGTGAATTGGACATGTTTCAATAATGGTTTGCCTGCATGCATTGTTAATGATATGGAGTTTAATTACTGCTCCAACAAATTAAGGATTGCCACACTAGGAAGGGGCATGTGGGAAACTGCAATTGACGATGGCACGAAGCATTATCCTACACCCGGGTTCGCAAAGACAATAAATGCTGGTGGGGTTACAACTTGGGCTCAAGATCAATGGCTTGATGGAAGTATATTAATTACAGGCAACAGCACTCTGGCAATATCTTCGTCAACTATACATATGCCAAAAAATGCAAGAATTGCTGTTGACAAGGGTTCTAAATTGATCGTTGACAACTCCACAATCACGAATGATTGCCAAAGTTGCTTTTGGCAAGGTATTGAAGCATGGGGTGATTCAACAAAACAGCAAAATGCTACAAATCAGGCTACCGTTATCATTAAGAACAATTCGTACATTTTAAATGCGAATGTGGGTGTTGCAAATTGGGATTTGACAGACAGTCCAACCAGAGCACAAGCGTGTGGTGGTATTATTCAATGCACGCAATCCAACTTCATAGACAACCATATGGCAGGGTGGTTCAATCCGTATCAGAATAAATCGCCCCTCTCTTCACACATGCCGCTGCGAGATCAAAGCTTTTTCGCAGAATGCACTTTTAGCATTGATGGAAACTATAAAGGCGGCACAGGATATCCATTTGCCGAACACCTGTATTTAAAAGGAGTAGATGGAATTGGAATTATGGGATGCAATTTTAGAAACGGCTTGCAATATGGCAGGGGTATCCGCGCCATCAATGCAGGCTTCTCCGTTAGCAATTATATTCCCCTCGGCATGTTATGCTCTCCGACGAGCTCAGTTACCTGCGGAAAGCGTTCAACGTTTGATGGGTTTAACAATGGAGTTGATATTGAAGGGATACTGGATAATGCTGGCCCGACTGCGAGCGTTGAAAACGCCATATTTGATACCTGCACCATTGGCGTGTATGTGTCAGCATATGACAACGTAAGCACGTACGGCAATACATTCAATATTGGCAACGGCCCGAATGAATACCAGGTAACAGGCGGCGGACCGTGTTATGAAAACATTGGCATCTATGAAAAGCAAAGCAAAGGATTCCATATTGAATTTAATACATTCCAAGGATGGGATACTTCGATTGCTACATACGGAACTCTTATTCAAAGCTCGTTTCCTGATAATGAATATAACGATCCTGCAACCGTACCACCGAATTATGTGAATCATAACAGCTTTGATTCGCTCACCTATGCCTGCTATGGACTCGACAAAAATGTCGTAGCCTATGTCGAGCCGGGAATAGAATATGCAGGGCTTGAATTTCTTTGCAACACTTATACCCATAACAAATGGGATATTTATTCCGGAACCACAAATACTACAAACCCTACTTTCTTCATAGGCGATCAAGGCAGTGGCTTGCTTGCAACGGGAAATGTGTTTGCATCCCCACCAGGCAAGATTAAAAACGAAAGCCCGAGCGAGATAGGCTACTACTATAACAATGGTACAGCGCCACCAGTGGCAACAGGTTCAATCTATTTTGATACGGGCGTACATAACGACTGCTCAAGCTACAACCCTGATATGGCAAATGGCGCTCATACCACTTCACTGCTTTCAACAAGTGGCTATTCTACAACACTTACAAATTTTTTAAACAATCATTTTTATTGGTCAAGTGCCAACGTCTCGCTCTTGGCACGGCTGGACGGTGGAAGCACGAGTGCGATGAAAACATACATTGACACCCGTACTGCAAATGATACTACTGTTTTGTTTGATACTCTCGTCTATTGCTCTCCATATTTGTCGCCAACAATACTCAAAGAGGTTGGCAAAAGGACTGCATTACCATACGCCAAATACTTGACAGTTCTTGAAGATAACCCTGAAATGCTGCGTCATCAGGATTTATTGGATTATATACACAATTCAATAACCATCCCCATAACTCAGAATGATATTGATACACTCGTGGTCAAATCGGAAAACAGTACCGCGCGTTCTGCCACAGACGACAGCATCCGGTATTATTCTTTGCAAACTTCCAAATACTATAGTTTGCTTTTAATAAACGACGGGCTTGATACAGGCTTCGCATACCCGTTTGTTGATACCAATGCCACAGCAGCTCAGATAGACACTACACGAGTATTTTTCTATCGAGACAGTTTGCCGTATGTACTCAATACTCTTACAGGCCTTTGGACAAAGTACGAGCTTGCTGGATTCTATTACCGCAAAGGTGACCTGTCGTCTGCTGCGACTTCCATTGACGATATAGGCAGCGGATTCAGCTTAACTTCTAGCGAAACGACTGAATACGACAATTTTAAAACACTGTGGGCGATCCTTGATACGCTTGCCATTCATAGTAAGGATATAAACGGATTGGATTCAACTAGCCTTGCTGAAATAGATACGCTTTCAGACCCGCTTTCAGCGTTTAGCCTTGTTGGCCCACTATCAGGCAACATTATAGCAGCGGATAAAATAGGCTCATTCCCTGGTGGCCCTATATCGGGACCACCTCCGGCTCCGATAAGCGCTCCATGTCCATATGATTTTAGTCCCAAACCTGCACGGCATATACAACCTCAACAACAGACTATTCCAAAATCAGGATTGAATGTAGTTCGAGCATATCCTAACCCTGCTCGTAGCCTAGTGAACTTTGATTACTATTTCGGAAACACCAAAGGCACGGTGTATCTGGAAATAACGGACATGGTTGGATCATTGATAACCCGATATGTGTTTGCCAACACACAAGGGCAAGTAGCGTGGAGCACCGATGGTGTGCCGGATGGTATATATATTTATCGGGTCCATGATGCGTCAAACGTTGTTTCGGTTGGTAAAATATCGATAGTCAAATAAGGCTTCTCCAAGCGCTCACCTAGTGTGGGCGTTTGGATTTTCAATAACGCTCGAAAGTGAATTTTAAATTACATTTAAAAAGGAAAAAATTATGATAAAATCAATTTATGCTTTGGTGTGCATTACAACACTTTTAGTAAGTACACAAGATTTATTTGCTCAAAGAGTTCCAAAGCCTGTGACCCAGACAACAACCATGTATTTTACAGGACAAATGAGTCAAGAAAATATTGGTTTTCTTTTCCCTCCAAAATATAATTTACCTGATGGAAAATTAACCCCAAAGCAAATATGTGGTAGAGATAGGTGTTTACTCTCAGTTGCTGGAAGGGAAGAACATTATTATCATCGTGCATACTCACCTCCTGTAAATGATAATTCAACTTTATTGGATATTGCATTTGGATTAATAGGTCATTTAGTTCCGGTTGATCAACCAGATTGGCCTTACCCGTATAGTTGCTCAAATGGTTCAACATCACCTTTTCTAAAAGAAGATATTACTCCAAAAGGTAGTGCAACTGGCCATAAAATCGACTATAAAAAAACCGAACAGCTACAGTTAAATGTCACAGCAGCGGTCAAAGCAAATTTAGAAGAAATAGCTCCACTAATTAAAGATAATAAGTTATTAGACTCTTTAAAGGTGGAACTAACCGCAGCCTATACCAAAATAAGCGGCAAAACTTTGACTATTACTGGCAATTACTCAGAATGGCAATTAAGTAATCCAACAATTAATAAAATTACCAAAGGAACTGATTATATAGAATGCAAAAAATATATCGCAGATCATGGTATGAGGATTATAGTTGCAGTCGGTATAATAAACTATTCAATTACGAAAGCTGAAACTAATCTTGAAGATTTAACTTCTTCCATTCAAGCTAAACTAGACGCACACAAGATTCCCATTAGCATAGGTGTTTCATTTAAAAAGCAAGTAAGCTCATCATTAAACTCATCAACTGCAGAAGGATATCAAGTAATATCTACTAACACTTTAGGCGCAAAAGATTTGAATATAGCTAATAAATAGATTGTCTGCGACTCTTTTTTCAAACTTAGCTTCGATAATCGGGGGCGGTCATTGGTGAAAATGCAGTTGCAAATCATATTTTGTAGGTTGCGAAATATAAAAGGGACTCACTGTACATGAATCCCTTTTCACCTTGTGTAAAACTTCATCACTTTTTCTTTCTTACTATTTTTTTCTTTTTAAGCATATTAGATAATAAATGTAGAAAGTATGCTAAAACTAATTCCGCAATTAAGAATGCAACCGCTCCCTTCGTAAACTTGATCCACTCAAGGTTTGTTGTAGGCATGTTTGACAATTTCGTAATTATATAGAAACCGAAAACAAGGGCTATTCCTAGCCAGCGTATGACTTGCTTATGAGTATATCCGAGAATCGCACCAAAGAAGTCTCCCAAATAATACATTCCAATCACAAACACATCGAGTTCTTCTTCCATGTCCGTCAATGAACAAACATCACAGATAATTCCGATAAGCAATAGAACAATTAAAATAACTAGGATTGGTTTCATACACTATAAAGCTGTATTGTTAACTTTTTATTAATAGTTATTTAATAATCTATTGGATTTCATTGCAGATCACTGATTTTCACCAGTTATGTGCTATTTCAAAGAACAAAAAAGTCGAATTCCGATGGCGAAACTCGACTCAAGACTGATGCAGATTTGCTAAAACGATATCCACACCATACCTTTACCAGCTAGTGTGCGCTATGCTACGCTAGGCATAAAGGACTTTAGTCGGGTACTTTTATGTTTTACTTTTCTTGGACCCCTGCATGCAACGCGGGGGTCTCTTTTTTTAGAGGTGACCCTCTGTGTACCTCCTTTTAATATCGTTTAGAATTAACATAAAATTCATCTTAAAACTATTGACAGATCAAATTGTGATATTAACTTTGACAACTGAATTTTAAACTAACCCATATTTCCTGCTCAATTCAGGTGAGGTTTACTATTCACCATAAACATCAACAAAGTTTACCTTCATTTATTACCCAAATATTACGGTAAGGTTACGTAATTGTGTTTTCTTGAGGGAACTCATTGAGTATCTATTTGTTTACATAGAAGAATTGAACAGAAACAGTAGTCCGGGTGGAGAGTTGATCCTTGTTAGGATTGGTAGAATTGAATCCTCAGCATTCTAGTCTCACAAAAAGGATATTGTGCAAATGAATACAAATTTTGGTTAAACTTGGTCAAAGAGAAATCGGAGCAAGTTATCACTCTACATAAATTGCCATACATTGATACCGGCAGATAGTATTAAATGTATATTTGTTTCTGTTTAACCTCTTATGCAATGAAGAGAATATTTAATGCCTTGTTTTTTTATTTTGTAGGTATTATTTCAAAAAATTCAACACTCGCAAATAAGACTTGGCATAAAATAGCGCGGAGTAATCCAGCACTTTATGTAATAAAAAAAGAACAAGATAATTATTTATTTAAAGTTAAGATCAATAATTTCAAGCCACAATTATTTTTTGTATTATTTGTAAATGTAGTCGGATTCTGTCTTTGCTTTATACCGGAAACAATCACAGAACACTATTTTCATTGGCTAACCATTGTGAAATTGCCCGAAAAGCAAGACGCGTATAGTCTAGTAAGTGAAACAATGGGTGCTGCAGCTCCTATCATAGGATTAAGTTTTGTTGTAATTGGGTTTTTATTTGAAACAGTACGCAATAAAACGCAACGGACATTTGAAGATTTGTTTCGGGCAACTCAGCTGTATTTTGTATTTGCTGTAACTGTTATAAACATGGTCGTGCTAATAATTCTCGACGCATATAAGTATTCAGTAGAACCTTATACGGCTGGTAACTTTGCCATTTTGGGTTGCCTTCTACTTATTGGAATAATGATGTCAATCAGTTACCTGTTTTATAAGGTAATAAAATTTTTCAGTCCTGAAAAGATAGCAGAGCTATCAAAGGGTCGTTTGTTAAAATCCGCGAAATATTTTCTACTGAATGAGCAATTCGTAAAAGAAAGTAAAATAGTGTTTAATGCAACTTTTGAGGAGTATGGTTTCTCAGAGCAACAATGGAGTTTTTTTGATGCGGCCCCAACTACCTTGGTAAGAGTGGGAAATACTGCAGATGTGATTTTAGTTGATGTATTTCTGCCGCTTTTAAATTTTTGGGTGCAGAGAATAAAAAAAAGAAGTAATTCTGGTTCCTTTTATTCACTCCACTGTCTGCAACACTTGGAGGAAGGCAAACCAGTATTTAGTTTTGCTGATGGCACTACAATAAAGCAATGGGAACAGAGATTGATTGCATTAACTTTCAATTTACGGCCAATTATGACTCAAGAAGATGAATTTATGGCGGAAAAACAGAAAATGGAAAATCGACTGAAAGTGGGTGCGGAGTTGGGGGATATCGAAATTTTGACTCAAACATTAACTGACATGAAGGACTTATACGAAATATTTTATAAAGGCATCAAATGATCCGTCCGATAAATAATAATACTTTAACTTCTGGCATAATTGCAAATTTTGACCGGACACTATACGATGCTTTTAATAGTGCGGTAAACAAGGGCAATACTCAAGCGTGGAAGGAAATTTTATCCTTTATTTTAACTCAGACCTCAGTTGCAATAGCGGAAAAATCTGATTTTGTTTTAGAAACATTAATCAATCTTCCTACTTTTTTATACACTACAAGTATAAAAAAAGAAGAAGTTGCAAATTATTTAGTTAATGCAGTTAGTGTGTATTATAAATCGATGTCTTTACATTTTAAGTCAGATAGCGGAAAATCTGAACTTATAGATAAGCATCCTTCAATCTTCTACAAGTTTTATGGAGGGGTCTTATCCTTTTATCATTACCTGATTTTTCACCAAGATCAACAAGTTTTGAGCCATGCATTAAATGAGTTTAATCAAATGAAAGAAGAAGAATATGATTATGAAACTAGAGAGCAAATAGTAAATTTGGTAAGCAGCGGAACTGAGGGGCAAAAGAAAGAAATTAGGGATAATGCAACAAGGAACCATATTTATGGGATTACACAGAGGAGAGCCGCTCTGGGATATTTCTCATGGATAGTATATCTGTATGCTCTGGATAAGATAGATAGACCTAAATTTCTTTTTTTAATAAGTAAAATTGACATCCATTACCAGTATTTTGAAGACCTTTTGGAAGATATTATCCAAATCCGAAAAAGAGAGGCGATTGACTACCTCGGCTTTTCATGGTGGGATCACACAGATCGTGAGTCTGGAATAGTGTACTCTCCACCAACTGTTTACGACTGGATATTATACGGAATGTGCTTCTTGCTTTTAAAGGGAGAAATGCCTTCTTTTTCTATAGAAGCTATTATTGATGACAGCGACTACATTTTTCTTTATGATTCGGTAAAAAGCTTATTGGAGTACTTCAAGAAAAATATAGAAAAATGGCAGAAGCCACTTGGGATAGCTGGTGTGGCTGACCTAACAAGTGAAGAAAGAACCAACCAGATAAATGAAGATTTGGAAGAGCGCACTCGTCGAATATTAAATGTATTCGAGCGATTAAAAATTCTGCATGATAAGTATGAAAGCAGTTTAATTGCATCCCAGCAATTGGATGTTAAACTTGTAAATGAATTTAAGCAGCGTTTGTTTGAAGCATGGAAAAGGCAATGTACTATCTTCGATTTGTTTTCCCACTTCCACAATCAGGATGTAGTTAATAATTCCGATGGTCTACCATATCTAGGTTCAAAAATTCTACTACAACGTTTTAAAATGATGTTCGTAGAAAATCATTATCAGCAAATCTACGGTAGTGCAGATTTAGGTTCTGATGTGGGTAGACGAACGGATGGGGCGTTTTTAGCTAAGGTATTCAATCAATATGCACCTGAATTACCCGTTTATGACAATATTATTTCCGGATTGGATGCATGTATAAAGACATTAACCGATAACAAAATTATTCCCGATTTAATTATTATTCCTCCTGAATTTATTTATCAAACGAATATTAGAGAGGTGCCTGACTTTGTTGAATATAGTGAGGCGAGTGATATTGGATCAATAGGGGCTTATAGGGGCATCCCAGTAATAACTTTCTATTCGAAAGTCTTAAGTAAACAAGTCATTGTAACTTCTTTTAAGCTCGCTTTTTCTTTGGATATATACGAGGATGAAAACTTCATAGATCGACGATTGCATATCCAAATAAAACAACTAACTGCTGCAGAAATCGATCAGGAATTTGAAAAAAATAAAGCAAATTGGAAAGTCGATGAAAAAGGCTTAGAACTAACTGATGAACAAGCCAAAATTAGGATATCAACATCTGTGAATCTTGAAATATGGTCGCGTGCAAGATTTAACATCCGAGATATAAATGCAATGTCGATTTTCAACTGCATCCAGCCTGTCGCACACACCCACACTGCCAGGTAAATAGGCATTCAACTTCCTCATTCAGCATAAAGAGCGCCAACCCAAACAACCCTTGCGCTATGTAATGGTTTAAAGGATCGCGCAAGAGATGTTTGTCCTATACGCCGAAAGCCTGCCTGTTGGCAGAACTTTCTTGCTAGAGGACACTTCGCGGCTTGTCACTCTTTCTGCAGTTCATTCGTCAGTTTCATTATAACCTTTTCAGGCCTGCAAAATCAGTGCATTCATTCGCTCATTTCATTTCGCTGCATTCCATTTACTCACTTTGCAGTCCTCCGGTTATTTCGTTTGTGCTCGCCTGCGTAACTCGCAGACAAGTGTTTGGCATGGTTTTGTGCTACCAAAAACACACGCCAAACATACCCGCCCTTTGTTTTCTAATGGAAAACGTTACAGGTCGGATCTTGCTCGTACTCGCAGTAGGCTCGCGGCACAGTGATTAAAACGAAAATGTTTCAATCACTTTTGGGCTATGTGGCTCAAGGCTGTTTTACCTTCAAAAAGAATAGCGTCTATGTATTCGTGCTAAACATTTGTATTTTTATTTGATGGATAATATTAATGCGGATAAGTTTTTAGAGTTACTAAATTCCGGAATAGAAAAAGTGGAAAATTACGTTGTCAATGGAGAATTAAACCTTGGCTTGATAATACAAGCTACAACTTTCCAACTAACAATAAATAAAGTTGATTTTATTAATGATGTTAAAGCAGAAAATTCAAATTTTGGCAACAAACTGATATTTACAAACTGTACTTTCCATTCAAAGTTTAAGATAGAAAAATCATATTTCTTTAGCTTAGATTTTAAAGAGAGCCTCTTTCGTCAGCCTTTTCTATTGTTAAGCTCAAAGTTTATAACCTGTAGTATTCAAAACGCAACATTTAATGCCGCTGCGAACATTGAAGATGTTACTGCAGATCATATTAGCTTATTTGATTTGGGAAAGCAAAATATTCTTATTGCCAATCCACACTTTACCGAAATGATGGTTTTTAGTTTAAAAGAGAAAGGAGAGATATTCATAGGTCCAGAAGGATATAAACCAAAATATGAACTTGATCCTTTTATTAAAATTCTCAAAATTGGTTGTGGTGATAATTTTAATTACTCAATTGTAATTAAAAAAATTACAATTCTCGTTCTAAAAATTGATGGCTTCAATGAAAGCGGCAAAATATTACTAAGTGATATAAGTGCAGAAAATGTCATAATCGAGAATTTTGTTAATAATGGGTATGTTGTAGCTAATAACATTTCATCTAAATCGAATAGTCAAATGTTAGCAGTACAAAACTCAAACCTAGGACGATTTGAAATTTACAATATCAACTTTGAACAATTTGATACTGTTAATATTATTGACTCATATATCGCGGATGTTGTTAGTTCAAATATTAAATGGTGCAAATCCAATGCCTTAACGAAAGTCTCTGGAAATGATCATCTAAATAGTCGTGAATCATTCAGACAACTAAAGAATATCATGATCAAAACTAACAATAAACCCGATGAGCTTCGGTTTTTTGGTTACGAAATGCGCGCCTATCACAATGAACTTAAAAAATCCAAAGGCAGAAGGGACGAAAAATTTATTTTATGGACAAACTATTATTCAAATCAATATGGTTTGTCGTGGATGTTACCATTAATCGAACTTTTGTTAATTAATCTCTTACTTTATACAGTCATCAAAATTAACCTTCATCAAACACATTTTAATCCAAATTTAATAATTAATGACGTAGTAGGATATTTAGAATTTATGAATCCTATTCACAAAACAAGCGAAGTTTTTTTTGAAAATAAATCTGCAATCGCTGAACTATTTGATATAGTTGATCGCCTGATAGGAGGTTTTTTACTTTTTCAATTTTTGAGAGCCTTTAGAAGATTAGTTAGAAAATAGGATCATGATTGGAACGAAGCAATCAGAAAACCTATAAGGGGTATTCAATGAATTTTTTCTACTGATGGAAGAAGTCTAATCAAAATGTAATATAGAAATTTTTGGCCTGTACCACAGCGAAGGTATGCACTTCGTCAATGCCTGCAAAGTCTGCGCTCCGTAATCTTCGCTTGCTTCCTGTTTTCCTGCAACAATCTCCATTTTCCGCTCCGGTGTTTTTAATACTACCTCCGCTCTCAAATAGTATTCTTTCGTAAAAACCTTGTCTGCCTTTCCGTGCGTTGCAGATCGTTGCTTATCACAGTCCATAAGGCTTTTTAAGCCGTATTGTGTAACAACTAAATCATAAAACAATGGAACGAATGAAAAAGCTGTCCCGCCTCATGCACATGAGCTGGGCAATTCAGAAAAGGAAAAATCTAACACGCTCACAGGCGCTCAGTACCGCATGGGCAATTCTCAACAACGAGGATATCACCGTGTTCTACCTCGTGAAGCGCTACAACGTTCACAACAAGCCTGTAAAGTGGCAAGACCTTAATCAAATGGCATTATTCACCCGTAACTAATTTTCTCATTTATAAAATCAACAGACATGGAAATCATCACAGGACGAGTAACAGGCGATGCAGAAGTAAAAAAGCTCAAAGACAACAGGAAGGTAGTATCCTTTGCAGTGGCAGTCAATGACTACTACAAGACAAAAGACGGCGAGAAGAAGAATGAGGTGCGCTACTTCTCATGCAGCTACTGGATTAGCACCAAGATTGCCGAGAGCCTCAAGAAAGGCAGTATCGTATCTCTCTTTGGCAAAGTGAACCTGAACATTTACAAAGGCGGAGACGGCGAAACACATGCGAACCTCACTTTTCACGTAAACAATGTAAAAATCATTACGCAGGGGAAGAACATAGCACCTGCGCTGGCTGTAGCAGGTGAAAGTGCGGACGACTTGCCGTTTTAATAAAAGAGCCGAGTTGTTCACAACTCGGCTCTTTTATAAACCCTATCACTATGAAAACTGTTTCTAAGATACTGCATTTTAGAATATGCAAGCCGCATCGCGGCTTCTTTTTCTTTGTCTGTCGCATCAAGAAAAAGAAGCAAAAAGAAAGTGCTGTGACTATCTATGAAAAATAATATACCCAACTAATACAAATACGAGCAGCACCAATATGAAAATAATAAGATCACGAGAATCAGAGCCTTCAGGCTTACTATCATGTGGATCTTTCAATGTATTATTTTTACTAAGCTGAAGTAATGAGATGGGGGTGCTTAGCTATAGAAATGTAAATTAGAGTAAATTAATCAATGCGGATAGCATAACTGTGGGTAGAATAAAAGCCTAACATAAAAATATTAGGCTTGGGGTTTTATAGTATGAACATTAATTAACTTCTTTCCCTTGCACCATGTCCTCTGGCTCATTTTTGACATTAAGAATGTAATCAGTGGCCCTTTGAGCTTGTCCGGCAGCGAAGAAGATAAGCCGCTTGTCATTCCTGAGCTTTGTAAGCCAGCCCTGGATATATGCCGTACTGTTATCAATCATGCCCGGTATTCCTGTTTTGTTCTGCAAATAGCAAGCGCCGATCTCTGCGACCAATTCTTCCTGGGAATAGGCTTCAACGGTTGGGAAGTCAGTGAGCGACTTTCTGTTTAATCGGCTTTGGTGCCCGGTGGAGTGTATGAGCTCGTGAAAGAGGGCAGAATAGTATGCCGCATCGCTTTCGAAGCTTGCCTGCTTGGGCATGTTGATATAATCCTTGATGGGGTGATAGTAGGCTTCCTGTTTTGTGTGCTTGATCTTGGGAGGCTTTGGCATGCACAGGACTATATCCTCGCAGGCTCGGATGGGTTCTGCGATCCTTGAAGGCTTCGGCAGATAGTCCTCCGGAATGTTCTCGCATTGGGCGATATTATACACGGAATAGTAGTGCAGGACGAATTTGGCTTTCTTATCCTGTGCACCGCTTGCATCCTCCAATTCCTTTTCGGCTTGGTTCCAGTAGACGATTGTATAACATTTTTCTCCAATTCTGATACTCGCTCCGATATCTCTTATCTGCTTGTATGTCAGGAACAGGTTATGCTCATGACCTCCGGACTGGAGTATCAGAACGTTAACGCCTCGGTATGGGCGTTTGCTAATGAGATTCTGCGGCGCTCCGCCGTCTTTCCACGGCTGGTGCCAGGGTACAGTGCCTTTTTCTAAGGCAGCAATGATCTTGTCTGTGACTTTTGCATACACATCAATTTGTGCGGCCAGTTCTTCAAGAGGCACATTTTTTGTTGGTAACATAGTTTTTGTTTTTTTGTTAAAGAATATTGATTCACAAACAGAGTAAACAAAAGGGGGCAGGCGGGATAGGCAGAAGAATTAGACTACATAGTCACATGCACAAAAACCCCCA
>Ga0206886_1026_pt1 | contig 36923 bp, 35 predicted proteins | sample Alteio_BWOrgHeat_92_FD_152952 | JGI IMG/M metagenome (GOLD analysis project Ga0206886, IMG submission 152952) | Enriched cells from forest soil in Barre Woods Harvard Forest LTER site, Petersham, Massachusetts, United States - Alteio_BWOrgHeat_Nextera2 ... | reverse complement strand
GGGCAGAGAAGCTTTAATGAAATTTGCTTAGGAGAAATATTATTCTTTTCACAATACCGTTTGGCCGTGTTTAATATTTTAACTTGATTATTAAACTTCCATAACGTGACTTGATCCTTTAACAATAAACCAGTTTCTTCTACTGCTGGCATTATCAATTTACCTAAAAAGCTTCTCGCCGCATCAATTCCTTTTTCTAATACCGAAGAGGTAATATCAATTTTCTTTTCCATTGTCATTCCTCCCATCTATTTATTAAGTGTTTAAGTAAACTTGCCTCATAACGATCACCCGTAGAAATAGATACTGAACCATCTCTATATGAAGATGAATACCACCACTTTTTATTTTCCTTTTTAATTAGCCTCTTCTTAAATTTTACCTTATCAAAATCAATCGGAAGTTCGTTTGATTTTGCTAAAACATACCAAACAGAGTATGCTTTTCCTTTTACAATAGTGTTCCAAAATCCTACTGCAACTCTATCCCAACCTATTGGCACTTCAAAATTATTATTCACAATTAAAAAACTAGTCGTCGAATTTCTGAAATTATTTTATCCTCCCGTTGATTATGATATGTAGGCAAGCCAATAATTTCAATTTTTTCACCATCTACTCTCACCGATACATCAGGTGCTGTATGAAAGGCATTTTTTGCAGTCCCCATAGTTGGAACTGATAATTTGAAAAAATTATCTTGGATTTTCATTAAAGAATAGTGCAATCGATCTACTTCAAAATTTCCAACGAGCTCCATATTATTTTGAATTTACTTTATTGTTTACAATATTCTTAACTTGTGTGACTAATGAAACCCACATTTCTTCTCTCTGCACTTCATTCAAAGCTAATATCGACTTCTTTGGATCATTTATTGCCTGATATACATTTATTTCTTTAAAATCGTCAAACATACACGGCTTTAATATTACACATAGGATTGTTGCGCCCTCTTCGTTTGCTTTTTTAAGTAGACGTGGCAACTCATTTGTTTTAATAAAATCAGAACAATAAAAATCTGCGCTTATCAACAAAATTGCAATTTCAGCGCCATTCATCGCTAACTCGATTTCCTCTTTCCATTTTTGGCCTGGTTCAATTCTGCTGTCATCCCAAAAATCAACAATATCTTCAAGAGATTTGAAATGTCGTTTCAAATCATCCAAGAATGACCTGTCTTTTTGTGAATAGCTAATAAAAACTTTAGTACGGCCACCTTTCATCGTTATTGAATTTGTTTGCACAATTTTAGGGAGCTCATTTATTTCCTGATCTATGAACATAAGCATCTTCCGTAAAACCGATAAATCATTATCTGGTGCTTCTTCTTCAAAATCTTTTATGTACTTAATAAGCCCTTTCTTTACCTGATCCAAAAAGATACTTTTTGATTCGACAGTATAATAGTTAAACAACTCAAGCCTTAACTCATTAATAAAGTTCTTATGCCCGCTAGCGATATAATAATTCGCTTCAATGTTATGTTGGTTAAATCTATCCGCTTCATCCCTAAGAAGTGCGTCTTGCGAGTAATGACTTGTACTCATAACTATTTCATTGTTATCCCCAACAACAGTATTGTTGCTTTGCAGAGAATGTATATTAATCTTAGACATCTTTTTCTCGTTTTAAAATTGAATTATTGTCACCAATAGTGGTATTCTCGCTCTCAATTTTTCCAATTGTCATTCGAGCCTCGATGTAACTATTGATTGGTCCCTGAACCACCACAAAAAGATTCAGTCGGTTTTCCTTTGAGGTTGTAACAGAATTGACAATAGCCCAAATTAATACAACCGCTAGCAAGATTAGAAATAATTGAAGTAACTGTTTGTTCATACATATTGAATTTTAGTGAAAAAATCACCTACCAGATAGCTGTACCCGGTAGATGTCTTATATATTATTAAGTTACTTTTTTTTGATAACCTTAATATGTTGCTTGATAGTAGTACTTGGGTGATCTTTCGCAAACCTTTCTTTTACGAATTCGCCCGTTTTAGCACTTCTATAAACTACTATTACCTTTTTAGAATTCTTTGACATTTCAAAAAATCTTACTTACTAATACAAATTTCCGATATAAATGACATAATAATCAATTAGTTATTAACACTTGTGGATAAGAATTTTGTAATTGGGGGTGTGAAATCAAGTTACACACCTTCCTTCTGAAAAGGAGGATATGCAACTGCCTTGCCGTTTAATTTATCTTAGACAACCATTCATCGGTAGTTGCAACCTCGCCAGAAAAAGGGAACACCTTTTTGACCAAGAAATCATGAACTTCCTGTTCTGGGTCAGCACAGGCATCGGAAAGGACGGTCACATGGTAGTCTTTATCAGCAGCTTCCCGCAAAGTACTCAATACCACTCCCGTTGATGAAAAACCAGATAAAACCAGAGATTCTGCTTTATGAGCCCGAAGAATAATTTCAAGATCACTACCTGCAAATGCGCTTACTCTTTTTTTGCTGACAATAATATCAGTTGGAAGTGGTTCTATTGCCGTATGTACAGCAGTCCCTTCGTGCGCAGGGGTAAACATCAGCTTGCTATTTTTTATTTGGCCGAAACGCTGGTGTTCGGAATGGATTTCCGGATGTCCATCGCGGAACGAAAGTGTTACGTACACTACCGTCACCCCTGCTTCACGGGCCCCGGCGATTGCTTTCTCAATTTTATTCAATAAAGGCTCTGAGTCAAGCAAGTAGCTCATCATAAGATTTTGAATGTCCATCACGAGGAGGACTGTCTTGCTGTTTTTTGGATTCATGTTCATAATTTTCAAATTAAATGGTTACTTCAAAATCAACTTGTACTTTCCGTTTTTTAAAAAATAAGGGCAGAAGGAACAGGACTATAAGTCCACATGCGATGAGTGAAAACAGTGCCAGAGAATGTAAGCCTGTATCAGTCGCTCCCGATTTGAACTGATGCTTGAGGCTGGAACCTGCGAGAATAGCCCCGATATAACCAACCGTTCTAAACAGACCAAAACAGACACCTAGCTGATCATCCGGTGCCTCAGCATACAAAGTGGCTTGATTGGCAACGGTCAGAATACCTAAAGCAGCTCCAATGAGAACAGTTATACCAACAATAAAATACACTGGTGATACTGTGTTGAGCATAAAAATACCAATAGTTGCTATGGTTATACAGCTAACACCCGCCGTAAGCAATACTTTATAATTTTTGTTACCAGCAATTGCCAGACTCAGGCTCATCGCGATAAGTGAAAAAGGCAACATGATCAGGCCGACTTTCGACGGGCTTATATGTTTGGATTGTTCCATCCATTGCGGCAAGCCGTAAAGCACAAGGTATATGATGAAGTTAATTCCAATCTGGCGGAGAAAAGTAGTATTTAAAAGCATGTTGAGACTCAACACCTTTATATTAATAAAAGGATTGGAGTGTTTAAGCTCAACAATAATTAGAGCAATCAAAAACATAATGGCTACAGCTATCTTAAGAAACAAGTATGGTGGATAGAGCAGTACCATCAGAAAAGCAAACAGGAAACAACTGAAGAGTACAAGACCTAATGGATCTAAATCTTTAAAAAATTGAAGAGCAGTTTTATTTCGTTGTGTATTTTCTATTTTGGTATGACTTTTCTTTCTGATAGAAAGCAACAGTCCGATTAGCACCAGCGGAATATTGATAAAAAAGATACCTTTCCATCCGAAACTTTCCAATAAAGTACCGCCCAGAAACGGCCCAAATACAAGCGATACTTGCCCCGCAATGGCAATAATGCTTAAAATAATTCCTGGTACTTCCATTTTTAACGCTTTATATCGTTGCCTGATCAGGGTAATAGACGATGGATATGCTGCTGAACTGCCCAAGCCTAGTAGTATGCGTGAAACAATCAGCCAGTTAAAGTTTGTGGCGTATACCCCGACAATACCTGACAAAAGGATCAGAAGAAAACCTATCAAGTTGATGCGCCCCGGATTGAATACATCGCAAAGCCGCCCCATCAGAGGCTGACCTATAGCGGAGGTGAAATAGAGAGGAACAATTAATAAAGCTCCCGCACCAGGCTCTTGCTTGAACGCCATAACGATGGTGAGCACTGCCGTAGCCAGCATGGTAGAATTTAAAGGGTTCAACATATTGCCAAGCACCAATGGTGCAAGAAATTTTGTACGACCCTTATCATTATTGTTTTTCATTTACTAAAATAGAGCTTTGCAAAGTTACTTTGATATTTTTAATTATCAAAGTAACTTTGGTAATTCTTTCTTACTTTTACAGCAATATTATAAAAGATGGTAACTGAACAAGATAAAGTTTTAGCACACCTCATACGTGACTTGATTACCCGTATGAACCGTAGACTGAGAAAACAAATCAGCAATCCGGAACAGCTTTCTATCTCTGAGCTAAACGTAATTCAATTATTGGTAGAGCATCACAAACTGCTTCCATCTAAACTTTGTTCTAAGCTTAATTTATCCTCTCAATACGTATCTCAGGTGCTTAACAAACTGACGGAGTTAGGATATATTTCTCGAAAAATGGCACCCACTGATAAAAGGAAATCTTACGCAATCATTACATCAAAGGGCCGCAAATGGCTTACAAATAGCCGTGAAGAACGTGAGCAGTGGCTAGCTGTTGCTATCTCAAAGCAATATTCACTAGCAGATAAAATCCTTATTCAAAAAGTATTTGAATTATTAGCAGTTCTACCAGAATTATAGATTTTTTTTCAACTATAGTAGTACAAATACAACTTAACAAGTTTGCTTTTTACGAGGGTGGCAGTTTTGTGGTGCACAATATCCTTTTCACGACACTTTTGGTTTATACATAGAAATCTGCGGTGGGGTGTCTTTTAGAGCGAAGCGGAGAAAGCAGTTATTAGAGATGTGCGATAGCACACCTAATAAATTTCTACAAAATATATCGTAGAGTGATTAATTGTGAATTGTCGGGATCGCGTTTTATTCAGGTAATGATAGCTGAACTGCGTCTTTTATTTCTTCCTCACCATTGGTATCTGCAAATTGGTTGGTCTGTTCTCTTCTTTGTCGAAGCCTCTGCCGTCAACATTACGCGCACCCCAGAACATCATATCGTTGAATAGATATACCAAATCACACTCAGAGAAAATCTGGCCTTCTGTAAGCCCGAAAGGCGGGAATGCCTTCTTGAGTATGCTTTGTTCCTCGCCTAATTCCCATTTATTAAATCCTTTTGTGAGCTGGTTCATAGCATCGGCAAATGCAGGAAACAGCGGAGTTACTTTATATGCTTCATCGGCGATGAAATCAACTTTCTGAGCGCCGGTTGCAATCGGATGATCGCCCTTCCATTCCATGCGTCCGCGTATGAGCATCTTCACGAGGGCTACTTTGCCAAAAGGATCGGCGTAGTTTGTTACAACAAGTTCAAACTTATCGCCTGTCATGTACTTAAACTCCCGGCTGAGATAAAAAGGCTTGATACTACCGTCGGCGTTCTTAATGGAACTTGGACGGACTTCGGGAGCGATGCTAATCCATTCTCCTAAAATGGATTGTTTCATTTGTTCTACTGTCATATTTATTCTACTTATTGGCAAAGCTATTACATTTGTCTTAACCAGGTAAGTAATCAAGTTTGGTCTCTCAATTAGTCATTTCTTCTTCTTTAATAGCTATGCCCTGAACCAGCCACCCAACAAACGATAAAGCAACGATTGTAAAAGCAATCAATGGAAACCAAAATGAAAAGATAAATGCGAACGCGTATAAAAAAAATATATAACGCGAATATGCGGCTTGCTTTTTTGCTTTATTAATATTCACACTTGGCTTTACTAATAGTTCCGAATATAAATAGATATGCTGTATTAAATTCCAAGCTATATTATTCAGCAAGATTACCGCACAATATAATGTAATGGCAGGCTGGGCTAAATCACTGTTAGCACTGTTAAGGTATTCAGCCACCGCAGCGGTAATGAACGGTACTAAAACAACGGTCAACATTAACAATCCATTGGCATAGGTAAATTTTGGAGATGACTTGCCAATTAATTTAAGGGTATGCCAATGACCTACCCATGTTACTAAAAGAACAATAAAACTAAGCAAAAATGCAAGCCATGAGGGTAGCTCGCGAGCAAAAGCCGCCCATAATTCCGCTTTTGTATGCACCATGCTGACAGGCGGTACTTTGATCTCAAGAATTAACAACGTAATTGCAATTGCAAATATTCCGTCACAAAATGCTTCTAATCGGGTGTTGGGGTTTCTTTCTGTCATATTCACAGTGTCTCATTTTGCAAGCCCATTACGATTTTTCCATCCCATTCCCCACCGGAAGGGACAGAGGCATGTTGATGCACCAATAGCCATTCGTTATTGTCCGATTTACTAAAACAATCTGTTTGGCGAACCAGAAGCGTTTTGGCAATATCATTTTTGAATATTATATCTACTTTTTGAATTGTGCATACAATTCCCATATCACCGCTTAGTATTGTTTCACTTTCAAGGATCGACACATTGCAGGACTTAAAACTATTGAAAACGCTGTCAAACATTTTAATGGCAGGTTGAACGCCTTTAGATGCAAAAGCCGGGATGTCAAACCATAGTGCGTCTGATGCCCAATGTTTAGTACTTGCTGCACCGGTCCTGGATTCTGCCATTTCTTTAACAATGGATAGGAGCGTTTCTTTATCCCGGTCGTTTGTTTTTTCCATTATTATTTGAATTTTATAGGTAAAGGTATTACGAAAGATTTAACGGTCAATTTTGTTTATATGGCTAACAAATTACTTAACTGTCATGCGAATTTTGTGATACTAAGGACCCCCTTTAAATTTGCCGCAAACCAATAAACTAAAGGTTGAACACCTCACCCAACTTTAAAATCTTTAACACGTTTTCGATTTTACCCTCAGCATTGAGCTTACTTAGTATTTGTTCAGGTTCTTCTAATGGCTCGTCTGATAAATCGAATGTGCCGTAGTGAAATGGTATGAATGTTTTTGCGCGTGTTGCATGGAATGCTTTCACAGCATCATACGGGTTTTGATGCATCGGCTCCATAAACCAGGCAGGGGCGTATGCACCTGTACCTATGAGAGCTACATTAATATTTTTAAAAAATTCTCCAATATCATTGAAGTGAGATCCATGGCCGGAGTCTCCGCTATAGTAGATGCGCTTTCCATCTTTCTCAATCATGAATGCGCCCCAGAGAGTAGTGTTCACATCAAAAAGAGTACGGTTCGCCCAGTGTCTTGACGGAAGGAACGTAATCTTTAGGCCGCTGTCAAGCTGATACTGTTGATACCACCCGGCAGTTTGTATTTTGTTGCTCGTCCATTTACTAATTAAATCATTCAGCTTTAGCCCGGTTAGTATCTCAGCGATGGGATTATTACGGGTTAACAACTTTATGCTTTCTTTATCACAGTGGTCGTAGTGCGCATGCGAAACCAATATATAATCAATATTCAGTAGTTTATCAGGAGCAACCGGCATGGCCGAATAGCGCGCGCCAACCTGCAGCTTACCATAAACAGGGTCTATGAGCATGCGAATACCTGACAATTGAATGAAAAAACTGGCATGGCCTAACCACACAATCTTGTCCGTCGAATCTGTCAGCCATTGATCATCTTTGATAACAGGTATTCGCCAGGTGTCATGCTTTTTTATTTCTTTCTGCGGATTACGGTGCATCGGGTATTTTAATACATTACCGTAATCAAGCTTCCACGGATACTCATGATTGATGAATAAACCATCTTCATCAAGTGGAGTACCTTTCCAACCAGGTTTAACAGTTGCAAGCGCCGGATTTGAAGTGTAGCCGGTAATCGTAGGTGTTTTCTTTTTAAAAAGCATAATTTTTCCTGTTAAAAGCAATCCGAACAACGCCAAACCTTTGTAGATGAATTTTCTCCTATTCATAGCTGGTCTTACCGTTTTTGCGCTTAGAATGTCAATGGCTACCTATTTTCTATCCAATCCACCATTAGCTTGCGCTCGGCAAAAAGCCATTTCCCGTTTTGTTTTACAAAGCGGTCATGATATTTAATATTGGCGATCATTAGTGTTTGAACCCCATCTTTGATGGTTTGGTGATGTGCAATGCAGTAGGCGATACCTGTTGCTGTGTCATCGTTCAGTTCCAGAACTGTGCTTTGACCGTTGAAGTGCATTGTAGCTCGATAAGTATTGAGATTATCAAAGACGGGAAAGAGGTCTGCTCTTTTATTGATGACTTGCGATGGTTCAGATGATTTAGCATCCATGAAAACAATGAAACGGGTATCTTCAGTAAAAAGAGCCATTTGTCCTTGTGCATCACGGGTATCGGCACAATAAGCGTATTGATCGACCAGGTTGCGGATAGCTAATCTATCGGCAGCTTCTTGCAGCTGTTGTTGGATTTCCATTTTAAGTTGATTTAAAAATTATTATTGAATGAGCATTTCAGCCGGAGTTATTCCAAATTTTTGTTTGAATGAAGTATAAAAATGTGAGAGGTCTTCAAAGCCTAAGTTGAGGTAAATGTCTTTGGGTTTTTTCTTTTTTTGTTTGATGAGATAATGAGCTTCCCTCAACCGTCTTTCCTGTAGCCATTTGCGCGGTGAGGTTTGAAAGGTTTTCACAAAATCGCGCTTAAACCCTGCTAAGCTTCTTCCGGTGAGCTTTGCAAAATTTTCTATCGGAACATTGTAATGATAGTTCTGCTGCATAAACTTTTCAATGTCTATTTTGTACGGTTCAGAAAAATCAAATAGAAAAGTTTTTAAAGATGGCTTTAAGTTTAACAGCAATTCTATGGCTTCGTTTATTTTAAGAGTAGCTAATTTTTTATTGATTTTTTTCGACTGCTCTACATAAGGCAATATGGATTGAAAATAGCTTTTTAGCAGCGCATCGGGTTTTAGCTGAAGATTATATTCGCCTTCATACTTTTTGTCGCTACTGATGTCGTTATCTAAGGCAAATTCCTGTAACGCGGAATTAGTAAGTATTACCGAAATGCTTTTATATACTTTATCTTCAGCGGGAATTTTTGTGGATTTAATTAATTGGTTTTTCCGGGCTAACAATAGTTGGTTTTTTCTGAGCACCAACTTACCGTTTTGATGATAGATATGCGTTTCGCCCGAAATTTGAAAAGCCAATGTGTAATATTGCACGAACTGTTCGTAGGCGCGTCGCTTCTCAAAGGAACAGGAATATACAAAGCTATCTTCTAATACCTGTGTGACAGGAATTACTTTGTCGGCCATTGTTTTACATCCAATAATTGTTGATGATAATTTGCGTTTCTGGCAGCAGTATTACTATCTATAAACATTAAACATGACATTAATACAATAATTGTGATACCAATTGCCCGCCACAGCGGTGTTGAAACAACAATGATCAATACTGCCGCGACGATGATGATGGCAGGAAGCACTTTGAAAACAATTGTTGCCAGATCCTGTTGCGATTTTGCAGTACGGGCTATTTCATTTTGGATAAATTCGTCAGGATTGTTTTTATAAGCCATTTCAAAACTCAAAATGCGCGGCTTGTTTGTGAAATATAAACCAGCAGCAATAGCTATCATCAACACGCCGGTAACCATTAACGGCCACACAAAAGCTTTTGCTGTAACAGTTTTGCCCAATTGCCAAAACCCAATAGCTACAAGGAAAAACAGCAAACTAAGCAGTGTTACCATTTTTGCAGAAAACACTTCCGCCTTTGCCCAATCGGTACTTAATCTTAAAATATCCACATCACTATAAATTTATTGTATTGCAAGGTAGGATATTTTTAAACGGCCCAATTTGCTGTATGGCTCAAATTTTATTTGCTGTGTGGCTCATTTGTTTATGCAGGCATGTTTCATCAGTAAGGTTCCAAATTCCATCTATTCTTTCAAAAAGTTTTTGAGAATCTGGTTTATATATAGAAGTCAGTAATTGAAGGTCAGTTATGTTGCTTAATCAAGGAACTGAGGCTGGTGGCCAATTTATCATTTTTAATTTCAGATAAAATAGAGTCCCAAAGTTTGATCCTTGAAGATAATGCGGTTTTTACTGCTTCGGTAGCTTCATTCCAGTACTGCCCATTGTCACCACATAATTGTTCGGTCATTTGATATGCTAAATGAAAGTGGTGCTCTCCATCAATTTCAATGTGGCGTTCTAAATAATATTGGAATATACTTGCTTTATCTGCCGTGTGTTTATTCAATTCCCTTACAAATGATATGAACATTCCCGGTATCAGATCCTCACGGCCAAACGTGAACACCGCAGCTTGAGTATGTGCTTTGCCGGTGGCTATCGTATCGAAAGTATTTTGAACAAAATCGAGAACCGGCTGTGATACGCTACAATTCCCCAGTGCTTCCTTTATGTTTTGATTGTTTCCCAATCCTTTAATAAGCTCATTGATAGCAGTTGTATCGCTACCCGCCTGAAGCATAGCGCTTAAATACAATTCAAAATGACTTGTTCTGTTGCCATTGTGGTCTATATCACTTTCTTCCCCTGTAACAATTTCGTTGATCAAATACCTGGTAGCGGCATTGCCTTTCGGTATCCATGGAATATCAATACAAGTAAGTTCTCGTTGGAGTGATTTTAATAGTGACATAAAATCCCATACAGCAAAGACATGATGCTCCATAAAAACATTCAAATCCTGCAATGAGTGTATATGGCTGTATAATGGATGGTTTATTAGTTGCTCCCGTAAAGGACTAATTTGTTTTTTTAATAGCTCTAATCTGTTGCCCATAAGAATTGGGCAAATGTAAGCAAATGGGAAAGAACCTCACTCCGATCTTTGATATAACTTAGTACGCCCAATTGGTTTGTCATTATGGATTCTAAATTGGATTCTAAGGCAATATTAATGGCGTGCACATCTCTATAGTTCGGTATATCTATCCCTGAATGGGATGATAACAAATCTAAACTATATGCTGTTTTCTAATCCTTTTTTCCGTTCTGCAAACATGTTACAGCCAGGAATGCCCCGGTGGCAAATGGGTATTAAAACAAGTTGCCTGTTCAAAATGTAATGGGAATGGGAAACAAAACTGTAATGTATGTAAAGCTAAAGGAACTGTAGATTGCTCTTATTGTAGTGGGTCCGGTACTTATGATAATAAAAAATGCTTCAACTATAATGGCTCGGGGCAAGTAAATTGTAATGTTTGTCGCGGGACGGAACTACCAGTTGTACCAGATGCGGTGGGTCTGGTCATGAGTGCACTAATAGTTTCGTATGCCCAGGTGAAACTTATTACGAATGTAGCCAGTAGTGCGCGTCCGTCGCACGGTAAAGGAGCCATCAGCCACAGAGCCCAAAAGTGATTGAAACATTTTCGTTTTAATCACTGTGCCGCGAGCCTTCCACGAGTACGAGCAAGATCCAACCTGTAACGTTTTCCATTAGAAAACAAAGGGCGGAAATGTTTGGCGTGTGTTTTTGGTAGCACAAAACCATGCCAAACACTTGTCGGCGAGTTACGCAGGCGAGCACAAACGAAACAGCCGGTAGACTGCATGAGTGGTAAAGGAATGAAGCGAATACTTGCAAGCACAGAGACTGCAACCGCTCATGCAGGATAACAGAGGCTGTAATGAAACTGACGAATGAACCGCAGAAAGAGTGCCAAGCCGTGAAGCGTCCTTAGCAAGAAAGCTCTGGCGAATGCCAGGCTTTCGGCGTACAGGACAAACATCTCTTGCGCCGGCATCTGATCTATTACATAGCGCAAGGGTTGTTTGGGTTGGCGTTCTTTATGCTGAAGAGGAAGTTGAATGCCTATTTACCTCTTAGTATTGCACCTGCAACAAGGTTAATGTGTTGTCAACAGGGGCAAGCTATCTATTTACCAGGGTTAAAGAGACCCATCCCCCTTTCTGGACAAAATATTGTCAATATTTACTTAGTCTCAATATCTATTATTTCTTGTCCTGGTTTTCCTAAATAGTGTTGCACAATTGGAATGTATGCGTCTGTCCCATTGTCGCAATTTGTAAAAATCACTAACCCCTCTTTTGATTTGGGCAGAATAAATGCGATAGTATGAACACCAATATCATCGCCTCCGTGTTCTAAGGCGTTTTCCCCATTGTTTACATTTTCAAGTACCAGCCAGCTTAGTCCGAAATATTTACGTGGTTTTAGTTGTACTTGTTCAGAGATCATTTGTTCGTATAAGTCTTTTTTCAAGCCTGCTCCATTCATTATATGCACCATAAATTTGCTGTAATCTTCAATAGTCGTCAGCAGATCATCAGCTGCATTGGCTGAGGTGTTTTTGTAGGTTTCGTATAGTGTGCCGTCTACTTTATACCATTTTGCAAATCTCGATTCATCCACAGTTTTGTCCCAATAAAAATGAGTGTCATTCATTTCAAGTGGGTCAAAGACCAATTCGCGCGCTAATTGGTCTAAAGGTTTTTTGAACTTATTTTCCAATGCTTTTCTCAAATACTCAAATCCTTCGCCTGAGTATTGATATTTTGTTCCTGGATCAAATTCAAAAACCAGTTTTCCATTTGGATTTTTTCCTCTCCAATTTGGAAGGCCTGATTGTTGACTTAAAATATATCTTGTTGTCAATTGTTTACTACGTGGATCGTTGGAAACATCAGGGTCTGTCCAGTATTTGTATATAGGTTCATCCAAACTCCATTTCCCATCGTTGATTAATATTAATGCGACCATTGCAGTAATTGGTTTTGTCAAGGATGCTACGTTAAATATCATGTTGTTTGGATTAGGTTCGCCTTTTTCATTCTTCCCATAAACAACTATCTCCTGAATCTTTCCATTACGTATGTAACCTATTCCCAATGCTGGAATTCGATTTTTCAGTAGCCATTTTTCAGTTTCTTTTCTATCTTTAAATAGAAGGCTGCCATTTATGCTGTCTGCAGTACGAGGTCCCTGATGGTTGTAACTGAATGCACGGCTTAATTTCCATTTACCATTTTCGAGTAGCCATACATGAGTAAATTTCGCTGTGCCGGTCAGGTATTCAGGCTTATCTTTTTCAATAGCATAAAATTTATGTTCCCCAGTTTGGATAGCACCATATAAAACACCATTTTTTTCTAAAGAATACACCTCTAATGTGCTTTCAATCAATTCTCTTCTCGGCTTATATGAAAGCTTACAAACCCCGTTTTTAATACTCTCGATAAATACTTGTTTTGAAAGTGAAGCTCCTGCTTCATCATGGTAAAATTCAAAATTATCGCTCACTAAATTTTCAAATTGTTTGATTTCACAATTATTAAATCCAACATTAAAAAGTAAACTGTCATTTGACTTTAATGTTCGGTACAATTGCGATGATTTATCAATTTGAGAGTATGATATAACGGAAATTAGAATTGAAATAAATGTAAAAAGTATCGTTTTCATTTTCCCCGCTTTTGAATTTTATAACTCTAGTATAAATATACTGCTCATTCAATGAGTAAATCTATCTATTTTAGTTACAAATAAATGTTACTCACCCTATTATGCAGTTTTAGATGCTACTTACTAACAAAAAGTTACAGCATCCTATAGAAATTTCGTAATCCTAAATAATTAATTGTAAAAAAATCAATAAATAAACTAAAAAGTTTGGTTTATACATAGAAATCTGCTGTGGGTGTATAAAAATCAAGGGAAAGTCATGTATTTAATATGCTATTCCGTAGTTTTGAATAAATATTAGTAACAATGAGAATGCTTGTATTCTTTTTATTGTTCATTTTATTTGGAAGCATATCGTCATGCAAGAAAGACAAAGCCACTGATTTTTATTTTCAAAACCAAGTTCCCATCCTTATTGATGGGGTTAACATCATGGGGTTCCCACCAACAGTCAGAGGCTCGATGATTGCGATAAAACGAAACTTCATATATATCAACGGTACTGACACTGTAATTTCGGGAGGCAGCGTTGGCGGCTATGCAATTTTTTTAAAAAATGAAGAAGGACAGACTGGTGCAGATGCGGGTACTGTTTCGTTAAATAATGTCTCTTTGGCAACGAATAACCCGGTTCCCGGCACTGCTTTATATTATTCCATTCAAAGCGGCGATTCAGTCTATTTTATACATCCCTATTTTCCGTTTGATGTAGATTCTGCTGCTCACTGGAATGTTACAGGCTCGAGTGAAATTCCGGCTATTGCGTATGATTACTCAGGTACTTTTCCTGAATACATTGGGAAGCTGCCTTTTACTATTACAAAAGCAAACGGTCTGACACTTACGTTTGATTCATCCACAGTTACCGGGGCGGATTCTGTCAACATAATAATCACCGATAGTATGCAGGAGCATATTTATAGTGTTTTTGTGAGTGCCACTGCGGGTACCGTTCATATCAGTTCTTCTGGTTTGGCAAATTTGTCGAATAAATACACCTATGACGATAATAGTGTCGGAGCCTGGCTAAAAATTTACTCATATAAATATACAGTTCAGACTTTAGGGACGAAACAGTTTGCATTCGTAAAAGAAAGAGAGATCTGGCAGGCTATCACTATTAATTGAAAGTTGCACGTTATATTATTCTTTCATGGTCTTATAAACTGTGCTTGCGCCGTTTTTGTCCATCAATTTGAGCAGGTACATTCCGGGGCTTAGCTGACCCATGTAAATTTTATTATCGCCCTGTTGTAATACTCCGTTTAGCAAGATTTTCCCGGCAATATCGCAAATGGTATAAGTATATTTTTCTGTCGTTGTGACGTACATATGATCAATTACTGGGTTAGGAAATATTTGTACGCCACTATTATTTACAGATGCCCCTGGAATATTCAAAGTACTTGGTAAATTTGTATAGTGGCTTTTTATGGTATTGCTATCCATGGCGTAATTGGAAATATGGATGATCACAACCGTGCCGCTTGTCTGCTCAGAATGGGTGTTGTCATCGTCATGGAAAAATATAAGTTTTTTATGGGCATCATATACATAGTAGCTGGCAGTATCGGTGTCTGACCTGAGATAATGATTGTTTACATAGGAGAACAAGGCTTTTGTTGACCCGTCCCTGGCCAATGCAATATATTCGTAGACGCTATCCTGAATGTAAGCGCTATCTGACCCGTTATGGGGATATAAATGCGTGCGCCCGGTTTGGTTATAAAAGCCATTGTCGCTGGTCGTGTCCTTGTAGTCTACCAGCTTTTTATAACCGCTTACGGTATCGAGCCTGACATACATTTCTATAGTATAGCTGCCGGATGAGAGAAAATTACTGATCGAGTCATTAAATATCAATCCGCAGCCGAAGCCAAAATGGTAAACATATCTGAAATGACCTAAAGCAGGGAAGGGTTCTGTTGTAAAGCTGCCTGCGCACATGGGTATAAGATCCGGGCCTGTGCCTGATGATTCCTTCAGGTTATTGATGAAATTATAACTGTACGTAGTCTGCGCAAGAGCAGTTGTTGAGAATATTGCTATAACAAACAATGCGAGTAATGGTTTTCTCATCTTAGTCTTTTTTATAAAATTATAAAAAAATGCAAGATTGTATTAAATGTTCTGGCGGAGAAATTTAATTAATTAAAAGATATGCCAGCTACTAATTTTTCATGCTTTTTCCCCAATGCGGTTAAGTAAATATACTTTTCTGAAAATGAATAATTGATAAGTCCTACGTCTTGTAAGCAATCCAGATATAAGGATAGCTTATTTAACGGCCCCCCGTTTCTTTTGCGATAGTCTCAAAGCAATCTATTTCTGCTAATTTCTTTTGGCTTTCACATAGATGTTTGACCACCAAGAATACTTTTTCTACGTCTTTCATAACTTTTGCTGCAAAAAGTGAGTAATCGTCAGTTATGTGACGGTTAAAGATACATTTTTTGAAAAAAATGCCAATGAAAAACTCGGCGGGGTTTTAGATTTAATAATAGGAAGCTCCCTTTGGCATTTTGTTCACTTTCATAGCCATCGCAATGCACCATATCCCGAATGGGAGTACAATTATTATTTCCCTTAGCGAAGAGCCCATAGACCACTCAAGACCAAACACCTCGAACGGGAAAGGGTTAATAAACCGTACTATGTGTACGATACCAAGCGTTAAATGGAAAATACCAGAAGTAAGAGCGGCAATAAATCTGACTTTCGTATAAGAAATGGCAATTAAATTCAAACAAATCAGAATTGAATATAACAGCATTGATAATAGACTATCTAAAATGCTGAAATGTAGATTCCCAACAATAAACGAACTACCTGTTTCGATTCTATAATAATGACAGGCCCAATGTGGCATCCAAGAACATGCGGCAATTCCAAAAAAAATTGCTATCAATTGATTTTTATTCATTTTTTACTATTCAAAAGTTGCAGATACTCCTTCTAAAAAGTATCTTCAATAATTGCTCAGCTAACGAAAGTCAACCTATTTGTGGTAAATTTACCGCTTAATTTTTTAGAGAATGAAGAAAGAATTTTACCCCTTTTCTACTGTACTTATGGAAATAGGAGAGAAAATCAGTGTACATAATAACCCGGGTACTATCGCGGCACGATTTGCATCAATCAATGAAATGGAAGCAATGGCTGCAAGGCCCCTAACACTCACTGAGAACATTGCGCATATGATGAGCAAGATTCAAAATCCGAGCGTAATGACAGCAATGGAATTAACGGCAAAAATGGGTATAACGGAAGGAAGCCCGTGGGAGGGTAAAGTTGGAGCTTTGGCATCAATTCCAGCATGGATAATGAACCTTAATAAGGTGACAGACGATTACCGAGCGATTTCTGTTTCAAATTTAATGATGAAAGATTATGCTTCGGCGATCTTAAATGTTCGCAGGTTTGAAAATACGCTAATTGACAAAGAGATTATTCGAATGGTTAAAATGAGCAGATTAGTTACTAATTATCTTAAAAGTACATTAGACGTTCCTGCCATAGAATATGATTTTTCGAAAGTTGATTTGACAGAAGATGGTGAAAAGAGCCAAAAACTTATTTTACCCAAAACAATCATACAAGGGGCCAAATCAATAAAGCAAATTATGCTTTCAATATACCTTAAGCACAAGCAACTTTTCGACTTGCACCATCGAAAATTCGAAGAACTGGTTGCTGAACTGCTTTTGTCTAAAGGCTATGAAGTGGAGTTGACAGCCCAAACACGAGACGGCGGAAAGGACATTATAGCAATAAAATCTGTTGACGGCTTTCCATTAAAATATCTTGTTGAATGCAAAAAATGGCAAAAAGATAGAGGGGTTGGAATAGAGGTTGTTCGATCACTGTGTGATACGGTTCGAGAAAACGGTGCAAATAAGGGAGTTATTTTTACAACCTCTTATTTTACTTCCGACGCGCGTAAGCGTCAGAAAGCCCAACCGTATCTGTTGGATTTAAAAGGACATGAAGATATTATGGGATGGGTTACAGACTACATTGTAAATAGATAACTAGAATTAACAGTCCAAGCCTTTCATTGCGCAAGGATTAATGCATTGAGCTTCATAATGGCCGGAATAGCTGTCCTCGACAAGAATCAGCAAAAAGTAGTCAGTCTAGAAACTGTAATCACCTTTTATCATTTGAAAAATAATTGTGAAAAATGATTACTGCTTCGCTAACGTCATACTTATTTTCCTGCCTTCCTTATCCATAAGTTGTAAAAGATAAGCCCCCAATCGCAGAAACTGGTAAACTAAAAAAATTACTATCTTTCGATCACTAATTTCTTTACAGATATATCGTTCTCTGATCTTAACATACAAAAATACATTCCCGGTTGGAACATATTTAGATCGATATTGTTTTTTGTAGCATTAAGTGTGGTATGCAATAAAAGTTTACCAGAAATGCTATAAATTAATAGTAGTGCATTTTTTGCTGTTGTTTCTATAGTGCATTGATCTTTTGCGGGGTTTGGATAGATATTAAATTTATCAGCGTTGGTTGGAACAATTGGTACATCAACATTTGCATTGAGTTTATATAATTCAAAACCAATACTTGTGTCATATTCATTGCTGAAGTATACTATAGAATCTACAATTGCAATTGGCGTAGCTACTTCACCGCAGGGTAAGGTGCTATCAGTATAATTTGCACCAGTCATATTTATGCGCTTTGTGCCTGCGGTAGTACCATCTGTCGCCCATAGGTCAGCCCTGTGGTTTATGGTGTCGTAGGCTTTAAAAAAAATGTATTTATCGGTTGCAGTTAAAAACATCGGGTAGGGAGCGAAGGTCGGTCCCGGATTATGTTTTGGAGAAAATTCTGCCAGCATTGTTGTGCCTGAGCTATCGCCCGTGCTTACCCATAATTGATTAACAGGAGGTCCATTATAACCGGCAAAAGAAAAGTAGAGTTTATTCTTAAAACTGGTTAAGAAAACATGCATAGTTGTTCCGCTGCTGGAGCATGGGAAATCAAATCCTGCTTTTATAGGTTTAGTACCTGCAGTTGTTCCGTCTGTACTCCATATTTGGTCCTCATTATATCCCGAAATAAAATTATAAGTGGACCCATAAAAATATAGTTTACCGCTGACTACTGCATAATCTGTTGTGTTCTCTAAATTATAACCTCCGCTTATAGCAATGGTACCGGTGGTTGTTCCATCACTTACATAAAATAATACTTGCGGCGGATGTAATGAAGAAACGCCGGAGCGTTTAGAGAAATAAGCTTTGTCCCCGGCTGAAATGAGGTTGTATATATAGGAAGTATCACTTTCGCCTGTTATCATATGTGTGCCCGTATCTGTACCATCCGATATCCATAACTGGGCTGTGGAATTATGGGTGCCTGGAATAAAAATCTTATTGTTAGCAGTAACAATGTTATCATAAATACCACTTGCGGCACCGCTATCAATATCCTTTACCATATAAGTGCCGGCTGATGTGCCATCACTTACCCATAATTCATTGCCATGCACACCGTCGTTGGCGCTGAAGTATACTTTGCCGTTCATGGTGATGAGACCGTATTGTATACCATAACCGGGACCGGGAAGAATATCTTTTACTATATAAGTGCCACTTACAGTGCCATCTGTTGCCCACAGCTCATCACCGTGAGTACTGTCTGCTGCCACGAAAAATAGCTTATTGTTAGTGCTAACAAAATTGATATAGTTGGGGACAAAATAAAATTCCTTGAGTAATTGAGTACCACCTGGAGTGCCATCTGTTATGTATAGAAGGTTATCATTGACCGTAAATACAAGCTTGCCCTGCAAAGGAGACATAATAGATAATCCAAAACTGGAACTGCCGGAACTGGGAGTAATGTTATCTACCAGTATGGGGCTTTGGGCGTAAGAAGCCGGTAGTAAAAAGAGAAATAAGGCCAGGGTGATGACAGATCTCATAAAAAGGGGTTTTATTAATATAGAAGACGTAGAAATATGATAAAACGCTAAAATGAATATATTATTGTTTTGTGCGGTGCCTGCCACGCAAAATGCAGTGGTTTTTCGCTCGTTTGAAAATTATAGACTGTCAACTTTAAGAAATTGGGGTAACAAGGCTTTATGTTTTTCAAAATCCCCATTATGTAAAAAGCCACTCTTACGAGTGGCTTAATATGGCGGATCCCGGCATCGAACCGAGACTATAAGTTTATTCAATCATTTTACCCTGCAAGTGAAAACAACGGCTAATCCGCCAACGATGCCAATTGGATCCACTACAACGTTCATTAAAATATGAACTACAGAAGTCAACGCTAGACCTATCGTAAGGTGCAATAACACAGCTTTCATTATTTCCATAAAATTAAATTTAGGATTAACAATTACATGACTGATTACCACCGTCATAACTTCCTTAAAAGGCAATAATGTAAAGAACCTACCTATAGCTTCCAGGTACAGTTGCGGGATCGTTATATTCGTTATCAGGAAATGAGTTTTGAATGAGTGCTCCATATGTTGCAATTGAGGTATCCCATCCCTGGAATGTATTAAATTCAATATGGAAACCCTTACTCTGTTTTTCATAAATCCCAATATTTTCATAACACGGTCCGCCGCCTGTTACCTGGTATTCATTCGGTCCGTTGCCAATATTGAATGTATTGCCGTAGGTGCTTACGTTGTCATATGCTGACACATACACTCCTATGGTGCAGGTATCAAATATGGCGTTTTCAACGCTCGCAGTCGGGCCAGCATTATCCAGTATCCCTTCAATATCAACTCCATTGTTAAACCCATCAAACGTTGAACGCTTTCCGCAGGTAACTGAGCTCGTCGGAGAGCATAACATGCCGAGGGGAATATAATTGCTAACGGAGAAGCCTGCATTGATGGCGCGGATACCCCTGCCATATTGCAAGCCGTTTCTAAAATTGCATCCCATAATTCCAATTCCATCTACTCCTTTTAAATACAGGTGTTCGGCAAATGGATATCCTGTGCCGCCTTTATAGTTTCCATCAATGCTAAAAGTGCATTCTGCGAAAAAGCTTTGATCTCGCAGCGGCATGTGTGAAGAGAGGGGCGATTTATTCTGATACGGATTGAACCACCCTGCCATATGGTTGTCTATGAAGCTTGTTTGGGTGCATTGAATGATACCGCCGCATGCTTGTGCTCTCGTAGGGCTATCTGTTAAATCCCAATTTGCAACACTTACATTCGCATTTAAAATGTACGAATTGTTCTTAATGATGACGGTCGCCTGATTTGTGGCATTTTGCTGTTTTGTTGAATCGCCCCAAGCCTCGATGCCCAGCCAAAAGCAATCTTGGCAGTTATTTGTGATTGTCGCGTTTGTTACAATTAGTTTTGCTCCCTTATCAACGGCGATTCTCGAATTCCTGGACATGTGGAGCGTGATGCCATCAATAGTCAGGGTTGCGCCTGATATAACTTCTATACTTCCGGTTTGGTACCTGTCTTGAGAATTCCAAGTTGCACTGCTTCCAATAATTGTAGCGAAACCGGGATCGGGGTAATGGATGGTGGTATCGTCAATTGGAGTTTCCCAAAGGCCGCGGCCAAATGTTACCGCTTGCAGTTTGCCTGCACAGTAGTTTATCTGCAAATCCATTATGATGCACAATGGAAGGCCATTGCCAAAACATTCCCACGTACTATTGTCCTTGTTCCATCTATAGACTCCAACATCAGTGCCAGCGAATAATACGTCGTTGCTGCCTCGCAAGTAAACAATTTTGTTGACTGGCAAAGCTGAAAACCCAGTAGAAACATCTGTCCATGTTGTGCCATAGTCATCGGAATACAATACTCTATGCATCATTGACGATGGGTTTGTTGTTATATAGCTATCGTCTACGTTTCCACCATAGCAGTAACGATGTTTGTATTTATTCCTGTTTATTTTTTTACGGGCATGCGCAAACCGGAAAATAAACTGAACACTATTGTTGTGTCGGTGCTATTGGTAGCTGCTACCAGCTTGCTTTTTTTGATGATGCGAGTAAAGCCATCATTACCGGTGCAGATGTATGCATACATTCAAAGTGAAGAAATCCTGAAAAATATGCAACATCACGTAAAGGAAACAGGCATAACAGAAGATCCTGTAGTTACTGATATTAACAATATTTGCGAGCAGCTAAAAGCTGCTATATTGAAAAATGACATAGGGCAAACAAGCATACCACCCAACTATGCCCAGACAAAATTTTTCATGTTTGAAAGGGATATGGATCTTCATAGTAATACTGAGGCCTATACATTGCTGATGCAGCTAAAGGAAAAGGTGAATAATTACAATACTTCAAATCAGGACAAAATACCTGTAAACCATTCTATACTTGATGCGGCACCTGATAAAATGGAGTTGTATACGAACTTTTCCGTACTAGGTACACTTACGCAAATGCAGATGTTTCTTGCCAATGAAGAAATGAATAAAGCGCATACCACTGTAGCTAAGAATTAAAGATTAATAAAAATGAAGCCGCAATTACAGCGGCTTTCATTTTATATAATTGGTTTATGTTTATTGGGTGCGAGCGCAAGGGATATTATCAGTTGTTTATGACCCTAAGGGGCAAGAACCTCGTGTTCTGGCATAAGCATAGCAGCTTTTATCTGAATTAGATCGTTACTTTACTAAGATAATTATTTGCATCAACACATTTGCCTTTTATTGTTCCTGCTAAAGTCAAAAGAGTTGATTAGTCTATTGAAATACTGATTTTAATGCAATCCTATCAAAAGAAAAGATTGCTTAAAATCAGGGGTGGTGGCAGAAAGGTGGCAGTTTTTATAGAACAAAAGTGAACAACATGAAACATGATAGCATATCGTATTCTTTTCTATCGCTTGCCTGTATTCATTCTTATTTCTTTTCGACAAAACACATAACATATTTAGTGTTCCGTGTGCTCCCACACCCAATACTACAAAACCCGCTCAGAGAGCGGGTTTTGTATTTTTAATCTAAAAAAGGTGGCAGAACAGGTGGCAGTTTTCAATGTTTTAGTGTTTTGCGTCTATGCAATGCAAGTTTCAATGTTTTCGCCTTCATCATATTTCTTTTTCAATATTTCAGCGTGTTTTTGATTATCTGCCTTAATATATTTCATAAAATTCTCTTGTGTTTTGTGTCCTGAAATAGCCATAATCGTTATTACAGGAACACCTTTCAAATACATATTAGTGCAAAAGCTCCGGCGGGCTGTATGTGTACATAAGGCGGAATATTTGGCATAGATAGTCTTTTCAACTTTGTGTGAACGGGTCATTTTCTTCTCAAACTCTTTATACAGTGAAGGCAACATTTTACCTATCTCTTTGAGATACCTATTGAATACTTGATTTGACGGGCATTTCGGTAATCCGTCCGGGTATTTTAACAATATCTCCTTTACCATGGGATGTAGAGGGATAACGACTTTGTTATTGTTGCGTATATTATTCATGGTTTTTGCAGGCACAATTTCAATAAAGCCGTCCTTTATATTCGCAAATCTCAATTTTGAATAATCGGAAAACCGAAGTCCGGTGTAGCAACCGATAGCAAATAAATCACGGACAATTTCATAAATAGGCGTAGAGAACTCTTTTATAGCCATCATGTCTTTAATTTCCTGCTCGGTCAGATATATACTATCAGACATCTCCTTTTTTATGTTAACCTTAATGTTTGAAACTTGGTTAATATCAAGCAATTTCTTTTCAATAGCATAAGTTATAAGCAACTTAAATACTGTTAGATATTTAGCACTCGCATTGATAGCCAACTTACTATTAAGAAAATCAGTTAAGTCCTTAACTAATTTTTGGCTTATATCAGTTAAGTAGTATTTTCGCTTCTGTTGTTTTTGAAACTCAATAAAGTGGTTCAAAGCAGACTTATAAGGTTTAATGCTATTAGGGTTTAGTAATAGGTCGTCTTTGCTCTTTCTTATTCCTGATTTACTGTCGTCAATTAGCGTTTGAAAGAAGGTGGTAATTAGAATTGGTTTGATTTCTTCTGTTACTGATTGATTTTTACCTTTTGCTTCATAAATAACCTGTTTAAATTGTTCTGGAGAGATGATCCCTTTATTTATTTTCAACAAATCGTCATAAACTTTTTTATATAGCTTCTTCTCATTAGCCAAATCTTCTATTAACTCGTCATTTTCAGGAATATCTTTTGGCTCGTTGATGTTTTTCTTCTTATTAATAACCCATTTGCCTGTATCAATACTTTTACCAGGAAATACTATTATTCGTTTATTCCGGTAGCAGATAGTGGCATATATTGCCGTCTTACCCTTTTTCGTCGGGTTTCGTAGTAAAAAATGTACCTTAATCATTTTATTTTCATTTTGCTTTTCCACTAATAAATCTGATCAATTCTTTTTCACTGAATCGCCATACACCATTCCATTTAGTTCCGTGCAACAATTTCTTTTTACGATACCTTGATATTGTATTGGGTGTAACTTTAAGAATTGTCGCTATTTCATTTCTCGTGTACAGCTTTTTAGTATCATTCACGTGGCCATGATACGGTTCATTTTGTTCATTTCGGAATCTTTTAAAAATCTCTTCTAATAGAGCAATAAGTTCCTGTAGTGGTATGACCACAAATTGATTATTACTTTCCATATGTTAGTTTGCTCTTTTAACTATGCTGCATTGCCTTGCACATCTTGATTAGCAAAATGAGTAATGTTATTTATATTGGTTGATTCCACCATTTGCTGTAGAGTCGACATATCTGTTTGGCTAACTCTACGCTCCGCATCCGCCAACCGTTTATGTGTTAATTGAACAAAACGTTCTTCAATTTCATACCCTATCCCCTTACGTCCAAGCATCAATGCCGTATCTATACATGTGCCAGAACCACTGAATGTATCAAGTATGAGCTGTCCGGGTAATGAGGTTGTTAATATAGGCAACACACATATTGTGCTGGGAAATATTGCACAGTGATTAATGTTCGGCTCAAGTTTGTGCAACTCCGCACTTTCCGAGGCAGCAGAACTAGAGGTTATGACGTCCTCAAAATGTTGCACATCAATAAAATCTTTGAATTTTTTATACGGCTTACTTAACACTGGTGCTCCAATATCAATTCCCCCTCGTTTGTTGGGTCTGTCAATAGAATACACTTTGCTTTTTTTAGTATCATCAATATATCTTAATGGATAGTAGTCATACTGTTCGGCATCTTTCACCAGATGATATATCATTTCATAGCTTGGCTGCAGCCTCTTATTTATTGCTTGAGGTAGAACATTTGTTTTATGCCATACGATTGAATTAACTAAATGAAAACCTACCTCGTCACAAGCTGCAAGCACTAACCGCAACATAATATTGTTATTTGCATTACGAGAATAAGTCTCCCCAATGTTGAGAAAGAAACTGCCCCTAATGCTTAATACTCGGTAAATCTCCCTGAAGAAAGGTATCATGTTGTTGATATAATCATTATAAGAAGTTTCCAAGCCCACTTCAGGTGTTAGTTGCGTACCCTTACCATATTTTCGTAAAGAAAAATAGGGGCCACTGGTGATGCAGGTTTGGATTATACCGTCATTTAATTCTTTCATACTGAGGGATGAACTGTGATACAATACCCACTTCCTTTCAACGTCAGATTCAATTGATACGGATTTTATATGTTGTATCTGACTAACTTCAACCTGCTGCTCTTTATAACTGTTAATAATCTTGGCTGCCCGATCAATTGACAAATCACGGCTATTTATCTTTTTAAGCAACCCAAGTTTGGCTTCTGATTGAGTTTCTTCAAACTCTTTCACTTCCAATAGTTTGCGGAGTGTAGATCCTGACATATCAGCGCCTATTTTATCAGCCACAGCATCATAGCGTTCCATACCTTGAGCCCACTCAGGTGTAATGTCAGTTCCTTCTGATTTTATATCATTTCTTTTCCCTTGCTGTATGGGTAATTTTGATAAATAATACTCCGCTTCTTTAGCAGTTTCATATATGTTTTTTACTCGCTGTAGATTAGCAGAAATAATAATTTCCTTCGCATCTTCTTCCGTGATTTCTTTAAAAACTTTAGCTTCAATTTCAGTCCAGCCTAACAACTTACAGGCTTCAACAACTCTTGCACCGCTTAGTATATAGTTTTGCTCATCAATTCCAACCTCGCTTAATATCAAACCATTTCGTTTGATGTTTTCAGCTAAATTTTCAATTTCATTTAGTTCGTATATCTCTTTATGAAAAGGATGTCTCATAAGATTACTTATTTGAACTAGCATTTGTATTTTTTTGTAATTTTTTTTCATATTATATGTTTTTAATCTATCTGTTCATGACATAGAATTGGCTTGTCAAGTAGCTTGTCTCTGATGTATTTTTATTTTACTTAGTTAACTGGTACGAAACTGTTTTAGATTACTGGGGGTGAGGCATGAGAAGATGCTCTACGGTAGTACATACACTGATGACTCGGGGTTTACTAAAAGGATTTCTACATGTGGAGATTTTTTTAACACTACCCACACATATTATTACAGGATTGTTGACGATCTTTTTAGAGATGTTTGGTACTTCTATAATGGTTTTATTTTCTTTTCGAATTATATTCATGATAAAATAATTTTGATTTCAGAACAAAAGTAGATAGCATTTTTTACGTGTGAAAACATTTACATATCTTTGATTTTTCCCACTCTATTACTATTTTTCACAAAAGAAGAATCTTCAAAACAACCCGCCTAAATTCATTAGCCTTTTATATCTAACCTACTCTAAAAAAACTTTCAATCTTATCTTTAATAATATAAACGCCATGACTTCAATAGAATCAAAACTGATAATTGCTGAAATATTAAATAAGGATGAATTATTCAAAGACACTAATAAAACAATTAGTTTGTTAACCCATTCTGAGGTTTTGAAAATGATTGAAATAATTGACTTTGAAAAAGGCATCGGTTCACAAGATGCAATTATCTGTATAGACCATAAATCAAATGGTATGGATATGCCTGATGGATTTCAATACTTAAAAAAATTGAGGACTCAAAGACTAATAGAACAAAAACACATTAGTAAGACAACAAAGAACTATTTAAACTACTCACAATTCAAATTGATTAATGAAGGTATAAAATCATTAAAACATCTTTTTGCAAAAGACGACACGAGCAAAACTATAATTCTTAAAGAACATTATAATGGTATTCTAAAAAAACAAGATGTAATTATAAGAGCAAATAAAAACAAGCCATTCAAGATACCAAATGATGACACGAATTTTGACCATGATTCGTGCAATATCATTATTGATTTAAATCTTTTACAGGAAGTTGCTAAAGCAATAAAAATATTGAATAAAAAAACTATTAGAAAAATTATTAAGCTACTACTTGAAAATGAGGCTTTATCAGTTAATGAAATTCATAAGCAATTAGATGATGAGAAGAAAAAAACAAATGAGGTTATTGAAGATTATTATCATGTAACGTTAAATAAGGCTACTATATCTGCAAAACTTATAGAGTTAGAAAAAATTGGGGTCGTTAATTCAAAGCGAGATGTTAGAATCAGGTATAAATCATTACTTGTTGATCAATGTTCAAAATATTTTGAATTTATAAAAAACTTATCAGTAAGCATTTCAATAAAATAGTGAGGTAAAGGAATATTCTCAGTCATACAAAATAATATATACTCTAAAAGACTTTAAGAATATATTTTTCTCATGAAATACCAACTAAACTTTAATGAATACCATTCTAATACGTATAATATATTGCAGGAAAAAATTGATTACGATAACATCAATTGCATCAAATTACAAATGAACAAGTTTCGCAAGGAATTATATGAAGAGCAGGATGTGAACAAAAGAAAGAAACTTCAATTGAAAATAAAAGTTTGCGAACTAAAAATTATGATTGCTTATATCCAATAGTAATAATTCCTTTCTTTCAAGTATTCTCACTGCTTGGTTGTTCGCTGGTTCCGCTGGCGCGCTGCTCACAAGTCGCATTAAAGATTGGTAGAAATGTCCTGATTATAATAAGTATTTAATAAGTAAATTATTTGTGAGCGGTATATATATCATAAGTAATGTGGTGCAGTTTTTTTAAATAATAATTATAAACTTTTCATTACCCAACACTATATTATGTATGAAAATCAAAATCACTCAACAAATAAAGAATATCATAAATAGTCTTGGTAATAAGACGGCAGTAAATAGTGGTTTGAAAATCTATGCCGCCTTATACCTCAGAAACAACAGAAAAAATGAGAAAGGATATTTTGATTGTCCCTCCACCTATCTGCGCTCTATAAATGCGAGATATTTTAAAATTATAAACAGGTTTATTGATGAGGGAATTATAGATTACATGAAAAACCTAAAGATTGACCCAAACGATATTTTCAGAACAATAACCACTAAACAATATTCATCTCATTTAGGTTATTGTATGAAATATAAATTCTTAGTTGACATATCATTTGGAGAAGAAATAGAAATTGACTTTACTTCCAACAGGAAAAAACGCTGGTACGAAATAACTGCCAATAGTCTAATTGAACTTGGTTATGAGGCCAAAATAACAAGAGACTCATTCGGGAGAAGGGTTCATTACCCAATTTTGAATACCTACAAAGAAGAATTAAAAGGTAAAGGGTTATGTGTAATTGATGCTATTACTAGTCAACCAAGATTGTTGTGGTTAATTATGAAACGACAAGGGATTATAGACACTAAATACCATTACATTTTCACTCATGAAATAGACTTTTACAAATATTTGGTTCAGCAGCTACACCTTACCAATAGAGGTGACGCAAAGGATGCATTCACGAATTGGGCAAATGGGAAAGTAGGGCCCGCACATTTTAAAATTCAAAAATTATTCCCGATTGCCAATAGTTTCGTTGAGGGACTAAAGAAGATATACTACAAAGACAGTGCTTCCTATTTACAAAGAGAGGAAGCCAAAATATGGATTGATGATTTATTGCAGTTTATACCTGTAAAATTTGCTATTCCTGTGCATGATTCTCTAATTATAAAGAATGAAGATTATAATGAGGTAATAGAATATTGTAAGGCTAAATACCCTGAACTAAGATTTAGTAAGAAGTATTTATAATACATATAAATTATTCTCAATGCTGCGACTTAAATGAACTTCTTTTTATTTGACAAGAAGTTGCTTACAATTAAAAAATAATAATGAAAATTAGCACCGGGATTTGGGGGTATATATATTCATATCATTCTTCTCCAAACGCCCACAAATCAAAAATGGGATAGCAAAAAAAGATGTTCTAATACTCATTGAACGAGGCATCAAAATCATATTATACTATAGAAAATTTAAATGGAATCACTCTGATTTGTGGCCAACTTCTAATCAATAAGGGAGGTCAAAAGAATCAAAAGAAAATCAAGATACTGTACGATGTGAGATAGTATCATGACAGACTACAATAAAGAGATATCTCAAGCAGAGAATCTTTTTATTTAGATATACCTTTATTCCGCTTGCGCTCCTTGATAAACTTATCAGGTAAAAAATCCTTCGGACTACAATCAAAAATCTCAGCCAACTTATTAATATGGTCTAAATTCCATTTTGCCGGGAATTTCGGGCTTTCTACCCTACCAATAAACCCTACGGACAAGTCCATCAAATAAGCAAGTTGTTTTTGCGAAATATTGTGACTTTCCCGCTTCAATTTGACTTTTTCAATAACACTTAATTCAAATTGAGACTTCATTGGCATCTAATTACAGATGCCTGTAATGTAGACTGCCTGAAAATTTATTTCACCGCCCCATAGGTTAGTGTTTCAAAATTGCTATTTTAGCCTTGATTTATATTATAACTCAAAAAATAAAAGCAATTATTTATGAAACAAGTAAAAACAATGGCAATCATTGCACTGATCTGCATGATTATTTCAACCTTTCTACCATGGTATTCTTTCAGCTTTTCAGGTTCTCTGAATTTAGGCGAATATGGCTCACAATTAAGTAGTATTAATTCATCAATTAATGGCTTACAGGCTACAAATGCGGCTATCGTTTATTTACTTTCAATTGTAGGGTTAATACTATGTTTTGTTAAACCTGTCAAATACGTATCGTTTATTCTTGGAATGATTTCTATTGCTGTTTCAGCTTCATTTTTATTTCATTGGATAGGATTACCCATGAATTTTAACTCCTCAATACATACAGGAGATAATAATTACGGCATGTCAGCAAACAGTAACGTTTCAAATGGGATAGGTCTTTACCTTTTATTGGTATCCAGCATCATTTATACAATATCAGTATTCAATAGTTCATCAATAATGTCGCTTATTCTAAGCACTGATGAGACTACAAATACTAATAAAACAGCACCACAGCATGCTAAAGTTTCTAAAAAAACAATTACAACTATTTTAATCTTTTTGATTGTTTTAGGGGCAGGTTTTGGAGCATATAAGATTTATGATAAAAACAGGATTTATAAGATTGATAGTATTGACCAGTTCTGTAAAGAGTTTAACGCAAATAATGCAGCTGTAGTCGAGAAATATAAGGGACACACTATTGAAATAACAGGAACCTTTCATGTTAACAATCTCATGGGTAATAAAAATACACCTCCTGACTTCTTTGGTATCACAAACAATGCTGCAGATATTAGGGTGCATGTTCAAGCTGGCATTGATAAGAATTTTCTTACCTCAAATTCAATATATCCTGAATTGGGTTCCGATTGGTTTTATAATAAAACTTCAAAAGAGATTTACGACAATACTGAATTATTTTCAGACAACGATCTATACGATAACGAGAAGAAAAAAAGGTATCAATATCAAGTGTGGCTAACAAATATGAAAACAGCAATTGAAAGACTACAGAATTTAAATTCATCTAATTTTGATACTACTGTTTATAATGCAAATTACTTAGCTACTGTTTTGAATGGTTGTGATGAAAACTTAAAAACAGCAATCCAGTCTAACAGTATTTCATATTGTAAGATAGATGCCAGCAACAATTGTATTATTGACAAGATAACCATACAGGGCAAAGTTACTAACATTGAAAAAACAGAAAATGGTTTGGGGCAACCAGTAATTTCTTTAACTATTGGAGGTATAAAAATAATCAATAAAGAACGGAGCTTTGACTTCAATAAATTAACAGTGCTTGACTACATTTCGTCTCAAAAAAATTTGGCAGATAAAATAAATTTAGTTCGTCAAATGAATATTGTCAAACCTCAAACAGATACTACTGTGATGAAACTAGACACTGTAAAGAAGTCATAAATTATTATTATATATCAGGAAATTACTGCAGATTCAGTGAAAAATACCAAACCGGTTGTTTGCTCATGCCACCTGGCCATGCTACATCTATTCTAATAGGGTAGCCTGCCAGTTTGGTTCTTGCACTTAAACCATAAGATTGCAGCCACTTATCATTGTTCACATTGTTATTCCATGTTTCGTTGGCAGTTCCGGCATCTGGAGGTATGAAGTGTGTAGTACATGGATATACAATGGATATTTGACTTCAAAGTTTTATGATACTGTTGTAAAAAACCAACCCCTATTTGTCAAAAAAATTGTATCACACCAGCAATTAGTCTTTAGCTTCATTACAAGAAGTCGATATGCATCCAAATTGTCGATGTTTATTTCATATTTATTAAACCACAAAAATTTAAGTCAGACTCAATAGACAGGTGATTATCGTTAATGTTTCTGGTTGCTTGTGTAGGCCTTTCTTACAATGTAAGTAATTTCATGTTTAATAAATAGGGCTTACACGGCTTAATCTATTTTATTTTTTCGTTAAAAGAAATATTTACTACCAAACCAACGACATTTTAAATAGCCTTATTCATAAAAATATTTTATGTATATAAATTTAAAAAATTAGGCCAAAAATTACTGCTTCACAATTGTGACGTTTTCCCTCCTCCCTTCCTTATCTATCAACTGCAACAAGTAAGTACCCAATCGCAGATCACCCGTATTTATCTGCTGCTTATTATCTTTTATAGTTCCCTCATAAACTAATTGCCCCATCACATTAAACAACCTTACCGTTGTTCTCATTTCTGCACCCTCAATAAAAAATGCCCCGCTTATCGGATTAGGATACACACTGACAATAGGTATTGCTGCAAAAACAGGAACGCTCAGCGTCGTATGCATATACCCGCAATAGCTGCCACTGTCACAGGCATACACAGTTAAACAAACATGGTGCAACCCCGTATCGTGAAAATTATGTGTCGGATTAAGCACGGTGCTTGTTCCTCCATCTCCAAAATTCCATTTCACGCTATCGGGTGAAGTTGCGCCTGTATAAGTAAAATTCACCGAGCCGCTGCCGGTGTATGTATAGTTGGGGGTTGGCTCTGTAGCCAGGCTGCAGTTGCATTTATACCCGTATTTAGCTACAAAAAAATCAGTATTGCCGCCCACGCTTGTATAACCACTACTTAGGCCTGATGCCGTTATACTTGTCTCAATCATACCGCCAGCATAAACATTCCCATCCTTATCACTAGTCATCGTCAAAATACCATCAACTGAACCTCCACTATGTAATTGGTCGAGAAATATCAACTTGCCGGAAGTATCTACAATAGCTAATAAAGGATTCTGCCCGGCACTTGGAGTAAAAATGCTATCTATACCATGTTTGGTTGTCCCTATGAGCCCTCCACCTGCAGCTATTTTATTATCGGGTAACAATGCAAGAGAGATGACACCATTAACATCTGTACTGCCACTTAAATCATAACCCCATTTCATATGCCCTAGGGTATCCATTTTAAAAATTACAGTAATATCACCACCCGAGTAGCTATTTACGAAAGTGTCTTTATCTAAAATAAAAGGATCTATTTGCCCTACCCCTGTTCCGTATATACTAGTATGGTTGTCAAATTTTAGCTGGTCCAATACAGTAGCATCACCCGCTGTATCTGCCCATAGTTGAATGCCGGTCGCATCAAATGCTGCGATATATTGATTATATAGCCCCGCAGATAATGGATTTTCGGATAAGACGGCATAGGCATTTTCGCTTGTGGTGTTGATATCAACACTGCTGATAGCCATATTAGTGTCAATCTGCATTTTCACAGCGCTTAACAAATTGCCTGTACTATCATATTTCAGATCGTAAGTACCCGTCACAGACGTACTGAAACTGCCTGAAAGCTGAACTCCATTTTGTATAAAATCGTAATGATGAATATAACCACCTCCGTCTATTGCCAATGCAGCGCTGTACCCTGTATGAAGTTCTGTATAAGTGTTATCGGCACCAACGAATTGTATCCATTTAAAATGCCCCAATGTATCAAATCTTGCAAGGTAGCTTTGGAGATGGGCATTATTGATAAATGTGTCATACCCAATATACTTATCTGGGCCGATAAGTATCCCAACAATGTAAATACTTCCATTACTGTATGCTAAACCATATTCTTCAGCAAAGTTATATGACTCAATCAGCTTTGCCCACCGCATATTTCCGTTGCAATCATAACTTGCAAGAAAAGTATGTGTATCATAGGAAGCAGCCCCATAATGGTCATGCGCAATGCTCATATGAAAAGTGTCAGCGGTAATATTATTATTGCCTACTTTAGCAAGAATGTAGACATTCTTATTGTCATCTGTACATAAATATTCAACTCTTTCAAAATTCATTGAGGGGGACATACCAGTTGTGCTGCCGCCACCTTTTATCCATTTATAGTTTTGTGCTTGAAGCGTAAAGGTTAAGAGTAAAGCATATACAGATAGAAGTGAAGCTATTTTCATGCCGTCTGTTTTTTATAAAGATACTATTAAAAAAATAGGGTTGCAGCGTTGATGCGCTGCAACCCATAAGTTCATAAAATTCAATGCGTTATACTCACATGAGCAACATGTAATATCCTACCTTCCTCTTCCATTTTCACCACAAAACTGCCTGAGGGCATATCCGTTGTCATAAATGTCCATGTGCCATTAGGTTTTCCTCCGTTTGCAATATTACTTACATTGTAAGTATTAACTAATCTACCTAGCACATCGTATATTTCTATACTTCTTTCGCAGGCGCAAGGAGAACCATAAATATAATTCACATTCACACCTTCTTTTGCCGGGTTAGGATATACCACCATTCCAGTTGCAATATTTGTGATTGCACTCACAGGTTTTGTCGGCAGTTGTCCTGCAACTCTTTCCTGTGGCCAACTACAAGGGTATGGCACTGCCGCCTGTACAGTCTGGTAACAGGTGTACGGGGGCGTGGATATATGACACATAAATGAAAGCAGTGCAGTTGATGGTGGAGGTTTATTTATGATACTAAAATGGAGTGTGACTGTAGAACTTCCCGGAGGCAGAGTAATGCTAAATGGTACAGACGGCCCTATATTCAATCCTATAATCACAGGCAGTGAAGCACCCGTAGTATTGTTTAAGATTACCTGCACAGTATCATCATCTGCAACCGGGTTATCACACATCAAACTTACTGCGCCGGGTATTATGGTTGGGCATGCACCACCTACACAATTTTGATAACTTACAGACATAGATAATGAAGTATCGTTGCATAGTCCATTTCCCAAAATTAGACTATATGTACCTCCTGCATACACCACGGGTAAATGAGAAGGCATACTGTTGGTCCCGGAATCAACACCACTGCTATTCTTGAGCCATTTCCAGCTATTAAACTTTTCTGGCGGTCCATAAATCGTATCATTACCAGCCGCATCAGCTTGGTGACAAAGAACATAGCAACCGTTCGGAAACCAGTCCAGGTACTCTTCCGGTGAATATGGCAGAGCAGTATCATTATAATTAGTACACCCATTGCTATCTGTCACCCAAACTCTATATGGACCACCCATATATACTGTGTCTCTTGTGCCATGATTGCCATTACTCCAGGCATATGTAGCTCCTGTTACTCCGTTTGCTTTCAACAATATCTCATACTTCTTACAGTCCAAAACCGTTACACTATTAAATGTAGGTGCGGATGGTGTTGGAAAAATTACCACAGGGAAGCCTACCGATGTATCTTTACAGATTGTTCCTCTAGTGGGGCTTACATGAGAGACCACTAAGTAATAGGTAAATGTATCTGCACTCAAGCCAGCATCCAAAATAGCAGCAGTTGTGTCAATCGCTACCATGCCAGTTGTCGTGTTGTATCTATACCATTGATAATGGTAATCATCGCCTACGAAACCTGTAAGGCCTACAGCCTGACCTTCACAATAAAATTGCTGCCCGCTGATAACTGCTTGTTCAAGTCCCATTATCAACACAGGGAATTCAGGAGTATTAAATGCACACTGGTGACCATCTTGCACAGTAACATAATAGCTGCCGCTACTACTAACCACATCTGTATTGCTAGTAGTTCCAGTTGACCATAAATAGTTTATTGGAGTCCCTGAAAGAGAATGATACGTTAATGTAATGATCGAGCCCCGACAGCCAAAACTATCACCTAATATCTCGCCGTTTAAGCCATTTTGGTAGATGCTATCAGCAATTGAGGTGGCAGAATAATTACATCCAATGGTATCAGTAATATTAAGATTGACTGCCCTTGGATTAAAAGTTCCTCCAGGGGGGTTTTTCCAAATATACACTCTATTTGGGGTTGCCAATTTGCTGGTTGCAGAATCCCCAAAATTCCAAAAATAATTTTCTATGCCGGGCGAACTGGTAGGAGTTATTATAGTTCCAAATGCAATTGGGACACCTTCGCAAATCGCAGAAGGTGAACGGCTGATTGTTACAGTCGGTTTAGCCGGAACTATTATCGTGTCAGAGGCTACACAGTTCATAGTGTAGCTGCCTGTTCCTGTCGCTGTTTCCTGCACTAGGTATTTGCCGTGAGACATAGGAGTACTCCAGTTAAGACCGCTTCCGGAATAGCTATGTGAACCGCCAATTTGAGTTACCGACCATGTTGCGCCCGTTACTGACCAAGTTGCAAGTGTTTTCGATTTATCATGGAAATTCACTGTGTAGATCGTATCAGTGCCTGGGCATGTCCAGTCCCAATAATGGCTGGGCACCATCACAACGCTATCAACTTGAGTATTTATTGCGGTGCAAGTGTCAAAGTCTTCAGAAAAAGTTATTTCGTAATAGCCGGGATCTTTGTAAACTACAAATCCATCCGTATCATCTTGCAAAACTAATGTTCCCGAACCCACGTCCCATCCGGGATTGCTGCTGCTTGTTCCAATTGTTCTTCTTCCAGCAACAAAAAGTGTATCACAATGGGTGCTCATGGTAATGTTCACAGCGTAACCGCATGGGGTACATACTGCATAATCAATTGCAATTATATTGGAAGTATCAGTACAATCGGAACTATCGCGTACTACAAGAAAATAATTCCCGGTGCTTGTAGCCGTGTAAGAACTTGTTGTACTAAGTATGGTGCCACTACCCTGCATATACCATTTATAGGCAACTGCAGTAGTTACGTGACTTACGCTGGCATAAAATACGTCGCTAATTGCCGATCCTTCACACCAAGTGTGTTTATCCGGTGTATAAATACTTGCGTATGGCCCAGGGGTGACAGTCACAATCATACTACCCATTCCCAATACAGGGCAAGAACTGGTAGTTCCATTGGCCTTTACTGTAACCGTAAAGGTGACCGAGCTCGTACCTGTTATTTTAAATGCATGACTCGTAGTATTCGTACTTGTCGTTATTTCCGCGGTGCCGTCTCCAAAATTCCATGTATATGTAGCAGCACCAGTTGCAGCTGTAAAATTTACCGATTGTCGTTTACATGGCGTTGCATCATCAGCAGTGATGCTGACAAAAGGAACAGGATTTATTGTTACCAACAACGTATCACTTATGGATGTATCACAGGCATTGGCTGTAACAAAAAGTTTAGCTGTCGTTGCGGTAGTAGTTCGCAGGTTATTCCACAATACTCGAACTGTAGCGCCGTAGTAATCAGAATCAACGCTTCCCAGTGTATCGGGGCTTATACCCCATTTTGTAAAATTGGCGTGATCAAAACTGTCATAATATGTGTTAAAACCATTCGCGCATACGCTTGTGGGACCGCCGATGTGTATTTTTGGTTTTATGTCATGTATTGTCCAGTCATAAGCAACCACACCTCCACAATGAGGTGTGTCAGCAACTCCCCTATACACATGCACACTCTTGGGTAACGGGTCGGCATCTGTCCAATACACTGTAATTGAATCTCCTGTAAGTGCCGAAGCAATACCACCTACCACAGTCCAATAGTTGGTGTATCCCGAACCATCAATTCTATATACATAGGGCTCGTGAAGACAAACGGTTGTTGCTCCTGTTGCGTCATCAATCGGGGAAGCAACAGCTTCAAGCACTCTAATTGTCTTATAGGCAGTGCCGCAGATTGAAGGGCTTGCTGCTGAAATTATAAAGTAGCCAAGATCA
>Ga0206886_1025_pt1 | contig 37002 bp, 37 predicted proteins | sample Alteio_BWOrgHeat_92_FD_152952 | JGI IMG/M metagenome (GOLD analysis project Ga0206886, IMG submission 152952) | Enriched cells from forest soil in Barre Woods Harvard Forest LTER site, Petersham, Massachusetts, United States - Alteio_BWOrgHeat_Nextera2 ... | reverse complement strand
AATTGCGCACGCAGCTTGATGGTGCCGGTGGCGGTATCGATCTGGTTATCGACTGAAACCAGTTTGCCCGTGGCCAGCTTCGTGACTTGGGTGCGGTCGAAAGCCGTAACCTGCAGCTCGGCACCCGTATTGAGGCGTTTCATGATGGCGGGCAAATCATCTTCGGGCAGCGTGAAAATGACGGTGATCGGCTGCAATTGCGTGACGACAACAAGACCGTTGGCATCGCCCACTTGCACATAATTTCCTTGATCAACCTGACGCAAGCCGACCCGGCCGCTCACGGGGGCTGTGATATGGCAATAAGCCAGATTGAGTTTGGCGCTGTCGATCTGGCCCTGATCGGTTTCGACATTGCCCTGATCCTGATCGACCAGCGATTGCTGGGTGGTAAGCGTTTGCTTGGCAATCGAATCTTCCTGCACCAGCTTTTGGTAGCGCTCGAGATTAAGCTTGGCATCGGTGAGCAGCGCCTGATCGCGCGCTAAAGCTCCTTGTGCCTGTTCGAGGGCGAGCTGGTAGGGGCGTGGGTCGATCTCGGCGAGGAAATCGCCGGCTTGCACCATCTGGCCTTCCTGAAAGCCTATTTGCTGGAGTTGGCCGTTGATTTGCGTGCGGACGGTGACATTGGCGAGCGGCGTGACGGTGCCGAGCGCATCGCGGATGACATCGATATCGCCCTTCTGCGCAATGGCAGCCACCACGGGCATCGGCCCATTGGCACCGAAGCGGCCGCCATGCTTTGAGCTCGCTGAAGGCTGGATAAACCAGATCAGCGCCGCGAAGGCGATGATGGCGGCAAGAATCCAGAGGAGGCGGCGCGGCCGACGGGATTTCAAAGGCTTATTCAAATTATTCATAGGTCAATCGCGTAACAGCCCCTGGCGGCGTTTTTGAGGCGCCTATCCATACTCTTGTTAGGGCCAAGGTCAATACGAATATGCAACGATCATGGCGGCAAAAAGGCAATCGGCTAAACTACTTAGCCGCAAGCCTTAAGCCATATTCTAGCTATTCATTTATGGCTTCAGGCAGCGGCCTTGTACTGTACCTCTTCCGCTTCCAGAGCCTTCTTGTAGGCCGGGCGGGCAATCACGGTCTGCAGGAGCTTTTTGGTTTTGGGGCCGTAGGTGATGGAAGCCAATTGCGGCGCATAGCCGTTCCAGTTGGCGATCACGGTCATGAGGATATCGGCGATGGTGATGTTATCGCCAGCGAGGAAAGCGGTCTGGCCGAGACGTTCCTCAACCTCATCCCACATTTTCTTGAGCATAGGTACGGCAACGCCCATCACTTGTTCTTTGGCGGCAGCATCCTGCACATTTTTGTTGAGGAAAAACACGCGACTATAGGCTGGATGCAGCGTGGCATTGCAAAACATCAGCCATTGCAGCGCTGTTGTGCGTTCTTTACCTGTGCGTGGAAGCAGGGGGCTTTGATGTTTGTCGAGCAGATGCATGAGGATGGCGGCACCTTCGCGAATGGCAAAGCCATCATCGACCAGAACCGGCACCGAGCCGCGGGGGTTGAGTTTGAGAAATTCCGGATCACGTTTTTCCTGCAGATTGACGCGTTCGAGCGTTACCGGCTGGTTGCACTCATTGAGCGCGATATGGATGGCCATCGAACAGGCGCCTGGTGAGTAGTAAAGTTTGTACATGGGGTTCTCCCGCAAGATGGTTGGGGTTTCTATAGCTTCGGGGCGAATGATTTCTAGCACAGGGCAGCTAGAGGTATCGAGATCATTTTGCCGCAGCAGGATTCTAACGCGCTGAAATTCCGGGCTTCTTGAAGCCGTTTGCCGGTCTGGTGGAAAAAATTTTACCGATGTTAACGCAGAATAAACCTTCTTTTTCTATTCCGTTAGGGATTGGGATTTTGGAATTGCAAGGAGGGGATGACACCATGATCAACTCACGATTGACCCGCACAGCTGTGTTGGCCCTCACCGTGCTCGGCCTCGGGGCCTGCAGCAATATGGATGATATGCAACAGCGTATGGTTTCGGGCGGCGCCATCGGCGTGGGCGCCGGTGCTGTTACAACCGTGATAACCGGCGGCTGCATTGCTTGCGGCATGGCCATCGGCGGTGCGGTTGGCACGGCCGGCGGCTATCTCGTGCATGCCATCGATGCCAACACACGTAGCGATTCTTCGCCACCGCCACCCCCCGCCGATGCAAAGCAGCTCCAATAACGGCGTTCCGCAAGGCTATCCCCCCGGCGGTTACGGCAATTAACAACGCTGCTTGCGGCCTTGATTCCCTGAAGGTTTGACCTAAATCAAAATGCGTCCTCTCCCCTTGCGGGAGAGGTTGCAAAAACTTAGGCTTGCCCCACTTGGCAAGCTAGATCCCCGCTTTCGCGGGGACTAAAGGTTTTTGCTGGTGAGGAGTTGTCTCTCAGCCAGAAACTGATTGTTTGCTGCACCAGCCCTCCCCTGTCCCCTCCCGCAAGGGGAGGGGGACGCGATTGCGAATATTGGAGCAAAAAACGCGTGCCGGAAAAATCAGGTTCTATACAGGCTGCCAAGATTGAACTGAACGCCGTGATCGTCGCCATGGCCGGCGTTGATCCGCAAGTGCTGGTGAACTCGCCGGCTGCCTTGCCTTCCGGCCCGTTCGAAACCGAACATCGCACGCTTGAGCAGGGGCTGCGCGTGTGGGCGGAGGCTAAAGGTGGCCAGCCCCTGGGTTATGTGGAGCAGCTTTATACTTTTGCCGATCGCAATCGGACTTCCAACAATCAGCGCATCGTCTCCATAGGCTATCTCGCTTTGGTGCGTGCGGCGGCGACGCTGGCGGATGCGGTATGGTCCCCCTGGTACAAGCATTTTCCGTGGGAAGATCACCGCAAGGGCATTCCTGCCGTGATAGCGAAACTGATCGCGCCGGAATTGAAGCGCTGGAAGGACGCAGCTTCCACACCCGCCATGCGTGCCACGCGCGCGCAACGCATTGATGTGGCTTTCCCGAAAGACATGAAGCACTGGAACGAAGAACTCGTTTTGCAGCGTTATGAGCTTCTCTGGGAAGCGGGGCTGGTGGAAGAGGTCGGTGGGAAAAGCAAAGCCGGCGCCAATATGCTCGGCGCACCGATGGCCTACGATCATCGCCGCATTCTGGCGACGGCAATTGCGCGTTTGCGCGCCAAGATTAAATACCGCCCGGTTGTGTTTGAATTAATGCCGGATGCTTTCACGCTTTTGCAATTGCAGAACACGGTTGAGGCGCTGGCGGGCTTGCGTTTGCATAAACAGAATTTCCGGCGGCTGGTGGAATCGCAAGGGCTGGTTGAGGAAACCGGCGCGATGACGCGTGGCGCTTCCGGTCGTCCGGCCAAGCTATTTGCGTTCCGGCGCGAGGTTTTGCGTGAACGTGCGGCAGTAGGGACGAAATTGCCGAGGTCGGGGTGATCCTTAGCTTCCGAATGCGGCTTTCTTTGTTTCGATTACTTTGCCCTGCGATTTTATAAGCTTTGCCGAAATGAATTCCCTACCAACCATTTCTCCTGCACACATCACGACTGCTTGAGACATCTCGTCAGCCGCAATAATAAAAATGCGTCTGGCATGATCGCTGGTTATTTCGATGATGCTCGGCGTGCGGGGTGGTGCATCGATTAGGTAGCTGACAAAGGATTTGAAATGGGGAAATTGTTTTCCCCATTCAGATCGAACTAAATCCCTTGTTTCCGAAAATCTTTCAAGCGCGACTTTGGCAGCATAAAACTGCTCTATTAATTGTGTAGGCGGAATTTCAACTTCGATTTCATATGCAAGACGACTCATAATAATTTCCTTGATTTAATATTTTTCGATAGAAACATGTCTATCATAAGAATCGGTATTTCAATACTTTCAAAAAAACTCATATGATGGCCTATGTAAGGCTTTGAAATGACTTGTAGTTTACCTTATGGATTTTTTCATGATTCTGATATATACTCCAGTTGAACATTAGCAAGGCCAACCGGCCTTTTTCTTAGGCCCTATTAATGCTCAAAAGGAGTATAAATCGTGGGCATCCTCGAACCGGCCACCGCCAAAGCCTTGCGCAACACAGCTGCCATTTACGAGCGTGTGAAATCCATCATTCCGCCGATGGAGTGGGCTACCTTCGCCGAGGATATCGAGGCGATTAACGAGCTCAAGCAACAGCGCAACGCCATCATCCTCGCGCATAATTACCAGACGCCGGAAATTTTCCATGGTGTCGCCGATATTCGGGGAGATTCCCTCGCGCTGGCGCGCGAAGCCGAAAAAGCCAAAGCCCATGTGATTGTGATGGCGGGCGTGCATTTCATGGCCGAGACGGCCAAGCTGCTCAATCCGAAAGCCAAAGTTTTGATGCCGGATATGAAGGCCGGTTGTTCGCTGGCGGAATCGATCACCGCCGAGGATGTAAAACTTCTGCGCCAGCGTTATCCCGGCGTGCCGGTTGTTACTTATGTAAACACTTCGGCTGCCGTGAAAGCGGAATCCGATATTTGCTGCACCTCGGGCAATGCGAAAAAAATTGTGGAATCTTTGGGCGTGCCGGAAGTGATCATGCTGCCGGATGAATATCTCGCGCAAAATGTAGCTGCGGAAACCAAGGTGAAGATCATTTCCTGGAAAGGCCGTTGTGAAGTGCATGAACGTTTTACGGCTGCCGATATCGAAAGTTACCGCAAGCAAAATCCCGGCGTTATCGTGCTGGCGCATCCCGAATGCCCGCCGGAAGTTATTCAAGTGTCCGATTTTGCCGGTTCCACCGCGCGCATGATCGAATGGGTCGATCAGCACCGGCCCGCACGCGTGGTGCTGGTGACCGAATGTTCGATGAGCGACAATGTCGCCGCCCAGCATCCGGATATCGAATTCGTGCGGCCCTGCCAGCTCTGCCCGCACATGAAACGCATCACGCTCGCCAAAATCCGCCATGCGCTCGAGACCATGACGCATGAAGTAACGATCCCCAACGACATCGCCGCCCGCGCCCGCCTGGCGGTCGAGCGGATGCTCGCGGTACGCTAGCTATTTTATGAGCGAGCTTTCCAATCGCCCCATCATCATCGGCGCCGGTCTCGCCGGGCTAACCACGGCGCTGTCACTCGCGCCGATGCCGGTGATCGTTCTGTGCGCAGGCAAGCTCGGCGAGCAAGCCAGCAGCGGCTGGGCTCAGGGCGGCATTGCGGCGGCGATGGGCGCGGATGACACAGCTGAACTTCATGCCGAAGACACGATCAAGGCCGGTGGCGAAATTTGCGATCCGGATATCGTGCGGCTTGTGACTGAAGGCGGTGCTTCGGTCATCGAAAAACTTACGCAGCATGGCGTTACGTTTGATCGCAACGTGGCGGGTGGCTTGCAATTGGGTCTTGAAGCGGCGCATAGCCGCCGTCGCATCGTGCATATCAGTGGCGATGGCGCGGGTGCCGCGATCATGCAGGCGATTATTGCCGCCGCACGAAAAACATCCTCCATCGAGATAATTGAAAACGCCATAGCGACCGATCTCATTGCCGGTGATCACGGCATCGCCGGTGTTGCCATCATGCGCGATGGAAAAAGCACCGTGATCCCAACCAATCGCGCAGTACTTGCCACTGGTGGCGCGGGTGCGTTGTGGCGGCACACCACCAATCCGCTGGGTTCCTGGGGGCAGGGGCTGGTACTGGCCGCGAAAGCGGGTGCCGATCTGGCCGATCTCGAATTCGTGCAATTTCATCCGACCGCCATCGATATCGGGCGCGATCCGATGCCACTCGCCAGCGAAGCTTTGCGTGGCGAGGGTGCTACGTTGATCGATGAAACCGGCGAGCGTTTCATGGCGAATTTTAAACGCGCCGAACTTGAGCCGCGCGATATCGTCAGCCGCGCGATCTGGGCGCATATGAATAAAGGCCATCGAATTTTTCTCGATGCGCGCCAGGCGCTCGGCGAAAATTTTGCCAAACATTTTCCAGTGATCCATGCGATTTGCATGTCCGCCGGTATCGATCCCGCGCAAGCACCAATCCCCATTCGCCCCGCCGCGCATTATCACATGGGTGGCGTTGCCGTTGATGCGAATGGCCGTAGTTCGGTTGATGGTTTATGGGCTTGTGGTGAAATCGCATCGACGGGATTGCACGGCGCCAATCGCCTTGCGAGCAATTCCTTACTCGAGGCGGCGTTCTTTGGGGCGAAGGTTGCTGAGGATATATGTTCGCCGCAAGAGCGGTCGAATTCCCTCCCCCCTGTGGGGAGGGTTAGGGTGGGGGGAGCGCAGCAAGAAACCCACTATCCAAATTCCAAACCGCGGTTCCAGCGGAACTCCTCCCCACCTGACCTCCCCCACGAGGGGGGAGGGATTAGTCCGGTCTCGCGGCAAATTCGCGACATAATGTCGGCGCATGTTGGTGTCTTGCGTAATACGGCGGGGCTGGAGACAGCGATCAGGGAGCTGGTGCCGCTGGCTGAAACATCTGCCATGGCTTTGGCCGGTTTGATGATTGCCGTTGCAGCGGCGCGGCGCGAGGAAAGCCGTGGCAGTCATCAGCGTACCGATTTTCCTGCCACTTCCAAAGCGTGGGCGCAGCGGCAAATTTTATCGCTGGACGACATACAGGATTATGCGCAAGGCTTACTGACCGATCCACCGCTGGCCGTCGCCGGAGTTTGACATGCCGCTGGTTCCTCTTCCCGATCTAATGCTCGAACCCCTCGTGCGCAACGCGCTGCTGGAAGATCTCGGCCGCGCCGGCGATGTAACAACCGGCGCCATGATCGCCACGCATCTGCGCTGGCCCGGCGCGCTGGTCGCGCGCCAACCGGGTGTTGTAGCTGGACTCGATCTTGCACGGCTGGCTTTCCGGATGATGGACCCGGCCATTACTTTCGATGTCGAAATTCCGGATGGTAATTTTGCCAAGCTCGGCAGCACGATTGCCCGCGTGCATGGTCCGGCGCGCGGTATTTTGTCGGCGGAACGTACGGCGCTGAACTATCTTTGTCATTTAAGCGGCATCGCCACGGCAACGCATGCTTTGGTCGAGGCCGTGAAGCCGCACAAGGCGCGCATCTGCTGCACGCGGAAAACAACACCCGGCCTGCGCATGATCGAGAAATATGCTGTGCGTGCGGGCGGCGGTGCCAATCATCGCTTTGGTTTGGATGATGCGGTCCTGATCAAGGATAATCATATTTCTTCCGCCGGCAGCCTGCACGCCGCCGTGCGCCATGCGCGCGAAGCGGTGGGCCATCTGATGAAGATCGAGCTTGAAGTGGATACGCTCGCGCAAGTGGCCGAAGCCGTCAGCCTGCCAATCGATGCCATCATGTTCGATAATATGGATCCGGTGACGATCAAAAAAGCGGTCGATCTCGTGGCTGGGCGTTTTATCACCGAGGCTTCAGGCCGCATTTCGGTGGATACAGTCTCGGCTGTGGCGGCGACAGGCGTAGATGTTATTTCCGTCGGCTGGATCACGCACAGTGCGCCCATTCTGGATATTGGACTGGATGCGGCAAAATAAAAATGTCCCCCTCCCTCTACGGGAGGGGTTAGGGGAGGGCTGGTGAAGCAAGAGAGCAGTTTCTTGTGGGGAGACGACCCCTCACCAGCAAAAACTAAGGCTTGCCAAGAAGGGCAAGCCTAAGTTTTTGCAACCTCTCCCGCAAGGGGAGAGGGGCGCGTTTCTATTAGCGCCCTCAGTTCTGAAATATTTTCTTCACCCGTCTTGCGCCGCTTCACCGGCACAATCGGCAAGTGTGTAAAACGCACAAGCTCATCGACGGTGGCTTGTAGCGCAACTGTGCTTTCGGCAGATTCATTCACGATAATGGCGAAGATCGGAATTTTCCGGTGCTGCAACGCATCGAGCGCCGTTAGTGTGTGGCTTAGCGCGCCGAGATAAGTGCCGGTGACGAGCGTGGCCTCGATATGGAGTTCTTCGATCCAGTCGAGCACGGTACGCGTATCATCCAGCGGCACCATCACACCGCCCACGCCTTCGATCAGCACAACATCTTTGGTTTCCGCCATCGCATCATGGCCGAACCGAACCAGCGCATTGAAATCGATTGATTGTTTTTCGAGCCGCGCGGCCATCGAAGGGGCCAGGGGAGCCTTAAAGCGCCAGGGCGCTATGCGTTCGATATTGGCAAAGCTTGCGGGCAGTTCGAGCGCTTGCAGCAGAATGCCGGCATCGCTTTGTTCGATGGGCCCTTCGGTGCAGCCGGTCATAATAGGCTTATAGGCCGCCACGCTTTTGCCGAGCGCCTTCGCTTGCCGCACAAGGCCTGCGGTGATAAAGCTTTTGCCGATACCGGTGCCGGTCGATGTGATGAAAAAGCGCTGGCGCATAATTTCATTCATACCATGAACAAACATTCTGCAAAACGCGTAAGCGATAGCCCTATGCCCGAAGATGAATGGCTTGCCCTTGGCGGTGAGCATATCTGGCTGCCTTATGCGCAGATGAAAACCGTGCCCGTGCCGCTGATGGCCGAGCGCACGGAAGGCAGCCGGATTTATCTGAAAGACGGGCGCGTACTGGTGGATGGCATCGCCTCCTGGTGGACGGCCTGCCACGGCTATAACCATCCGCATATCATCAAGGCCATGCAGGAACAGCTGGCGCGTATGCCGCATGTGATGTTCGGCGGGCTTAATCATGAGCCGGCGTTGCGGTTGGCCAAACGGTTGGCGGCGATTACGCCCGGCGATCTCTCCCGCGTGTTTTTTTCCGATAGCGGATCGGTTGCCGTCGAGGTCGCGCTCAAAATGGCCGTGCAGTATTGGCTGAATAAGGGTGAGGAGGGACGGACGAAATTTGTTTCCTTCCGCCATGCCTATCATGGCGATACAGCGGCCTGCATGGCGCTGTGCGATCCCGAAGAAGGGATGCATGCGAAGTTTAAAGGTTACTTGCCGGAACAGTTTGTTGCCGCCTTGCCCTCACCCGCCGCGCCTAGGGCGCTGGCACCCTCTCCCGCGATGCGGGAGAGGGTTTCAGTGCGTACATCCCTCTCCCGCACGGCGGGAGAGGGAGGGGCCCGTTCGCGAGCGACAGCGAGCGAATGGGAGGGTGAGGGTCTCGCCGAATTACTGGGCCGCGAAGCTCATCACATCGCTGCCGTAATCATCGAACCTTTGGTACAGGGTGCTGGGGGGATGAAGTTTCATAATGCGGCCACACTCAAGCGCGTGGCCGATCTATGCCGCCAGCATAATGTGCTTCTCATCGCCGACGAGATTTTCACCGGCTTCGGCCGTACCGGAAAAATGTTCGCATGCGAGGAAGCAGGCGTGGTGCCGGATATCATGTGCCTCGGCAAGGCGTTGACGGGCGGCGCCATCAGCCTCGCCGCTACCATCGCAAGGCCGCATGTGTTTGAGGCTTTCTGGTCGGACGATCCGCAAAAGGCGCTGATGCATGGGCCGACTTATATGGCCAATCCGCTCGCCTGCGCCGCCGCCAACGCCTCGCTCGATTTGTTCGAACGCGAACCGCGGCTGGAGCAGGTGCGGGCCATTGAAGCCGCGTTGCGCGAGGGGCTGGAACCTTGCCGGGATTTGCCCGGTGTTATTGATGTGCGCGTGAAGGGTGCCATTGGCGTGGTGCAGCTGGAGAAAAGCCGCGATCTGAATGTGCTCAAGCAACAGTTTGTCGAGCAGGGCGTATGGATACGTCCGTTCGGGGATATTGTTTATTTGACGCCGGGTTTTGTAATTGGGGAGGAAGAATTAAACAAATTGATAGAAAGCCTACAGATTATTAACCGCCCCTGACCACTCAGTTAGTTGGTTTGACGCCAATAACCCAAGCAGCACCCACAGCAGACTGTCCAATGGACTCAGCGTCTAGCTCAGAGCCGTTCATTTTAACGACGCGAATCGTCGAGCCTGGCGTTCCAGAAAAGCAAGTATTGTTAAAATCTATGTTTTGAATTTGCATGTTTATGCAAATCTCATCATTTGTAAAATTTACCAAGCCAACGTTGGCGGGATTAAAATTGGGTCCACGGTCACTTGTTTTTCCATAATAAAGAACCCTCCTTCCGTCCGAATAGAAAAGTGCGAAGCCAAGAGGGTATTCTTTCTCGAATCCTTTGGAGCGCAAATAAGAATCTAATTCCGACGTTGTCTGATCTTCTTTGATTGGTTGAGAAATTTCTGTTCTTCGATTTTCGAGAAGTCTCTTAATTTCTTCTAATTCCTTTTCGGTGTGACGTTCGGACTCTGTGGGAGGAGCGATCAAATTGTATGAATAAGTACTTACCCAGCCAAGCACTATTATTCCGGCAAATACGGCTAAAGTGCGAAGCAGCCATCCATTATGCTGATGACAAAAGCGACGATTTCCAGCTTCAAGTTTACAACGCCATCCCTTTAGATGCGGGCCTATCGCTAAACAACGTCCCAATATTTCCTCCGTATTAGGCCGCTTCTGCCTTTTCCACAATCCTCAACCCCAAACTCTCAATCATAGCCCGGTCCTCAGCCGCATCATTGTTCGCGGTGGTGAGAAGTTTCTCGCCGTAGAAAATCGAATTGGCTCCTGCTAACAGGCACAAAGTCTGCGCTTCGCGGGAGAGTTCGGCGCGGCCTGCGGATAATCTTACACGGGCTTTTGGCATGGTGATGCGGGCGACGGCGACCATACGCACCAAATCCAGCGGGTCGATCTTCGGTTGTTCTTCGAGGGGCGTGCCTTTCACGGCCACCAGTGCGTTGATGGGCACGCTTTCGGGGTGCGGGGTCATGGTGGCCAGAACTTGCAGCATGCTCGCGCGGTCCTGCCGGCCTTCGCCCATGCCGATGATGCCGCCGCAGCAAACGGTGATGCCAGCCTTGCGCACATGGCCGAGTGTCTCGAGCCGGTCGTTGTAATCGCGCGTCGAGATAATCTCGCTGTAAAATTCCGGGCTGGTATCGAGATTGTGGTTGTAGGCGGTGAGGCCCGCTTCGGCCAAACGCTTGGCCTGATGTTCCTTGAGCATGCCGAGCGTTACGCAGGCTTCCATGCCGAGTTCACGCACCCCCCTCACCATCTCCACCACATTATCGAAATCCTTGCCGTCCTTCACCTCGCGCCAGGCGGCACCCATGCAGAAGCGCGAAGCTCCTGCCTCACGCGCAATGCGTGCCTTGGCCAACACATCATCCACCGCCATCAAGGGCTCCTTGGCGACGCCCGTTTCCTTTGTGTAATGCGCGCTTTGTGGGCAATAGGCGCAATCCTCGGGGCAGCCGCCGGTCTTGATGGAAAGCAGGCTGGCCAGCTGCACCGTATTATCCTGATGCTGCCGGTGCACATTCTGCGCGCGCCAGACAAGATCGAGCAGGGGCATGGCCAAAAGCGCCTCGATCTCGCGCGTGGTCCAATCGTGGCGGATTTCGTCGGGCGCTACGGTTCTTACATCCATATGGGGAACCCCTTAATTGCTGACACATTCTATGCTATTCGGTTTCTCGTTACTTGCCAAATACAAGGAAACCAGGTGGTTACACAAGCATCCCCAAAGCGGCTCGGCCTCGGTGATCTGAAAAAAGGCGCCGCACCCATCGTGTGCCTTACGGCCTATACGGCACCTGTCGCGCGATTGCTCGACCCGCATGTCGATTTGCTGCTGGTCGGCGATTCGCTGGGCATGGTGCTTTATGGCTTCGAGGATACGCTTTCAGTCACGCTCGAGATGATGATTGCGCATGGGGCTGCCGTCGTGCGCAGCAGCACGCATCCCGTTGTGGTTGTCGATATGCCGTTTGAGACTTATGAGAAATCGCAGGATCAGGCTTTGGTCAATGCCCGCCGCATCATGCGCGAAACCAAATGCGATGCAGTGAAGTGCGAAGGCGGCGTGGAGCTGGCGCCGACCATTCACTATCTTGTCAAAAAAGGCGTGCCGGTGATGGGGCATATTGGCCTACTGCCGCAATCGGTCCGGAAAATGGGCGGCTATAAAATTCAGGGCCGTGATGAAGCCGGAGCACAAAAACTGATGGTGGATGCCAAAGCCATCGCCGATGCGGGTGTTTTCGCCATGGTGATCGAAGGCACGATAGAGCCTGTTTCGCGCGCGATTACCGAAGCGGTTTCTGTGCCCACCATTGGCATCGGCGCTTCGCCTGCGTGCGATGGACAAGTGCTGGTGATCGATGATGTGCTCGGCCTCGTTCAGAAATCCCCACGCTTCGCCAAACGCTATGCGGGCCTGGCACCACTGATCGAACAGGCGGCCAAGGCCTATGCCGATGATGTGCGCGCAAGGCGCTTTCCGGGAACGGAGCATGTGTATGAGAAAAAGTAAAACAGCGATAAAATTTTCCTCTACCCCGAGAGGGGGAGAGGACGCAAAAACTTAGGCTTGCGCCCTATAGCAAGCCTTAGTTTTTGCCAGGTGAGGGGGCGACTCTCCAATGGAGAGTCCCCCCTCACCCTGACCCTCTCCCCCCTGTGGGGGGAGAGGGAATAGTTTTACAACGGTGTGAAATGACAGAAAACGATCCCTATCTCACTTATTGCCTCAAACGCGATACGGATAATCAATTCCGCCAGCTGCATGAAACGCAGACCCTGCCGGATGGCTATGCGTCGCTGGGTGGCGAGAAGCTGCTCAATTTCGCCAGCAATGATTATCTTGGCTTGAGCCAGCATCCTCTGCTCATCAACCGCGCGCAGGAATTTACCGAGAAGTTCGGCGCGGGCTCGACCGCCTCGCGCCTCATCAGCGGCAATGCGCCTGCTTATGGGAAAATCGAGGAGCAGCTTGCGCGCGGCAAGGGTTATGAAACCGCGCTTGTTATGAGCAGCGGCTATCAGGCGAATGTCACAGCCCTGGCGGCGCTGGCGGATGCGGATGTGATCGGTAAGCCGGTTACAGTGCTTGCCGATCGTCTTTGTCATAATTCGCTCTTGCAGGGCGTATTACTGAGCGGTGCGCGGCTGATGCGTTATCAGCATAATGATTATGATCATCTTGAAAATCTTTTGCGCGCGGCCAGTGAGAAAGATGCGCACATCCTCATCGTCAGCGAAAGCGTGTTCGGCATGGATGGCGATTGTGGCGATCTCGGCGTGCTGGGTGAGCTTAAACAACGCTATGGCGCCATGCTTTATATCGATGAGGCGCATGCTACCGGGGTTTTCGGGCCGGATGGTTTTGGTTTTTGCGCCGCGCATAAAGGTGTCGTCGATGTCGCGATGGGAACCTTCGGCAAGGCGCTGGGTAGTTTCGGTGCCTATATCGCCTGTAGTCAGACGATCCGTGATTATCTGATCCAACGCTGCGGTGGGCTGATTTACAGCACGGCTTTACCGCCCGCAGTGCTCGGCGCCATCGATGCGGCGCTTGAGTTGTTGCCGCAGATGCAAAACGAACGTTCCTTTCTGAAGATGCAATCGGCGCGTTTGCGGCTGGCCTTGAAAGGGCAGGGCTGGGATTGCGGTGCGAGCGTTACGCAAATCGTTCCGGTGATACTCGGTGATGAAGAAGCGGCCACTACGCTCGCCGGAAATTTATGTGAAGAAGGTTTTTATGCGCCTGCCATCCGGCCGCCAACTGTTCCGCGCGGCACCAGCCGTTTGCGCTTTTCGCTAAGCGCCGTGCATAAAACCGCCGCCATTGATCGCCTTATTACTTCGATGGCCGTGCAGGCACCTTTATTTGCCGCGCCGCAGGCCTTGGCATCGTGACGATCGAGCTTGTTTTCATTCATGGCTGGGGCTTCGACGCGCATTTCTGGGATGCACTGGCCTCCAAGTTGCCGCATCACAGGCAGCTCCGGGTCGATCTGGAATTCATCAAAAAAATAAGTGGCGTGACGGGCAAATTTTCTACCGTGTCCGTAGAGAAAATTTTGGAGAACGAAAACCGGTCAATTCTCATCGGCCATTCGCTTGGTTTCGTTCATGGCCTGCAAGCGGGTCGGAACTGGGCGGGCTGGATTGCGATCAATAGTTTCCCGCATTTTGTAGCCAAAGAAAACAGTCCCGCCTGTGTGACAGCCGCCAGTTTACGTGAGATGCGTATGCGTTTGCAGAAAGCTACCGAAAATACTTTAGCAGATTTTTACAAACGGATCGGCGCCAAACCACCCCCCGGCACACCCAACGTCGAGCGATTGCGTGAAGGCCTTGATGAATTGCGCGATGCGGATGTTACGGAAACATTGCAAACATTGGATGTTCCCGGTCTCGTGCTGGCCGGACGTAATGATCCGCTGGTGCCTTTCGCCGTAAGCGAAAAACTTGGCTCTATGGCCAAAGGTGGCGGGCTGGTAGTAAATGAGGAAGGGGGGCATTTGCTGCCGCAGACGGCTTCTTCCTGGTGTGCGCTGGCGATTGCGAATTTTGTTACATCGTGTATTGATCGGGCATGAGTTTCGCCCGCGATAACATAGCCCGGCGCTTCGATCGTGCCGCCGATGGCTACGATCAGGCCGCTTCCGTGCAGGCGCAGATAGCGGCGCAGCTTGTGCAGAAAGCCATCCAGAGTTTCTCAAACCCGCCGCGTGCCATTCTCGATATCGGCAGCGGCACCGGCTTTGTGGCAGAAGCAGCGGCCGCTCATTGGCCGCAAGCGCAAATCACTGCCATCGATGGCGCACCCTCAATGCTCAAACAGGCGCAACAGAAAGTTCCGCATTTGCAGGTGATCGAAGGCGATGTTGCGCAACGCGAGTTCGATCCCGTTTTCGATCTGGTCCTTTCCAGCATGGTTCTGCATTGGCTGCCGAAACCGCGCGAAGCGCTCGATCATTGGCGGGGCTGGCTGAAGCCGAAGGGCAAACTTTTTACGGCGCTCCTGATCGAGGGTAGTTTTCAGGAATGGCGCGATCTGTGCGCGGCGGATGAGCTGGATGATGGTGTCTGGCCATTTCCATCCGCCGAAATTTACGATGGATTTGCGACCGAACAGCAAATGTTGCGCATCGAATACCCGACCGTGCGGGATTTTCTTAAACGCCTCAAAACAACCGGAGCCTCGATGCCACGGCGGGATCATAAACCCTTTAGCGTCGCGCGCATGCGTCGTTTGCTCAAGCGTGCGCCGAAGCCATTTCCGGTCAGCTATAATGTGCTTTATATCGAAGCGCCGAAATCCACCAGCATCTGATCCATCTCTTGTGCCGGCTTCGCGCAACCGGCACCGCCGATCACTTTGGCGGGCACGCCCGCTACGGTCATACCCGGGGGCACATTCTGCAAAACCACGCTGCCAGCCGCCACGCGCGCGCCAACACCAACTTCGATATTGCCGAGAATTTTTGCGCCCGCGCCAATCATCACGCCGGTGCGGATCTTGGGGTGCCGATCGCCGCTTTGCTTGCCGGTGCCACCGAGCGTTACGGCATGTAAAAGTGACACATCATCTTCCACAACAGCCGTCTCCCCGATTACAACGCCGGTCGCATGATCCATCATGATGCCAGTGCCAATGCGCGCGGCGGGATGAATATCGACGGCGAACAGATCCGAAACGCGGTTTTGTAAGTAAAAGGCCAAATGCCGGCGCTTCTGCTTCCAGAGCCAGTGTGCCAGGCGATAGGCCTGCAGGGCATGAAAGCCTTTGAAGAAAAGAAACGGTACCAGCAATTCACCAGCCGCAGGATCGCGCGCGACGATGGCTGACAGATCACGGCATGCCGCTCCATCGAGATCAAGCCCGGCTCCGCTGCTGGCGGCAAATAACTGGCGCAATTGCGTGGCATTGAGCTCGGGGCCAGCCAGTTTTTCCGCCAGCAAATGGGCCAGCGCCGCGCCGAAATTCACCGGTTTCAGAATGGTATCTTCGGCATAGCGGGCGAGCAGGGCTTCGCTTACGCGCATGGCCGTGGCCTCCTTTTGCAGGAGGGGCCAGACGGTGTCCGGTGAATCAATGACAGGGTTAACAGAAGCTTTCGACATAGGGCCACTCTAGTTAGGGAAAAACGGCTGGGCAAATAAGGGCTTACTCGATGGCTTGAAATTCTTACCGATTTCAAATTAGCGACATTAAATCTCAAATGCCATGCATCTTTAATAGGCCATAAAACCCCCGGTGGGATAATGCTTTTCGGTAATATTCGTTCTTGCTCGATCCGCTTCATTTCCGGAGCGTGGTCATGCGCGGAAATTGAAGAGCGATTTTTAAAGACGGCACAATCACGTCCATAGTGTTGAACGTTTAAGATATTGGATCAGGTCATGAATTTCGCGGCTCACTTAATAAGAATGCGCCTTAACAGGCCAGGCCGGTCGCGCGCCCAAAGTGGCGCGACGGCTGTCGAGTTTGCACTGGTCGGCCCTCTTTTCATTTTTATGATTTGTATCGCCTTCGATCTCGGCCTGCTGCTCTTCACTCAATCGGTTCTCAATAACGCCGCGCGCGACGCCTCGCGGCTGATTCAGACCAATCAGGGCGGTGGTAGCTCGGCATTCTCCACGGCGCTATGCAACGATGTAACCGGGCTTATTCCGTGCGCCAGCCTTCAATATTATGTGCAATCGGCAGCTTCCTTCGGTGCCATGAGCGCTGGCGTGCTCACCGATGCTGGAGGCAACCTCAAAAATGCCGGCACCTATTCGGCAGGCGCGCCAGGTTCGGATGTTGTTGTGCAAGTTGCCTACAATCGACCCACAATCGTTCCCTGGATCATTCCCTATCTGAATGGCGCCGACGCCAAAATTTCGAAAGATTTTAATTTGCTGGTTGCAACCATCGCTTTTCAAAACGAGCCATGACCATGATGAAATTGTTGCATCGCTTTGCCATAGATCAGCGCGGTACCGCAGCGATCGAATTCGCCTTTACCTTTCCAATGCTGCTGACCTTGACCATCGGAATGTTCGAGGTCGCCGGCTTCGTCAGTGCAAACATGAAGCTCGCTAACACCGCTCAATTAATCAGCAATCTGGTTGCCCAGCAAAGCATCGAGACGAATGCCCTTACCACTAACTTCTGTAATGGAGGCCAGATGGCCCTGGCGCCACTGCCAACCACCTCTATGAAGGTATCCGTCGCGAGCGTTACGCATAAAACGGGCGGAACCGCGGTCGACTGGGTGGATAATACTTGCGGCGGGTCAGGCATTACGGGCGCGGTTACGCTGGCCGGGCCGTTAACGCCCAATGTCGGCGATAGCGTTATCATCGTGCAGGTTTCTTATCTCTACGCTTCGCCTGTCTCCTATGTGCTCGCGACCAGTTATGCACTAACGCAAACGTCATTTACGCGCCCACGCAATGTTCCCAATATAACCCATACCTGATCCGATGGAGGCTTTCATGCCGCGCCACATTTCTTTTTCAAAAATTTTTCGCCGCTTTCTCGGCGATCAGAATGGCAACATTGCCATGATGTTGGGCTTGATGCTGGTACCGCTAACCCTGGCCGCTGGCGTAGGCATTGACTACGCACAGGCCCAGAATTTCAAAAATGCATTGCAGGGAGCAGTCGATGCGGCGTCTCTCGCTGGTGCCAGCGCCTACACGTCGACCTCCGGCACAAGCACGCCGACAACCATTGCGACCAATTACATGAATAATGCCATCAGTAAACTGCCGCCCAACAAAGGCGTAACCTTCACTGTGTCGCCCGCTACCGTGACTTCGGGCGGAAAAACTACCGGGTACACGATTGCTGTATCTGCATCGGGAAGTGTGTCGACGGCCTTTATGTCGCTGGTAGCCATTAATACGGTACCTGTCACCGTTGCCGCGACATCCGAAAATCCGGAAACAACAGCCAGCGTTAGTTTGAACGGATTTACCAGCAGTGCTTGCGACGGCAACAGTATTTATTGGTACCCTATTCCTTCCAGTGCCAACCCTAATACCTATGTGCCGCCGAACTCCACCATGACCCAATTATGGAGCAATACAACCACCGTGACGCCGAAGTCTTTTACGCTGGCCTCTTCAAGTCAGCAGATCGGTTTCGCTTTGGAGAATGTCACAGGCCAAAAATGCGGCTATGGAAGCAATTCCTTTGGCGGCGCGCAAAACAGCACGCATATGTTCTATTCAAATCTTTATCCGCCGAGCAAGCAGGCTTACCCAAGCGTCACGCAAAATCACAGCTTGCAGGTGGCCGAATTGCCGGCAGGGGAAACGCAAGACCAGGTGGTAGCATCTATGCCGCAGCAGGCATTCAATTCCAACTTCGCGAATGCCGCGCCTACTTGTGGTGGCCTTAACGGCAAGACCATGGTCTATGCCTGGAACGATATGGGCGGCACGGGGGACGATCTCGATTATAACGACGGCGTCTACACATTTAGCTGTTCGGCGGCGGCTGGTTCCGGAATCACCGGAGCTGGTGTCGTTCTCGTTAAATAACGAGTTTCTAGGACTGCGGATTGCGGAACGGCCCTGCTTGGGATAGAGAGATTTCTCTCGCCCCCGCCGCAGGACGTCATGACGACTTTCCAGACACTCGCCCTCTTGCTCACCTTCGCCGCGCTCGGCGCCTATATCAATCACCGGTATATGAACCTGCCATCCACGATTGGCCTAATGGTGGTGGCACTTCTCATTTCACTGGCGACGTTGGGATTTTCACGTCTCGGCGTTGTTAATCTCACTTCAACAAGCGCCTTTATCGGACAGATCGATTTTTCCGGCCTTTTTTTGCATGGCATGCTTTCGTTTTTGTTGTTCGCCGGCGCCCTGCATGTCGACCTCGGTGAGCTACTGAAATTTAAGCTCATCATTGCTATTCTTGCGACGGTGGGTGTCGTGCTGGCAACATTCGTGACCGGCTCCCTCGTATGGCGTTTTGCCCATATGCTTGGTTTTTCCTTCCCCTATATCGATGCGCTTTTATTCGGCGCACTCATCGCGCCTACGGATCCGGTCGCCGTTCTCGGAATTCTCAAGGAAACCGGATTGTCCAAAAGCTTGCGCGTCAAAATAGCCAGCGAGAGCTTGTTTAATGATGGTGTTGGCGTTGTCGTCTTTCTGGCGCTTCTTGGCCTCACCAGCGGCCAGCAACCGGCCAGCGCCGGCGAGGTTATCGTCCTGCTGGCATGGCAGGGAGCCGGCAGCATGGTGCTGGGGCTGACGCTGGGTTGGATAACCCATCGGCTTCTCGGCAGCATCGACGATTACAAGGTCGAGGTGATGTTGACACTGGCTTTGGTGGCCGGTGGTTATAGTCTTGCCGAGGTCATCGGCATGTCCGCACCCATCACCATGGTGGTCGCAGGTCTTGTGATCGGCAATCACAGTCGTGTGTTCGGCATGTCGAATAAAACACGCAAGAATCTAGATGTGTTTTGGGAATTGATGGATGAAATTCTCAATGCGCTTCTGTTTTTGTTCATAGGCTTTGAGATGATGGTGCTCACACCCGCCCCTCATCTTGCCATCGGCTTTTTGGCGTTCATCGCAACTCTGGGAGGGCGTTTCATCAGCGTGGCGCTGCCGGTTCTAACATTGCGCCTGCATTATCGAATCGAAAAAGGAACGATCCGCCTTTTGACCTGGGGCGGGTTACGCGGTGGTATTTCGATTGCGATGGCGCTGGCTTTACCGGCCGGACCGGAAAAAGAACTCATCATCGCCATGACCTATATCACGGTGGTTTTTTCGATTCTGCTTCAGGGCACGACCTTTCCCCATGCCGCCCGTCTGATTATCAAATCGGCATCGCGATCCTAGAGCAGGTGGCATAAAGACACAGTAAGCTTTCAGCCGGGCTTCGCCTTTACAAAGAACGGATAGATGTCTAGAACCGAATCCATGAAAGTCTCCCGCCTTGGCGTTCTTCTCGTTTTGTTCGTTTCTGCATGCGCTAGTCCGGCCCCTTCGCCGGCGCCGCTCGATTATCCGCAGCTCGGCAAAATTAGTCTTGATGTGAAGGATTTGAGTTTCGTCGATCGCGGCATTGATGAACGCCCAGCCGCCCCCATTGCAAAAACATTCCAGCCGAGCATCGCCGATGCCTTGCATATCTGGGCATCGCAACGGCTGCAGGCTGTAGGCGGGGATGGCATCGCCGCGTTCGTTGTGAAGAATGCCTATGTCACCGAAGAAGGAATTCCGGCCGACACCAGCTGGTTCCAGCGTCCGCAGACGGGCAAGCTGACCGGCCATGTCGAGATCGAGTTCGATGCACGCGGCAAGCAAGGCTATGCGCTGGCGACGGCCAATGCCGTTCGTTCGGTAACATTGCCGGAACATGCAACCGATGGCGAAAGACAGGATGCCTATAACAATTTGATCGATGGCATGCTGCAGGATCTCGATAAATATCTCGATCAGGCCATTCATGACCATATGCGCGATTTTATCACGAGCGACCCTGTGATCGGCAGCAAACTGCCGCCACCCTTATCGCCGAACGTTTCCCCCTAACGGCTTTTCTACTGACAAGAGGCGCCTGATCGGCTTTGATAGGCCATGAGCGCCATTCGCCTTCTGCCGCCCCCCAAACATAACGCCCGCTCATTGGTATGGGTGTTTTTCGCTTTAGTGCCGATTGGCTTCGGCGTGCTGGCCCTTCTGTTGGGGCAGGATGCCAATTGGGATTTGCGCAATTACCATTGGTATAACGCTCATTCGTTTCTTCATGGACGCTTCGGCTTCGATCTCTTGCCGGCGCAAACGCCGTCTTTCTATAATCCAATCCTCGATGTGCCGTTTTTTCTATTGGCGACGCATGTGCCCGCGCGTGTGGCCGGTTTTGCGCTGGGGTTTTTTCAGGGGTTGAACTTTATTCCGCTTTTCATGCTTGGCTATGCCGGACTGAATATCACCCATGTCTGGCGTAAGACGGTAATCTGTGCGGCGCTCGCCTTGCTCGGCATGCTGGGCGGCGGCGGTATCTCGCTGATCGGTACGACCTTCTACGACAACGTTACAAGCGTTGGCCTGTTTGTTTCGGCGCTCTTTGTCATTCGTTATTACGACCGTTTGATGGTGCTTCCGGAAAAGCGCGCTTTCCTTCTGGCGCTTTTATGCGGTGTGCCCTGCGGATTGATGATGGGCCTTAAGCTGCCGAGTGTGATTTTTTGTGTTGGATTATGTTTTGGCATATTAGCGATGGGCGGATCGTTCCGTCGGCTTTTTCTGGCAAGCTTCGCTTTCGGCATCGGTGTGTTACTTGGTGTTGCGATTACGCTCGGCCCCTGGGCCTGGTTTTTGCAAACACATTTCGGCAATCCATTTTTCCCTTATTTTAACGATTTTTTCAAATCGCCTTTGGCGCCCCTCAAGGATGCGCGCGATGTGCAATTTATTCCGCATGGATTTTTGAACAATCTGGCATTTCCGTTTCTATTCGCCAAAAGCCCTTTCATCGTTGGCGAGATTGAATGGCGCGATTGGCGATTGCCGATCCTCTATGCTTTGGCGCTGCTGGCTGTAATGCTGCGGATACCCTTTGAGCGTGTTGGCAAAAAATCGCTCGCCGAGCCGCATGCCGCGCGCTATCTGCTGGTTGCGGCGGCTATCTCATGGCTGCTCTGGTTGCGGATGTTTGCGATTTATCGCTATGCCATTCCGTTTGAGATGCTGGCGCCGTTGCTGATCGTGATGGCGGCAGACTGGCTACCATTTAAACTAAAATACCGGGCATGGATTGCGGCCTGTTTGTTACTAGTCGTTGCCGTTTCAGTCATGCCCGGCAATTGGACCCGCCGGACAAGCTGGCTCGATCATTTCGTCGAGGTAAAAGTTCCCCCCCTACCCGATCATGCCGATCTGATGATCTTGATGGCCGGGATCGAGCCTTACGCCCATGTGATACCGGAATTTCCGCCGGATATTCCTTTCGTGCGCATTCAAAGCAACTTCATCAGTCCCGAGGAAAAGAAGGGTTTTAACCATCTTATCCGCGCACGGCTGGAGGAGCATAAAGGCCCCTATATGCTGCTCATACCGTCCTTTCAGATTATGGCTGGCGATGATGCACTTGCTATCTATGGTCTTGCGCGCGCGCCGGAGCCGTGCAAAACGGTCGTGGATCGACTTTATGACGATAACCCATTGAGCCTTTGCCGGCTCGTTCGTAAGCCAGGATAAACAATGCCGAAAATCGCCGTGCTTATCCCCTGTTACAATGAAGAGGCCGCCATCGGTAAAGTGGTGAGCGATTTTCGCCGCGTGCTGCCGGACGCAACCATCTATGTGTATGACAACAATTCACGCGACCGTACGGTTGAGGTGGCGCGCGCGGCTGGTGCCATCGTTCGCAATGAAGCTTTGCAAGGCAAGGGCAATGTCGTGCGCCGCATGTTCGCCGATATCGAAGCGGATGTGTATGTGCTGATCGATGGCGACGATACCTACGATGCCGCCTCGGCACCCAAAATGATCGAAGCGTTGCTGCGCGAGCCGCTCGATATGGTCAATGGCGCGCGTGTCACTGACATTGCGAAAGCCTATCGGCCCGGCCATCGCTTCGGCAACTGGCTGCTGACCAGCATGGTGGCCTGGACCTTCGGCAATCGCTTTCACGATATGCTTTCCGGTTATCGCGTGATGTCGCGGCGCTATGTGAAAAGCTTTCCGGCACTTTCGGCCGGATTCGAGACCGAGACGGAGCTTACCGTTCACGCGCTCGAATTGCGCATGCCCACGCTCGAAGTGCTCACGCCGTACAAAGACCGTCCGCCAGGTTCGGTCAGCAAGCTAAGCACTTTCCGCGACGGGTTCCGTATTCTCTGGACAATCATTGTGCTCGTTAAAGAAGAGCGGCCAATGCAGTTTTTCTCGCTGGTTGCGGCCGTGCTCGCCATTATCTCGGTCGCTCTGATTGTGCCTATTGTGATCCAATATGCCCATACCGGTTTGGTGCCACGCTTCCCGACGGCTATTTTGGCAATGGGGCTGATGATTATCAGCTTTCTTAGCCTCACTTGCGGGCTTGTGCTCGATACTGTCACGCGTGGGCGGCGAGAAATGAAGCGCATGCGTTATCTAAACATCCCGGCGCCGAATACCAAAGGGGCCGGAGAGTCGCCGCAATGATAAGGCCTACCAAGGCCCAGCGCGCCTTGATCATCCAGTTCTTTAAATTCGGCCTTGTCGGCGTCATCGGCTATATCGTTGATGTCGGGGTGCTGAAGCTCTGCATGAGCGTTTTCGGCATGGGGCCTTATGTAGGGCGGCTCTTTTCTTTTTTTATTGCCGCCACCACCACCTGGATCTGCAACCGGCTTTTCACCTTCCGCGAACAGAAACATGGGCATGCGGGCAAGCAATGGGCTCGTTTTCTGGTGGTGTGTGCCGGCGGGTTTGTTCTCAATTACGGCGCCTATGCCGTGCTGATCGCTACTGTGTCAGTGGTGCATGATTATCCGTCTCTGGGTGTTGCGGCCGGATCGGTGGCGGGCATGTTTTTTAACTTCTTTGCCGCCCGCAAGCTGGTTTTTCGCTAGCCTAGCTGCCGCGCGCGGTTTGCAACAAGCGTTGCGGTATTTTGCGAATTCCGACGAGGCTAGTGGTTCTGTTTTTATTTTTGCGCCCCAGCTCTTCGGTCATGAGTGTTTTCTCACCAGTCGAAAATCCCTGCACAAGCGCGATCAGATCACTGGCTGTGTTGGCGTAATGACCGATGCTGCGTTTGAGCGGGGCTTGATAGAGATAATTGCACAGTAGCCCGATGGCATGCGCGGGATTATCGCCTTCGGCGAGCTTGCCGATGCGTCGCGCGACATCCGCCGTAGGCAGTGACAGTGAATCTTGCGCGCGCGGCGGCACGCGGCCTTTCTTCCGGCGCTCGAACCCGAGCGTGAGATTGAGTGTGTCCTGCAAGCGGACGGGAACATTTTCATTCTCGAGCGCGGCCAGAATATCGGCGCGCAACCGTGTCGAGCTATAATAGGCCCGCGCAATAAAACCGGCTTTATTCAAAGCCGCGCCCAGACCGGTTTCGCCTTTAGCGGCATGCAACTGGATTGGGGCGAGGGCTTCATTCTTCCAGAACTCCGCGAAGGCATCCGATTTGAAGACGGCGGCACGGAATATATGAAAGAAACTCTGCGAGGGGCCGGATGTCTGGGAATTATCGAAGAGGTTCAGCCAATCCGCATCCTGTCCCAGCATCTGGCCGAGGGTCGAGGAGATATGGCGGGGATAGTAAAAACCGTCGTCGAGTAAAGTGAGCGTATCGGCATCCTTCAGATCAGTCTGTTTCTCGGCCCATTCAAGAGCAGCTTTCACGGAAGCGTAATTCCGGTTGATGGAAAACCGTTCGAGCAGATAATGGCAATGCGAAAGAACCGAATCCTTGATTTCCAACGGCAGCTTTTTTGCTGCGACGGCGAGCACAAAGAAATTATTTTCAGCCAGTCCATTCAGAAGATTGACAATAAAGGGGGCGGAATGTTGCTCGGGATGAAGGACAACGATGGCAAGCCGGTGCCAGGACGATTTTTGCGCAAGCCTGCCTTCTTCCTCACCGCCAATAACCGGCTGGCCGTGGCGTGCTTCGATATGATTTTGCGCCAAGTGATAGGCCTGGCGGCATAGGCCAAGCAAAACATGGAATAATCGTTGAAGAATTTGCAAAATCATTGGTCTACTCAATAAGGTTGAAAAATCGACGTCAATAGAGTTTTAAGCGCTTATAACCATGAGAGTATGCGCGGAATGCCGCATGGTCAAGCTGGCGCGGTGTGGCAGCGCTTTCATGGTTAATGATTTTCCGAAGGCTTCAATAATTCTTTTTCGCCAGTCTCATCGAAGCCTTTGCTCATCGCGCTAATGAACGCATTGCGTATGATGCCGCCAAGCGCCGACCAAATATTGGTCCCGATATTATCGACATTTCCTTCGAGATCAACGCGGGTCGCAAACTGGTCTTTAGAAATATTAGTGAACACTTTCAGGATCGCGGCCACCGCTGTATCCCAGGCGATCTGAACCGGATTGGCGGTTTTCAGAACATCGACCGATAGATGCGTGGCGATGGGTTTGACATAACCACCAACCTGACCATTTTTGACGATCACTTGCGAATAGAGGCTGAAGCTGCCGCTTTTAAAATCGAAGGCCGCATAGGCTTCGCTGTAGTTGTTGAGCGCGGGCAGATCGACCTTATCCATCGCCAGCAGCAGATTCATATCCGGCACTTTTTTTAGAATATTCATACGTCCATGAATTTTTATATCACCATTGCCGATGGTGCTGCCCTGGATGTCGAGCGGGGAGGGCAATGGATCGTGGGCATCCTCGACATTGCGCAAATTCTGCACGTCACCTTCCATATGGTGGAGATAGATATTCACCTGCGGTGTCGAGGAAAAATCCTGATAGGTAATGCTGCCGTCTTTGAAATGCACATGGTTGATATCGATCGGCATCAAATCCTTGATCGGCTTCGTCCAATCGACCCCCATGCCATCCTGCGTTGCGGATTTGTTGACGGCAAAATTAATCACGGGATGGATGAGGGTCATGCTGGTGACAATGCGGCCGTGGAGAAGGGCGCTCCATTGTACCGAAAAATCCAGCGTCTTGATCGCAACGAAGGGCGTCGGTATCGCGCCTTCTTTTTTATTGATGGCCAGATTGTTGATGCGGTAGGCGCCGCGATAAAGATCGATGCTGATGCTTTCGGCCGATCCCTGATAACCGTTGAGACTGCCCAGAACGTTATTTACATAGCCCAGCAACCAGCCGGCAAGGTAGGTGTGAACGACGATAAAAACGGTCAGCAGAAGAAGTGCAAGGACCGCAAGAATGCGCCACTTTAAAGGATAGTTTCGCAGTTTTCTCATGCACGAAGGATGAGTGCGGCGGATATAAAATATCTATATTTGAAAACCACGCCGTAGGATGGATTGCAATGACGATCGATAAATCGGAATTATATTTTTATAATCCGGGAACATACCAGACTTTATCGACATTGCCGCCCTGGTCGGCGATATAATCGCGCCAGAAATCGACATGTTTTTCGCCTTGCCGCGCAAGCGTATTTTGCCGGCGTATGTACCAGATCTCGATATGTATATCGGCGAGATCGGAACGCACGCCTTGATAGTAAGGCGTATCCCTGAAATGATCGAAGCTGGTGAGGGGCCGGTATTGAGAATAATCTTTGGTGTATTGCATGAGATCCGAGATGATGATCAAGCGCCGGGGAATTTTCTTTGACACATATTTTTGGGATTCCAGGCTCGTTACGGCAATCGATTGAATGGATTCCATGATCGGCGATATCTGCGCCGTCTCGCTAGACAGCACAGAATCGAAAAGATTTTGCAGTGGTTTATCAAACAGCGTTTGCCAGCGTTCTTCGATCAGATGCGGATTGCCGATCCAGTCATTCGTATCTTCACCCCGGCCGGGGCTGCACATGGAAAAAACGGGCTGGAGAAGTTTTTCTTGCGTCGGCTCGACCGCATAGACCTCCACAAGATCGTAGCGGGACATATGTTCTTTCACATCATTCAGGCGATCCCGTATGGCCGCTTGCTGCGTCAGATTAAAGCTGTCGGTGCGGTCGATGAGAATGGCTGTAACGCTGTTCGGACCTTTTTCATCCATGGGACAAAAAGTCGTGGCATCCGTCGGCCGGGCCTCTTTGTGCATGGTCAGATAGGCATAGCCGATGCCGGTGGCGACGAGGAATACGGCTGCCAGAACGGCTATGGCTTTGCGTACCTGGATCGTCTGCTTGTCTTTGCGGCTGGGTCGGCGTTGCGGATCATACTGCATGTGTATTACCGCCCGTGAATTCTCCGATTTGACGAAACTCTCCGGCGGCCTTCTCAAACTGGTTGTTGACCTGGCTTATCGCTTTTTTGAGCGCTTCATCGGTTTCCGCGATATGGGCATCGAGCAACTTTTCGTTGATGGCCTTGGGCAACGAAGTGGATGACGGCTGTTTCGGCAGCGCATAGCAGCTGTTGAAATGCTGGGGCGCCGGTGTGGTGCGCGCATTCATATTGGCGTTGCGGTAAACGGAAAGCAGATCGTTAGCCGCGCGGCTGAGATAGGTCTGATGCGCTTCGAATAGATGAACAAGCCGCGACCGGCAATTCAAGGCGCTGGAAAGCGTTGCTCTTCCTTCGGCCAGGCTTCGGCGAGCCTCGTGAATGTAATCAAGAGCCCGATCGCGCGTGCGGTTCAGATCATCGATGATGTTCGCTTTCTCATTCGTATAATCCTGAATGATTTCCTCATGCTTGCGGTTGATCTTGCCGTAGCCCGGATAGGGATCGTCCATTTTAAATCCATCGATAGCGGCCACCAGCCAGAAGAACAGCCCCATGGCAAACAGCATCCAGGATTGCAGCGCCGCCAGGGCAAAAGGCTGTGCGGCAAATGTTTTCATAGCAAGATCGGAGGCATGCATGGGATCGGCGCCGCCCAGCGCATCCCGATAATGGCCGACCAGAAGATTGAAAAAGACGGCAAAGCCGCAGGATATAGGAAGCTCGATCATGGCGATCGCGCGAAGCATGTAATTGCGATGGAACAGATGGCGCACGATGGAATCGCCGAGAAAGACGCCAAAGAACACGTTGATGGCCGCAATCACGAAGGCCTGCACAACGCCGCCGATATAGCCTGTCTCCAACCCGCGCGCGAGAAAGCTTCCGTTCAGAATGGATTCCACGCCAAGGATCAGGATGATGATGGCGAAATTCCATAAACGCGAAAGCGGATAGTCGGCCGGATATTGCAGCCCATGTTTTTTGCGGAAATCGTTCCACTGATTTTCGATCATGCAGGAATTCCGCCACTGTGTGAACAAGGTGGCTTTCCCTTCATCGACCTTCACGACGAATTCGGTTGAAGCGCGCTGCGCGGCGCCGCTGATATTGATCGCCTCATTCTCGAGATCAAGGCCGGTGATATACTGGTGATAAGCGTTGAGCTGATCGCTGAAGGATTGCTGCTGCCGCTTCAATTCCGTTTCGATGGTTGTGATGATCCGATGCTCGACATCGTCGAACACTTCGCTATGCGAAGGTGGAAGATTTTTCTCGCCGCGCTTATGCCCTTCATTCACCAGATTCAAATCGTTTTTGATTTTATCCAGATCGAGCTCGAGAAACGGCTGCACAGGCGGCACATGATCGTGCCCCTGCTTCAACTTGTCGGGATGATTGTGACGTGCGCTCATGATCTGTTGCTTGTGAAAACGAAGGACCGACGAGGAGGGAGGACGGGTTAAGCGATTAGAAAACCAGCCATATTCGCTGGTCCCTGGATCGTTCCACCCTAGCGACGATCTGTTGATAATCCGTAAAAAATGAGCTTAAGAATTTGGTCATAAGTCATGCGCAGCCAAGGGCTTAGCCGTGACCGAATGGCGCTAGAGCAGGAATGTTCACGAATGGAGGAGGTTTTTCGCGATTGGTTGCGGAGTTCGCGAGAACACAAACTTTATTCCACAAAAACGGGTTATGGGCGTGCCGTTAACGGATAAAGGCCCGTCGGAGACGCCAGTTATGCGGTCAGACGGTTCTCTGTTGCGCCTTATTATAACCCTTAACTGTATGCATAAAATGAACATGCCTTAAGGCATGCAGCGATAGGCTTCACCCTTTTTCATAAAGTTAGATGACAAATATTTATATAAACCAAATTGCCACGGCGGTACCGGATCACGATGTGCATCAGAAATTTGTCGGATATGCCCCCTCTCTGTTAAGCGACGAGCGAAAGAAAAAACTTTTTTTACGCATGACGGAGAAGTCGCAGATTGAGCACCGGTATTCGTTCTTCGAGCCCGATATACAACCGGACCGGGTCGATAAAGAAGGGTTTTTTAAGCGCGGCACTTTTCCCGATACAAAGGCGCGCATGGCTTTTTACGAAGCGCATGCTTTTAGGCTGGCGCAAGCCGCGCTTGATAAAATGAACTTTGCGGCGATTAAGGATGAAGTTACGCATCTGATCGTGACTACATGCACAGGTTTTTATGCGCCCGGCATCGATCTTCAGATCATCCAGCATTATGGGCTTAAAGAGTCGGTCGAGCGCACAATCATTGGCTTTATGGGATGTTATGCTGCTTTTAATGCCCTGAAACTGGCACGGCATATCGTGCGCTCCACTCCAGCGGCCAAAGTCGTGATCCTAAACATCGAATTATGCACCTTGCATCTCAAGGAAAGCGATAATCTCGAAGAGATTTTATCTTTTCTCATTTTTGCGGATGGATGCGCGGCAAGTCTCATTTCGGCAGAACCTGCTGGACTCGAGATAGAAAGTTTTCATTCGGCTATTTTACCGGCAAGTAGTAACCAGATTACATGGCATATCGGGCAGGGCGGTTTCGATATGCGGTTATCGGGCGAGGTGCCACGCAGCGTAGGGGCGCAACTTCCACATATTTTGCCCGCCATCCTCAATGGCGGCAAACCAGACGACGTTCTTTATTGGGCTATCCATCCCGGTGGCCGAAGCATTCTGGATGCGGTGCAGGAACATGCCGGCTTGCCCGCGCCAAAATTTGTTTACTCGCGCGACATATTGCGTCGCTTTGGCAATATGTCTTCGGCAACGATCATGTTTGTGTTTAAGGAAATTATGGAGCGCACGGATATAGCAGGTTCCGGCTGTGCCATGGGGTTTGGCCCTGGTGTGACAGTTGAATCCATGATGTTTAAAGTGGGAAATCGTTAAATGCTAAAGCCCGATTTTCGGCATCGCAGCACGGAACCCGAATGGATGGATGACAAAGGCGTTACCCTTGAAACGCTTGACGAATGCCTGTCGCAGCTTGAAAAAATTAATATCGGCACGCTGGCCTACCGCCCCACCTTGATTTGGCTGGATCAAGCGCTGAAGCCCTTCACGCCGGGCCGTCCTATCACGATCTTCGATATTGGCTGCGGCGGCGGCGACATGCTGCGCAAAATTGCCAATTGGGCGAAGAAAAAGGGTGTTGCGGTCGATCTGGTGGGCATCGACATCAATCCACTGGCCAAAAGAGTGGCGGAAAAACGAACGCCGAAGACGGTATCGATCCGTTATGAAACAGCCGATATTTATTCGCTCAGTCCTGAAAGACGGGCAGATTTTATCATCAGTTCTCTTTTTACCCATCATCTCGACGATCCGGAACTTCACCGGTTCATCGGCTGGATGGAGGATCACGCGGAGCAGGGCTGGCTCAGCAATGATCTGCACCGTCATCCTATCGCTTATTACGGAATAAAATATATTCTGGCTTCGATACCCTTTACCAATCCGATCGTGCGGAATGATGCTCCGGTTTCGGTCGCGCGCGCTTTTACAAAAAACGAATGGCGTAACCGGCTTGATGATGCCGGTATTCCCGCACGGCAGACGGCGATCACCTGGCATCTGCCGTTCCGCTATTCCGTGGCACGCTGGAAGGTATGACAAGTTGGGACGTTATCGTCATCGGCGGTGGCCCGGCAGGGGGTGCCGCAGCGACACTGTCGGCTCAGGCAGGGCGCCGGGTGTTGGTGCTGGAAAAAGAGCTAGGACCTCATCATAAAGTGTGCGGCGAGTTTATAAGTGCGGAAGCCCAACATTATCTTGAAAAACTGGGTCTCGATTTAGCGGCACTGGGTGCCAAGCCCATCGATCATGTTTCTATTATTCATGGCGCCAAAAACATGCGCACCGGCTTGCCTTTCAAAGCTTTAAGCCTGTCACGCAAAATATTGGACGAACAGATTCTGCAAACGGCAATCAAACACGGTGCGGAAGTAAGGCGCGGCGTTAGCGTCGCTGGTCTTGAGTGCGTGCCGGGGGGAATGAAGATTCGTCTTTCAGGGGCTGGAAAAGGCGAAACGTTGTTTGCTCCCGCAGTCTTTCTTGCGACGGGCAAGCATGATCTGCGCGGTTGGCAGCGATCGCCCGCCATTCAGAACGATCTTGTGGGTTTGAAAATGCATTTCCGACGTGATCCGCAAAAACTCGCCGATCAGCAGGATGTTGTCATCGCATTATTCGACGGCGGCTATGCAGGTCTGGAAGTGATTGAATGCGATCTTGTCAATCTATGCCTTGTTATTTCCAAGCACCGCCTTGCAGCACATCTTCATTCGTGGGAACGCTTGCTCGTCGATCTTAAGGCGCGCACGCCAATGCTTGCCGAACGGCTGGAAGGGGCGAAGCCTTGCTGGGAAAAACCGTTGGCGGTCTATGGCATTCCTTATGGTTTCGTCTATCGCGAAAAATCATCTGTGCCCGGCCTTTACCGTCTCGGCGATCAAATGGCGGTGATCCCTTCTTTTTTCGGAAATGGGATATCGATTGCGCTGCATAGCGCTTTTCTTGCGGCCGAGAACTATCTGCATGCCGATGAAACGCGTTATCATCGCCGATTGGCCAAAGAATTATTTCCGAAGCTCTTCCCGGCGGCAATATTGTCGCGTGCGATGGTTGCCCCTCTCATGCAGCCCTTGTTATTTCAATCATGCCGCCGTTTTCCCTCGCTCGTAAGGGCAGCCGCCGCGAACACGCGGTTGAAGATAAATAGTGTCTAGAGGGGGAATAGTGATTGGTTGCGGGGAGGCGCTCAATTGCTCAAGCTTGACGAGACCGATCAGAGATTTCTTTTGGATTATAAATTCAATCTTATTTTCTCAACAAACAATTTTTCTGATTGGCTACGAAAACTGAATCACCTTGATCGGGTGATATTCGCTCCCGGCTCTACTAACCGAAAATATAGTCAGTCGGATGTGCGGTTTTGAATGCGGCCAAATCAGAAGAGGATACATCACCGATAAGTGTACCGCCTTTACCATCAGCAGTGGCGTAGATACCGCCATGGGCAAAAGTTCCGTTCAGTTTTATGGGTGTGGTCGTGGCACCTGATGTGGCGGTTAAGGTGCCGTAACTGCTCGCGGTCTGGGTAAATTTGAAGGTTTTGGGAAGTGGCGCCATATCTTTGATATCGATCATGTCCGTGGGGATGAACCCGCTGATTGTCGTGGTGGTAAGATTTTTTGCGGTGTCGCTAAAAGTCGTGCTGCCGCCGGAATATCCAACGAGGGCATCCGCACCGCCATTTCCGGTGAGCGTTTGGTTGGGCGCTCCGGCAGTGATTTTATCGGCATAATGTGAGCCGGCCACGATTTGAAAACCGCTGAATTTGTCGGTGAAAACAGTTCCGGAAACGGGTGTCGCTGTGCCGGTCGCTAGATTGATAGTCATTCCCTTTGTTTCGTTGGCAAAGCTAATCGCGTTGTTTCCTCCTGGTGTTCCGGTCAATGTCTCAGCCTTATTGGCATCGACAAACGCCATTTCATTGAGGCCAAGCACTTTGCTCATCACAGTGGTGTAAGTTGTTAACTGCGTGGCTGTTAACTGAAATACACCGCCATCCGTCGCGCTAACGGCGGCAAGCTTGTTTGCAGTTGCCAAAGTTTTCAGGGATGCGAGTTTGGCAACTTCGTTGGCTGCCGTGTCGTAAACGACGACCGATTTTACACCCGCTTGAGCCGCAACGCTGGCGGCATTTGCGGCGGTGACCGCCGGCAAAGTCTGATCGAGGCCCAGCGTCTGAATACGCGCCAGTTCAGTCTGCCATATCTGAAGTGTCGTTGTGCTATTGCTTAAGGCGACTGACACATCAAACGCCAGGGGGTTGCTGGCATACTGGCTATAATCAAAGGCAGCGTTGAGATCACTGATAAGCCCTGGAAGTGTTGTTGCATCGCTTGCTTGCAACATGGCGACCATATAGGGATTTGCGCCTGAGAACTGCGCGCTTTTCAATACTGTAAATACGCATTGTTGACAGCATCGTTCGGATCACTGAATTGCCCGCTTCCCGGTGGGGGCCATGTGCCATCATCCGAGAAATAACGGCTTTCATACTGCCCGACGTTCCACGGTTTGAGCGATGTAACGGTGCCGCCAAAACTCTGCAGTAATGAATTCAGAATGTTCGTTGTCGAAGTAACCAGCTGATTGGCAATCGCGGGATTACCATTGTTGTCGAGATAAACCGGACCAGCAACATAAATACCATTTTCCAAATCCATGGTACCATCCGCCATGGCGCGGCCGCGATAACCATCGCCAAAGAGGTCTCCAATTATGTCCCCCAGAAAATTGCTGCCAAAGGCTATTGCGGCAAGTTCGAAGGGGGCAAGCACAGGGTCTGCCGAAAGAATACCGGTCGCTATCGAAACACCTGTGGCAATGGTTGAAGCAACAGCCCCTCCAATCTCTTCATTAATACTGGCGAGCACGACCAATAGAGCAAGCTGACCATAACGGTGATGACGTTTTCGGCGTGACCTGCCACCACTTGGACGAACGCATCGATCATGGCCCGATCATTTCAACGCAGGGCTTTCCGATCTGGCCGGGAGATACTGAAGCAAGTCTCAAGCACAGGGCTGCCATTCATTCGCTGGCGCTCTTGAACGAGACGCTAAACACCATCTTAAACGGAAAACCACTCGCATCCTGCGGAGCAGAATGGGAAGAGCATCTCTATACCTATAAAGAACTCGCGCTAGCCCAAAGCAGCATCAATAAATCACTGGATACAAAGCCGGCCCTAGAGGCCTTGGAAGCCGTAATGAAGGAAGATGCCCTTGCGAAAGCAGAACAAGATGAGAAACATGACGCGGCGAAAGATCGTAGCGCTGCCTAGAGATACTCGATAGTAACTTAAATTGATTTTTTGGGGGCAAAAAAAGGATGCGGTCTACGTCAGAAGGTGTCTGCAATCGCTTTTAGGTGCGGTGGGAATGGACGGCATATATCAATTCGCACTGGTTGCGGGGGTTGGATTTGAACCAACGACCTTCAGGTTATGAGCCTGACGAGCTACCGGGCTGCTCCACCCCGCGCCAATGCGAAAAATCCAGAGGGCCGTTTGATGCGGCCTTGCGGGATTAAACGTTTAAAAAAATCTAATTTCGGCTGAAAACGAAAAACCATCGCTTTCGGAACAAGGCTTGTCGAACGAATGCCTCCGCTTGTCAATGCCAATGCTTTCGGCCCGTTTCTCCCTAAACCCTTACAAAAGAGGGTTTTCTGCAAGCGGAATCGGTTGATTTATGCCAATATTTATGTTATAAAACAAGAGCTTGATCAGTTCCCAAACGGTTAAACATACCTTAATATTACCACGATATTATTGGGAAAGATCGTATTTTATTAAAAATAGAGTGGGTGAATTTTAAATGAGCAAAGGCACTACACAACAAAGCGATCAAAGCTCGGAAGATGTATCCGGCGTAGGCGACAATAGCACTCTGCGGGCCATGCTGGAGGGAATGAGTCTCGGCGGCTCCGGCTCGCAACTTTACCAATCCGAAGAAGGACTAACGAGTAGAGAGCCCTCGTCTTATCGAGGCATGCGCGACTATCGTCGCGAACAGCAGGCACACCGCGGCCAGTATGATTTTTCGCAGTTGCCAAAAGGCGCTGCCGGAACCGAGGAAGCCTTAAAGAAACTTTTGGGCCGCGATGTAACGCCGACCGAAGTTGCCAATGCCCGCGCCTATCTCGATACGCTGGCTTATACCGAAGGAACATCCACTTTCGGTTATCAAAAAAATGGCGGCCAAGGTTACGATGTTCAGGTCGGCGACCATATTATTTCTGATCTTAGCCATCATCCGGGCGAGGTTGTTCATGTTGCTCCGGGGTTGGATTCATCGGCGTTCGGTCGCTATCAATTTCTGGAACGTACCTGGCAAGAATGCCAGAGAGATCTCAAGCTGCCGGATATGTCGCCAGCCTCGCAAGATGCGGCGGCACTCTATCTTGTCAAAAGAAATGGCGGGCTTGATGCTCTCGTGGCCGGCGATCTTGATACGGCCGTCGAGAGAACGCGGCGCACTTGGGCTAGTCTTCCCGGTGCTGGTTACGGGCAGCATGAACATCGTATGGATACGGTGCGTGCCGTTTATGCGCATGCGGGAGGTGTGGGAGTGGGGCAGACAGTCGGGCAGAGCACGGCCGTTGCCGGTGCTAATACCCAATCTTCAGCCGGAGAAAAGTTCGACCTCACCATTGGCGATAGCCTTGCCGGCGCGGCTGTTTTAGCGGGCGTGCCCGGGACGACCGGCCCCAGCCCTGATAGCACCGGTGTAACGGCAGCCACTAGCCGTACTCCGCAAGACGTACTTGATTTTATCAAGTCTGCTCAAGCGAGAGATCCGAATTGTTTCAAAGGCCGTAATGTCCTTCTCTCTTCTGGTGCCTCCAATAATTACAGCAAGGAACAAATGGCACTTGTTTCGCAGCAAATAGCTTTGCTGCAAAAAGCCGGTGCACGCGTTACGCTACTGGGTGTTGGGCCACGGCAGGATTACGTCAACAATAACGTTAATGGCCAGCTTCTCGCAATCGCTACTAATTCCGGCATAGCTTTTGGCGGAGAGATTCAGGGTACTGGCCCAGACCAGGTACATCCGGGCACAAGCGAAGCCCAGCACGCCATGGTTGAGCATGCGCAGGAGGTGAAACCAGTGAGAACTGCCGATGCAGGTCCGAAGACAGCGCACTCGACGCCAAGAAGCAAACTAGCTCTCGAAATGTCCAACACCGATCCTTCTCCGGGAACAAAAGCCCCGGCGACGGCTCCGGCATCGCGTACGCCAAGCGCCCCTACTATGGCCAGACCTTCGGCAGCTTAAGAATATAGAGTTTTTATTGGGTATTCTTTCAAGGTATAGGCAATGGCCACTGAAGTGAAAAATCCCGATCCAAGCTTTGCTGGCGGCAATGTATTTGGCGCTGTGCTGAAAAATCCGGCATTGCCACAAGCGCCGGATGATAATGGCGATCCACAACGCGATCAGCCCACTTCATCAAATGCCACGCTTCTGATGTTGCAACAGATCGGACTTTTGGGCGGCCAGCCGCGGCAGGGTACGAATGCACCACCGCAATCCAATCTTCCGCCGGGCCCTTCGCCGATGGGTGGTGCTTATTGTACACTGAAAGCGCCGGGCATGTTGAACACCGATCGCCGCGCGCCCGCCTGGGTAGATGCCAAGGTAAAGCCGGGCACGATCGCCTGCTTCGATGGCGATCATATTCAAATGTGTGTCGGCTTTGATAAAGACGGCCACTCGAAATGGATATCGGATACAGAGCAAGGGCCGGATGGCACGCATTTCTTCTGCAATGCCGAATGCGCAAGGAAGGGCTTTGCTCTCTACGATCCGCCGGCAAACTTCGACACAGCGGAAGCCATAAAAATCCTCAAGGCCAATGCGGCCGGCGATTACACCGGTAACTGCGCGAAGTTTGTCAGGGTCGGAACGGAAGCCGGCTTGCATCACGAACTCGGGCCTCATCCCGTGCATGCCGCCGATTACAATCGCACGGACACTTTGGAAAAAGCGGGTTTCACAAGAGTCAATATGGAACCACCGGCAACTCTAGCGGTGGCTTCGGCCTCACCTACTAAATCTGCTACGCAACCGGCATTTCGCAGCTAATTTTTAGCCACCGCAGGTTGCATTTTGCGGCGACTTAGGCCACCGGCGCAGCGTGGAATTGTCCTCTTGACCACTCACGTTTCGACGCGTATGAGTCGCGCCTTCGACGCACAGCGGGTTTAAGGGAAAGTACTTCATGGCTACGCATAAATCGGCAGAAAAAAGAGCTCGCCAAAGTGTAAAGCGCAACACCGTCAACCGTGCGCGCCGCTCCGTCATCCAGACATTAACCAAGGCAGTTGAAAAAGCGATCGCCGGCAAAGATGCCGCCGCTGCGCTCAAGGCTTTACGTGAAGCGGAATCCGCGCTCGCGCGTGGTGCAGGCCGCGGCACGCTGCATTGGAAAACCGCCTCGCGCAAAACATCGCGTCTCGCCAAGCGCGTGAAGGCTTTAAAAACGGACGGCAAGAGCAGCAAGTCCAAAGCCTAAAAAATTTCGTCCTCATGATTCACATTACCTTCGCGTCGAAACCGCATGCGTGCGTTCGCGCTTTTTTTATCTCACATTTTTTAACCGTGTTTTTTTAAAAACAACGCACGAATTTTTCTTTTTTTCATGTTCGCTGTTCAGCCTCTTGTCAAAAGCGACTCGTTCGTTCTATGGTCGCCTTCTTCACGCACGATGTCTCTTTTAGCGGCGGAATGACTATGTCGGTACGAAAGCGAAATATCTCGGCATTATCTCTCCC
>Ga0206886_1021_pt2 | contig 39105 bp, 37 predicted proteins | sample Alteio_BWOrgHeat_92_FD_152952 | JGI IMG/M metagenome (GOLD analysis project Ga0206886, IMG submission 152952) | Enriched cells from forest soil in Barre Woods Harvard Forest LTER site, Petersham, Massachusetts, United States - Alteio_BWOrgHeat_Nextera2 ... | reverse complement strand
TCGGGCTGCATGTCGTAGAGGCGGCCGAGGTAGATGTGCGCCCAGGCGATGGTGCGCGGGTCCTTGCTGAGCTGGAGAGTCTGCTGGAAGTGCTGGATGGCGGTGTCGGGGTCGCGCTGCATGACGGCGAGGATGCCGAGGACCTCATGTGCGCCGCCGTGGTCGCCCTTGGGGTCGGCGAGGACTTGCTGAGCGGTCTCTTCGGCGCCGCCAAAGTCGCGTTTATTGAGTTTGTCCTGCGCGAGGGCGATGCCAGCGATGGGCCTGGGGGCGTGGGTGATAGTGCTCTTCGACGAGGCGATGAAGTTAATCTGCAGGCCGCGGCGTCGTACGGAGTCGAAGTCCATGCCATAGAGGATGGGGGCCATGTCCTCGGCGATGCCGACCTGGTTGTCTTCCATGTGGGTGAGTTCAGCGTAGAAGTATTCGGTGACGATCCAGCCCTGGCGCATGTCGAGGTCGACGAGGGCGCGGCGCTTGACCTCGGCCTGCTTGTTGTAGGCGGCCATGGCGGCGGCGTAGCGCTCGAGGTCGACGCGTTCCCGGGAGTTGGGGCGCTTCGGCATCTCGATACCGGGGTTGAAGGTGCGGGCTTCGATGGCCTTGATGAGGCACTCGGTGAGGAGGGCCTCGATGTCGGACTTGTAGTCGAAGTCGATGGGAGCGAGGCGGACGGCCTGGAGGAGCGGGAGGAGGCGGTCCATGGCGTCGGCCTTGGCGTAGATGAGGGGCTCGATCTCGTGGTGGAGGAAGGTGTGGCGGATGTCGTCCATGCGGACTTCGCCGAGGGGCTGGCCGAGCGGAGAGGCGACGATGAAGTAGTCGGGGCCGGTGGTGAGGGCGTAGGTCTGCGCAGGCGAGAGCATGGGCTCAAGGATGACGACGAAGCGGCGGTCGCTGTAGTCGGCGAGCGGGATGCGGAGGTAGACCTTAGTGTCGAGGATCATGCGGCGCAGCTCGGGGCTGAGGTGCGCGACGAGGGCCTCATACTCCTGGCGATGACTGGCCCAGATGGCGTTGAGATGGATGGCCTCGGCGAAGTTGCGAACGAGGGGAAGGACGTTGATGACGCCGGCGGCGGCGGGCTGCATGTCAAGTTCGCTTACGGTGGAGGTGAGCTCGGGCGGAGGCGTGAGGTAGAGGCCGAGGGCGGTGTACTGGGCGAGATTGGCGCCGGGGTCGGAGAGGGTGTGCAGGCGGATGTAGGCGCAGAGGGCATCGCGCGCGTCCTGCGCGGCGGGCGAGGCGGCGAGGGCCTGGTTCATGTCGGCGCGGACCTCGGCTCGAACGGGGGCGGAGCGGTCGAGGTCCGCGTCGTAGCCGCAGACGTTGAGCGAGGCGGCGAGGTAGAAGAGCGACTCGTTGGGCTCGAGCGAGGCGGCGTTGAAGCCGGGGTCGCGAGTGGGCGCGGGTTTGGTGGCGGCAGCGGTGGCTTCGGGATCCGTAGAAGAGGAGGTAGGCGCGACGGGAGGAGTCTTCTGCGCGCTGAGCGAGGCCGCGGTGAGCAGCAGGGCGGCGACCAGAGCGAGGGGCTTGCGAAGGGAGGGGAGTGGTTTCACGGCTGTCGGTTCGACGTACCTAGATGAGTCTATGGAAGCAGTCTGGTGGGGTCAAACGCGCGGTGGAAGGGGATTTTCGGTTGTGGCGGGGTGGATTTCAACGTACTATGGCCTGCATTGCCGACATTGTCCTGCTTGAAGCGCCCACTGCCTTGAACTGCCAGATATGGAGACATGCATGGTACGTTCTTGTCTTTTGTTGCTTGGCCTTACCTTACTGACTGCCGTTGCCGTGGCGCAGGAGCCGACGAGCGCTTCGTCTATGGACGAGACGACTGCGTGGGTGCGGCAGGTGATTGCGCTGGACGGCGGATTTACCTTTACCAAGAATGTGCCGGGGATGCGGGCAACCACAGGAAAGCTGAACTACAGCATGCACGCAGGCGAACGCTGCCATCTGCGCTGGAGGACGGATGTAGAGGGCGATGAGGACGTGCTGCGGCAGTTTCCGCAGATCGATGAGGACGTGGACTTCAAGACGATTGTGCCGAACAGCATGACGATCCAGCCGGTGGATCTGACGGATTTTCTGGATGCGGGCGGCGGAAGCGTGGTGGGGTTTCCGGCGGCGCGGAGGTATTGGAAGGTCACGGCGCAGTATGCATACCGGCCGGAGGATGAGCAGCCGTTCGGGTTTCTGTTTGCCGACGAGGGGATGGCGTTTACGGTGGCGAAGGCGATGGGGCATCTTGTGGACCTGTGCCGCGGGCCGCAGGCGAAGGCGCCGCCGGGGACGGGATGCGACGTGATCAAGGTGGTGAATGGAGACCCGGCGAAGGACCCGCCGTACAAGGTGGGGCCGGGGAACCAGTCGGAGTATCACCTGCAGAATCGCTCCTCCAAGGTGGCGCTGCAGTGCATGGCTTATTTCACGAAGAAGGGAAGCGGGAAGCTGGACCTGAAGAATGCGCGAACAATCGATATCCCGCCGGGCGGAGGGTATTCGGGGATTCCGGACATTGTGCCGGACACAACGGTGAAGGCGCTGTGGTGCTTTGAGAAGGATGCGCGGGACGTGTATGGGGCGGTATGCAGCTTGGCGGCAGCGCCGAAGGAGTAGCGTTGTTATTCTGTGGGGGTATGACTGAGTTGCGGTGGAGATGCGGATGGTTGCTGGGCGTGGTATTGCTGGCACTGCCGGTGCGCGGCGTGGCGCAGACGGGCACTGCTCCGTTGCTGGATGATGTGCTGACGAAGATGCATGAACACTTCGACGATTATCTGGCGCATGTGCCGAACCTGTATGCCGATGAGCACGTGGTGAGCAGCCTGGGTGGTGAGACTCGGGGCGACGAGCGCTCGTCGACGAGCACGGAGACGGATTCGCTGTTCCGGCTGAAGCGGTCGGAGAAGCCGGGTGAGGAGAAGATCCTGTCGGAGACGCGACTGATCAAGTCGGTGGACCACAGGCCTCCGCCGGAGGGTGAGCCGCTGAGCGGGCCGGTGCTGCTGAATGGGGTGTTTAGCTATGCGACGAGCTTCTTCTCGGTGGAACTGAAGCGGTGCTACGACTACAAGCTGGTGACGGGACGGAAGCTGAGCGGAAGGCCGGTACTGACACTGGAGTATGCGATGAAGCCGATCGTGCCGCGCGGGGGATGCCCGGTGCATGAGCCGCACTCGGGGAGGGTGTTCCTGGAGCCGGAAAGCCTGGAGGTGCTGCGGATGGAGCAGAAGCGGCCGCACCACGAGTTGACCGACCTGATGAACAAGCCGATGTTGCGGCGGCTGATCCACGAAGGCGAAACGGGGAACTGGGAGTGGTCGATCGATTATGCGCCGGTGGAGCTGGACGGAAAGACGTTCTGGATGCCGAAGACGATCTTCTCAAACATGTCGACGAACAATGTGCCGATGGTGCATTGGGGGTTCCTGGCGACGTATAAGAACTACCACCTGATGACGTCGCATTCGACGATCCTGCCGGTGGAGTAAATCAACCTTTGACGGAGATGCCGGAGAAGGTGACGACGGCGCGGCCGGGGACGGGTGAGCCGAAGACGCGTGCGGGCTCAAAGACGCTCATCAGCAGATGCTGCTGGACCTGGTTGCTGACGCCTTCGTCGAGCGGGCCGGTGAGGATGCGGTAGTCGTAGACCTGGCCCTGGGAGTTGACCTCGGCGGCGACGACGATGACGGTGTCTTCGCTTGTGCGGATGGGGCCGGTGGCGGTGGCGGTGTAGAGATAGTGGGGCGCGGTGACGACGGCGAGCGGTTCGTCATTGGCCTCCACCGCGACCGGGGTGATCCCAAGCATCATGATCATGCTGCCGACGAGCAGGACGGCGGCGGCGAGGCCGGCAGAGGCCTGAAGCACGAGCGGGCCGAGGACGTTGCTCCACTGCAGGGCGAAGCGGTCGGTCCAGAGCGATTGCTGTTTCGCCTTTTCGCGGGAGATGGCGAGGCGGAGGCGGAGACCGAGGTCTTCGGGGGCCTTGAGAGCACCGAGGCGGGCGATGGCGTGCTGCGTGGATTGCCAGCCGGCGAACTCTTCAGCGCAGGCGGGGCAGGACTGCAGGTGCGCGGCAATCGCATGCATGGTGGCGCCAGAAACTGCTCCGTCGAGGTAGGCAGAGAATTCATTACGGATGCTGGTGCAGTTAGCCATTACGCCACCTCCTGTGCGGGATGCGCGGCTGGTTTTGCGGAGGATGGTATGGAGAGAAGCGACTTGAGCGCGGCGCGTCCGCGAGTGAGGCGGGACTTGACGGTGCCGAGGTTGCAGTTGAGGATCTCGGCGATCTCCTCGTAGGCGAGGCCTTCGATCTCACGGAGGATGACGACGGTGCGGAAGGATTCCGGGACCTGGCGGAGGGCGACTTCGACGCGGACGCGGGCCTCGGACTGGGCGGCGTGATCGAAGGGCGAGCCAGCGTGGTCTTCCAGGATGTCGGCGAGGGTGAAGGACTGTTCGCCGTCATCGGAGTGGGTGGGACTGTCGATAGTGACCTCCTGGCGCTTGTGGCGGGACCACCAGCGGCGCTGGTTGGAGGCCTCATGCAGGGCGATGCGGTAGAGCCAGGTGCGCAGGGAGGAATCGCCGTGGAAGCTGCGGATGTTGCGGAAGACCTTGATGAAGACGTCCTGGGCTATGTCGGCGGCGTCTGCGGGGTCCTGCACGCTGCGCGCGATGAGGGAGTAGAGAGGCTGATGATAGTGGGCGATGAGCTGCGCGAAGGCGTCCTCGGAGCCGGCCTTGAGCTCGGCCACGAGGGCTGCGTCTTCCGCATGCATTCCGATGGCGCTTGCCAGATTTCCCACTGCCGTGCCCGCCTGCATATCGGGTTCCTCTTAGGTTACTGCGTTGAGCCGCGGTCTTGCAATTCGCGGAGTGAGACGAGCGTTTGAAGCTGCCGCCGGCGGCTGAGTGCTCGCTCACTCAATTACTTAGACACCGGGGAGTAGGTTTGGTTCCCGTTATTTTGAGGATTTCCGGGGTTGTTTGGGATTGGGAGGTGGCTTAGCGGCTAGTTGGAGGTGGGCGGCTCGACGTGGTCGACGACAAGGGTCCTGACCGGGCCACGGGAGGATTGGAGTTTGAGGCCGAGCTGGTCCTCGAGAGCGGTGTAGAGGTTGGGAGCATCATCGGTGGGCGGCTGGGTGGTGCTGTCGTCGGTAAAACGGAGGGTGAAGTCGTAGTTTGCGGTGAGGCCGGTCTTATCGATGACCGTGCGATGCAGGTGCTCGGCGAGGGCGTCAGCGAGGCCTCCAATGGGAAATGTCTTTGCGTGAAGCTCGACGCGGTCGTCGCTGTTGTTCCATTGCAGGTCGCCGCTGTTCTTGCCCTGTACCTCAGAGGGCTTGAGCTTGGAGCTGTTGTGAATGACGCTGAGGTCATAGACGGGCAGTGTCTTGATCTCGATGTGGGCCTGCAATTTGAAGCGCTCGGCGAGGACGGGAATCATCATGCGCAGCAACTGACGGTCGGTGGGCTTGATGGTGTCATCGAGGAGCTTGGCGGTGACATCGAAATGCAGGGATTCCACGGAGCCGGGTATGCCGCTGATGAGGTCTTCTTTGATGTCGTAGGCGTTTTCGATGAGGGTCTTAAGTGTGACGTTGGTGGCTTCGTAATGATTGCTGCCGGTGTTGGCGTTCCATGAGGGAGGCGCGGCGGTGTTGATCTTGATGGATACGATGTCGTATGCGGGGAGTTTTATATTGTCGTCGTTGCCGGAGTTGCGCACAGCGCCGTTGATCTGGGCATGCGCACCAGTGGTAAGCGCGAAGAGTGCAAAGGCTAACAGGGACAGGCCGCGGGAGTTCATCGTGATGACCATCCTAATTCCTGCTGCGGAGTAAATATGATACAGGTGGAGGAGACCGATATCGCGGTAGTTGGCCAAACGTCATGACAGGGCTTTCATAGGCTGATCCATCTCGGTATGAGTGTGTGGCGGAGAGATGCAGGTTTGACTTGGCGGGGATAGACGGCGAGAATAGATAAAGTCCTTCCCTGAGTGGGCCTGTGGCGCAGCTGGGAGCGCGCTTCCATGGCATGGAAGAGGTCATCGGTTCGATCCCGATCAGGTCCACCAACTACTCTTCTAAGTGTGTGATGTATAGAGAAAAGGCCCGAATTGCGGGCCTTTTTGCTTGGTATATCCCTCGAAACCGGGCTAGAGAATCTCTTTAGCCGCTAGTCTTACTGCAAATTTGCCGGGATTCTCTGGGGTCCGCAGAGAATGCCTAATAGGTGCGACTAGCAAGGGATTTCATGCCAGGCCAAGGCGGGCCATTTGCCCGCCACAATTTTGACCCAATCGACCCAAACAGAGCGACAGTGGGAGCGGGACACGCCGGTGCTTAGAACGCCGGCGCGACCTAACCAAATATCACCTTCACCGGAAAGGCGATCCATGGCTGCTTCTAAAAGTACTCGCCGCACCACTTACGGCACAACCAAAAACACTCAAAAGTACCCTGTATCAGGTTTCCGAAAGGAGATATGGAAGCCCCCCTTGTTGCAGCCTTCCATATATGAGCAGCTTTATCTCCTCAATCGGCACGCCCAAGAGATGGTCGAGACGTTGAAAGCGGCTCGAGGTGAACCTGGCATCTCGAAGGAGATGTCTGCGTATTGTCAGGCTCTGGTGCAAGAGGTGTGTTCCTTAGCGAGTCAGGACATTTTGGAATCTATGAATGATAAAGAGATCAAAAATGCATTGCGCTTTTCAAGGCTGCGCAAGAGGTATGAGAAACGATTGCTTGCCTGATACGGTCACTGGCGACTAGCGCGTTTATCGTTATCTATTCGCGACGCACGGATCGCGGCCCCTTGCGTTGCTCAATGGCATACCTCGAGCAACTCATCTACTCCGCCCGCAGCGCCCGCACCGGGTCCACGGAAGCCGCCTGCCGCGCCGGAATCAACCCGGCAAGACACGCCGCCGCTAGCAGCGTCCCCACCGCCACCGCCAGCGCGCCGCCGCTCACCGTCGTCAGCTCATACAGCTGCGACTTCACCAGCACCACGCCGTAATACGCCACAGGAATCCCAATCAACAGCCCCAGCGCCGTCTGCCATAGCGCGCCGCGAAGAACCATCACCACCACGCTGCTGCGCTCTGCCCCCAGCGCCATGCGTATGCCGATCTCGCTTGTCCGCCGCGCCACCGTGTACGACGTCACCCCATACAACCCCACTGTAGCCAGCAGCAGCGCCAGCCCACCAAATAAAGTCATCAGCCGCGAAAGCATGCGCTGATCTGTAAACCGGTCCGCAATCTGCTCATCGAAGGTCTGAAACTTCACTACCGAAAGATTTGGATTGATCCCTGCCAGCGTTCTCTGCGCCAGTGATTCCATATCGCTCATCGGGTGCGCCGTCTCAATCACCATCGCGCCCGCATAAAGCATGAAGTCTTTCTCAATCGGCTGCGTGGTCCCCGTGGGCCGCTGCATCAGGGGCACAAAATACATCGGATGCTTTCCGTTCCTCTGCACGTTTAGATACGATGTCCCATCCACCACGCCGACGATCTCATAGGCGCCCGCCGCATACCCTCCCGGCGATCCGAAGCGATGCCCAATCGGATTCTCGCCCGGCTTGAACAGCGCCTTCACAAAGTCCTCGTTTACCACTGCCACTGAGGAAGCCGTCGAGGTATCCTGCGCTCCAATCCCTCTTCCCATCCGTACATGCGTCCCTACGGAATCGAAGTATTCTGCATTTGCCTTATCGAAGGAAGCCCCCACATGCAAGTCCGGCTGCCCTACGATCTTGATGCCATACCCGTTATCGTTGTCCTCCATCGGCGTATATGTGCTGATACCCACCTTCACCACACCAGGGATCGCATGGAACTGCTCCTCAATGGCACGATACAGCGCCTCCACTTGCGTTGTTGCGTACCCAGCAGATTGCGGATTGATATGGACGATATAACGGTTTTTCGATTCCAATTTCATGTCTGTGTGCTCTAACTTACTCAGGCTATGCGCGAACAATCCTGCCCCCACCAGCAGCACTACTGACAGCGCCGCCTGCAATACCACCAGAGTCCGCTGCAGCAGCGAAGCCCCTCCCGACACTGCTCGTCCTCCAGTCTTCAGTGCATCCGCCGGCTCAGCCCGGGCCGCAATCCAAGCAGGAGCCACGCCGAAGAGAATCCCGGTGAGCATGGACAATCCCAGCGCAAACCCAATCACCTCCGGCGAGGGACTCGCATGAATTGGCACATTCTTCTCTCCAGGAAACGCCAGCACTAGCAGAAACCATGTCCCCAAATACGAGACTGCCAACGCCGCTGCTCCACTCAATGCAGCTAGTACCACGCTTTCGGTCAGCAACTGCCTTACAAGCCGCCAACGCTTAGCTCCCATCGCTGCTCGGACCGACAGCTCCGTTTTACGAGCCATCCCCCTTACCAGGAGAAGATTTGCAATGTTCGCGCATGCAATCAAAAGCACCAGCCCCGAGATGCCCATCAGCATCATTAGTTTCTGCGAATAGTCTTTGTGTATATCCCTCTGTATTTCCTGGATGCCCGCGCCGCCCGGCGTCAGTACTACATGCACCTTCTCCAGCAGGGGTTTGTCCTGCACCGCGCTGAACGTCGCCATCGGTGCATAGATATGCTTCAGTAGCGCGCTTACTTTCGCCTGCAACACAACCTGCGACACCCCCGGCCGCACGCGCCCGATAATTGCGATCCACTTCTCTTCGGGATCATGCACATAGTCCGCACCTGCCAGCACCCGCATCGATTCCAGTGGCATGTAGTAGTTCGGTGGTTTGCTTGTCACCCGATCCCCAAAGAAGCCCTGCGGCGCCACACCCACCACCGTGACCGGTCTCGTGTTCACCCAGAGTGTGCGCCCCACCACTCCGGAATCGCCGGCATAGTCCTGCTTCCACGTCTCATAGCTCATCACCGCAACCATCGGAATGCCATCCACATCATCCGCGTCGCTTAGCGTCCGTCCCGCCGCCGGTTGCAGTCCAAACATCCTAAAGTAGTTCCCTGATACAAACTCGCCCATCACCGACCGCGCTTCATCCTGTCCTCCATCCAGCCGCGCGATGACCGGTCGGTATTCATATCCAGCCTGCATCGCTGCAAGATCCTCGAATTCTGGCAGGCCCTGCCGCAGCTGCCGATATGTATCCGTAGAGAAGAGAGAATAGCTCCCGTCCGGGTTCGCTCCCGAATACTGGCAGCAATCCGCTCTGTCGCCAAAATGTACCAATGACTTCGGATCGGCAACCGGTAGGTTCTTCAGCAGTACCGCGTTCACCAGCGTGAAGATCGCCGAGTTCGCTCCAATCCCAAGCGCCAGTGTCAGGATCGCTGTAACGGTAAAACCTGGTGTCTTCCACAGTTGCCTCAGCGCGAAGCGCACATCCTGCAGCAGACTCTCCAACCAACCCCATCCCCACCGCTCGCGGGTCACGTCCGCAACCAAAGGCACATTTCCAAACTCACGCATCGCATCTCTCCTCGCATCTTCAGGTGTCGCACCCGCAGCCACGCGGTCCGCCGCCGCCATCCGCAGATGGCTTTCAATCTCGTCCCTTAACTCTCTCTTGCGTCCGTCAAACAGGCTCATAGCGCACTCACCTTCGCGCTCATAATCGCCTCAATTATTGCGACCATCTTTCCCCAGCGCTCATAGTCGTTGGCTAGCTGCTTTTTCCCGAGCGCGGTGATCCGATAGAATTTCGCGCGCTGGTTCGCATCGCTTTTCTTCCACTCCGCCGAGACCCAGCCTGCACGTTCGAGCCGATGCAGAGCCGGATATAGCGACCCCGTCTCCACCTGTAGCACCTCATTCGAGCTCGCACGAATTGCCTGGCCGATGCCATACCCGTGCTGCTCACCCCCCTGCAGCGTCTTCAAGACCAGCATATCCAGCGTTCCCTGCACTAACTCGATCCGGTTCTGATATCCGCTCTTCGCCATAGGCTGTAGAACCTCTACATCAATGATGTAGACAATCTACATCAATCTGCGCAAACTCTGCAAGTCGATCATCAAAATGTCAGGGGCAGATTCCTGAAAAACGGCCTTTCGACAACTTGACCCCAAGATCGCAGTCAATGCAGCCTCGGTTGGTGACAAATCGCCAAGTCACTGATCGACGCTAGATTGGTCCCTATAAGTCGGCTTCTAGGAAGTTATTTTCTCAGGATGTCAGGCTTCGCTGTAGAGCCTGTGCACTCCAATCCATATCCAACCGCTCCGTGAGCTTCTCGATGGTGAGATCGACGGCATGTCGTCCCTCGAGGATGGCCTCGATGGCGGAGGGTGAGAGGGCAGAGCATTGCAAGATCTTGCCGATGTAGCATCGGTCCATGCCAGAGATGGCGCTCAGGTCGTCCAGCGTCCGCGCTCGGCCTGAGATGATTTGATCCGCCCAGTCACGAGCGAGGGCAACCGAACGGGCCAGGGAAGGGATCGGCACTGATTCTGTAGGCTCGCCATTGGTCAGGACCAGCCGGACCTGGCTGCCGCGATGCTTCCGCTCAAAGGGTACGGCGAGAGGAATCGTTGGTCCATCCGGGGCCGCAGCGGTCGACTGGCCGAGCAGTCTCTGCTGGAGAGTATTCCGGTCTATATCTATATTCATATCCGACTCTGTGATGACGACTCGGCGGAGGCAGGCTTTCAGCAGCCGCTTGGCCTCCGGAGAGGTAGGATCGGAGAGCTGTTCTGCCGCATGCCCTGCTGCAGCGATCAGGAGCCGCATCTCGCGCAGGTCCAGACCAGCAAAGTACTTGGAGAGGTCGAGCGAGTTCAGGAGCAGGGAACGGAGAGCTGAAGCGACGATCCGCTCCGTCTCTATAGCCGGTAGTCGTCTGATGCCTTCCTCTTTCCGGCAGACGTAATAGTCATACCGACGACCCTTCTTGGAGGCGTAGTTGGGTGAGAAACGGGCGTCCTTGTCATCCACAAGCAGCCCGGTGAGCAATCGGCCTGAGGATAGATTGCTCGATCTAACGCGCTTCACCCTCTTCTCCTTGAGCTTCTCCGAGACCTTGGTCCAGAGATCAATGCTTAGGATGGCAGGGTGCTGTCCAGGGTAGACCTGCCCCTTGTGGCGTACCTTGCTGATATAGACCGGATTGTTGAGCAGATAGTAGAGATTGCCGCGGGAGAGGCCCACTCCGCTACGCCTCTTAGCCCACGTTCGTTGTTTGCTCCGGATGCCGATTCTCTCCAGATGCTGCCAGAGCTCATGGAACGAGTCGAAGCGGAGATACTGCTCAAAGATCTGGCGCACCTGTTCGGCCTCTGCCGGATTGATTACCAGCTGATGATCCTGAAGGTCATACCCCAGTGGTACATTGCCACCCATCCACATTCCCTTCTTTCTCGAAGCGGCTATCTTGTCCCGGATGCGCTCTCCCGTGACCTCGCGCTCGAATTGAGCAAAGGAGAGCAGCACATTCAGGGTCAGCCGACCCATGGAGGTGGTGGTATTGAACTGCTGGGTGACGGAGACGAAGCTGACGCCCTTGCTATCGAAGGACTCGACGATCCGGGCAAAGTCAGCGAGTGACCGTGTTAAGCGATCTACTTTATAGACCACAACCGTATCGACCCGCTTGGTGGCAATAGCCTCCAGCAAACGTTTTAAGGCCGGTCGCTCCATGTTACCGCCAGAGAAGCCGCCATCATCGTATTGGTCAGCAATGACCTGCCAGCCCTCATGCTTCTGGCTCAGGATGTATGCCTCGCAGGCCTCGCGCTGGGCGTCCAGGGAGTTGAAGGACTGTTCCAGGCCTTCTTCACAGGACTTTCGGGTGTAGATGGCGCACCGTACCTCTTTCACCTAGCTGGCCTCCTTGCGCTTGGTTCCGAAGAAGACTGGCCCGGACCATCGGGTGCCTGTGATTTTGTTGGCGATGGGCGAGAGGCTCTTGTAGGTCTCTCCCTGGAACTCGTAGCCATGGATGGAGATCAAAACCTCATAGGTCTTGCCCTGCCACTCACGGACGATTCGCGTGCCCGCCCGAAAGCGATTTCGTGCCTCATTGGCATGCCGGCTCTGTGGCTTCAGGAAGGCCGCGATCTCCCTCAATCTTGCCTGCACTTCGGGTTTCAAGCCACCATAGGCCTGTTCCTGGATACGAAAGGCCAGGATGGGCAGCATCAGCTCCCGGCGCAGGCCGGGCTGGGGCGACTTCCCAAAGTTCTCCCGCCAGAGCGTACCTAATCGATCCCGATCTAGGCTCGGTAATCTCTCAATCAGCTCAGCCGTGGAATTGTCCAAATTACCTCGGTTTTTCATCCCTTGCCGCCCTCACTCGCGGCAAGGACAGTGACGCTCTACCCGGGCGAACAGTCAAGTCAAACTCGCTATCTATATAGATAGGGGAAATTGCCATGAAATTAGGCGAAGTTAAGAATCAGACCTCGGTGAGTCTTTTGATGCTCTCAAGCAAATCCGTCGGGTGAACAGGCTTTGCCAGAAGCTCAAACGTATGACCTTGCTGCCGGGCTTGTTCTATAAGGTCTGTCGTAGCTGCCTGGCCGGAAAACAACAGGATCTTACATTTTGGGCAAAGCCTCTTAATTTGGATTGCCAAATCTATCCCGGACATTTCGGGCATCATGACATCCGAGATCAAGAGACTTGGAGACTCACGCTTTGCATCTTCCAACGCATGTAAAGGGTTCGTAAAGGAAATCGCATTAAAACCGCTTTTAGTGAGGATAATTGCCAATGTTTCGGCGATAACTTTCTCATCATCAACAACAAAAACCCTATTGTTGCTTAGTTCTACACTCATGATCACTCTTTCTGCCCTACATCCAACTAACTACGTCTACGCATAATCAAACTTGAAGGCCTACTTGATGCCATATGTCGCATTGAGTGTGATGCGGGGGATAACCAATTGGAAACTTCAAGGGAGGAAATCCTACAAGAGAAACTCGATCAGGCGGAACTGGCCTTGGAGCGTTCGGAACGGCTTGTCATCGCCAATCAGCATGCCGGTGCCATCATGCATGAGGTCAACAATCCATTAGAAGCGATCACGAACCTCGTTTACATTACTAAGCATCAACCTGATGATCCAAAACAAGTCTTCGATAATATGTGTCTGATTGAACAGCAGCTAGAGGCTCTGTCTCAAGTCACACACCAGTCCCTCACGTTTCATCGGGAACAGGGGAATGCAAAGGAGTTTGACTTGGCAGACATTGCGGAGTCCGCTCTCAATATCTATGCAGAAAAGATCGTTCGCCACGGTGTAATCGTAACGAGGCAATTTTCCCGCCCTGCACCCATCCATGTATTTGGAAGCGAAATACTCCAGGTTGTATCAAACCTTATCCTGAACGCTCTTGACGCGCTTCCTCTTCTGGGCGGTTATCTGACCGTTCGAGTGAAACCAAATCGCCGCTTCACCAACTTGATGGTCTCTGATAACGGACAGGGCATTCCTGATGAGCTGGCCAGGAAATTATTCCAACCCTATGTGACTGGTAAATCAACTGGAACAGGTCTTGGTCTTTGGCTATCAAAACGTATCATCGCGCGTCATCAGGGGACGCTTACATTCCGAAGCTCCCAAAAAGGCCGTCGGCCAGGAACCTCATTCAGGATTTCCCTGCCCACACCAGTAGCGTAGATGATGTGGGTCTATTGATTGAGCTCGCCACATGGAAGGAATACTGTGGCGATTCTGAGGGAGCAATGCCCGAGTCTAAAAACCCGCTTTTTCGATGTGGTTGATCCGTTTCGACTAATGCCAGAAGAAGACATCCTCATGGACTTTCAAATCGCGAATTTGATGACTTGTTCACCCCGACGAAGCCGGTTATCTTCTTCAAATCTTCCGCGACCCAAAGTCCTAAGCCGGTACTGTTAGACCAATTCGAGACATCTGACAGTCGGGAAGACGACATACCATCTTGTGAATATAAGCGCATAGAGCACAGCAACCTATTCATACTCCGCAGCTTCCTACTCGCAGGCACCCAACAAATAGCGGCTTGAGGAGATCACCATGGCATTGCGGGACGTTTTGATCGACGAATTACGAGACATGTACAGCGCCGAAAATCAGCTGGTAAAGGCGTTACCAAAGCTTGTAAAAGGTGCTAATGATAAAGCGCTAAAGAAGGCGTTCCAGGACCACTTGGAAGAAACCAAAGGCCAGGTACTTCGCCTGCGAAGCGTGTTTGAACTGATGGGCGAGAGGGCCACCGGAGAGCACTGCAATGGCATGGAAGGCGTGATCGAAGAAGGCGCGGATGCTCTTGAAAAAGAGGAGGAAGGGGCTTCGTTCGACTCAGGCATCATCGGCGCAGCCTTACGTACAGAGCACTACGAGATCGCAGGCTATGAAGCGTGCATTGGTATGGCAAGAACCTTGGGAAAGAGCAAGGTTGTTTCCCTTCTAACAGCAAACCTCAAACAGGAACTGGCAGCTGCCAAGAAGATCTCAGCGCTCGCCGTACCTATCATGAAGAGATCCGCTGCCGAGCCCAAGGCTGATAAGAAGCCGAAGTCTGGCAAGGAAAAGTACTCCGATAAGAAGAGTAAGGAAGATGAGAAGAAGGCTGAGGGCGCTCTTTAGGATTTTGACGTGCCGTATGGCCGCGTTCAAATCACTTTGAAACTTCACAAAAGGAACGATAAGGACGGAATCTCATGGAACAGTCAACACCAGCAACATCGCATGCCGGCTATCCTGACGGCTCTGGACGTTATGAGGTACATTCCTCGGGAGTCTGCTGGTCGGCGGTCACCGCAGGCGCATTCGCGACCGGTGCGATGGCGCTAATTCTGCTGGCACTAGGCGCAGGACTAAACCTGTCCTGGGTTTCTCCTTGGTCTGGTGTTGGCGCTTCGGCTTCCACGATCGGGAAGACAGCTATTATCTGGCTCATCGTGATGGAGGTACTTAGCTCTGCGATGGGTGGTTATATAGCCGGACGTCTCAGGAAGAGATGGCCGAGTATTCATGGGGATGAAGTTCATTTTCGCGATACAGCACACGGCCTTCTGGCCTGGTCTGTAGCTCTTGTTGTTACTATTGCATTTTTGACTTCCGCCACCACCTCCCTACTTGGGACAAATCAGAAGAGGGAACCATCGGCGCATGCAGAAAGCCAAGCTTCCGGTCCCAATGCCTATTTCGTAGATGCCCTGTTCCGTGCAGATACTTCCAGGCCAGAGATGGCCAATGCCTCTGTGCGCAATGAAGCTGAATTCATCTTCGCCAAAGGTCTGCATCAAGGAGCTCTCTCGTCTGACGACAAAACATATCTAGATCAACTGGTTGCCGCAAAAACTGGGATGAACCCGGGAGATGCTGATAACCGGGTTTCGAATGTTTTTGCGAATGCACAGCAAACAGCTGAAAATATCCGCAAAGCAGCTGCACATTCCTTGCTATGGATATTCCTAGCTCTCTTGATTGGTGTATTTTGTGCCAGTCTCTTCGCGACCATCGGCGGAAGACAACGCGATCGTGTTGAGCTTATCTAATGGTGTCCTAACTATAGATTCATACTTTAAAGGTGCACAGGAGATTCACATGCGATCCATTTTGCTTCTGTTGTTGGGCGTGCCAATCCCAATTGTTTTACTCATAGCCATTTTTAGCCATTGAACGTTATTTGGTGAATCCGAAAGACCGTTACTTAGGTAGACGTGCTAGGCTTACGCATGCCAACTATCCTTATTCTCGTCATTCTCTTGCTGCTATTTGGCGGTGGGGGTTATTACATGGGTCCCGGCGTCGGCTATTACGGCGGCGGCGGCTTGAGCCTCATTGTGCTTTTAGTCATCCTCTATTTGCTTTTTGGAAGAGGTCGTGGATAGCCTCCCAGTAGTTCTAGGGCGCTATTGATTTCTTTAAGGCAAGTATTTGGAATTTGCCACGCGGTGTGCGGCTGCAAGCGTCGCCTGTATAGCCTCGCCTGTATGTAGTCGAGAGATAAAACCTTCCATCCGGCAATACCAATACTCCCTCGTCCAGCATCGCCAGAGCGAAATCGCTTATAACGCGTCTAGCAATACTATTCTTAGGTCAGCGTAGAGATATGAGTAGAGCTAGTGCAGCAGCACTCATAACGAATGCACATATCCATCCTAGAACCTGCATGAGGATTGAATTGACTCGGCTGCCCATTACTTTTCGGTCATTCGTCAGCAAGACAACCATGACGACCAGAGGAGGGGCCAATAAGCCGTTTAGAATGGCAGACCAAAACAGCATCTTCACCGCATTGAACCCAGCAAAGTCAAATGCCAGGCCTATTAATATAGACACTGCAATCACTGCATAAAATTTAGGAGCCAGGCGAGCCTTTAGATTAAGAGAGGCTGACTGCCACTGCGCTCCTTCTGCGATTGCGTAAGCGCAGGAACCCGCCAGAACCGGCACTGCTAGCATTCCTGTGCCGATCAGTCCCAGTGTGAAGAGCCAATAGGCGCCTTTACCCGCAAGTGGCCGCAAGGCCTCAGCGGCTTGTTTCGCCGTCTCAATGTCTTTTAGACCATGTACGTTGAGGGTAGCTGCAGTCGTAAGGATCAAAAAGTACATCACGACATTTGAAAGCAACATACCCGTGATCACATCTTTCCGAGCAATTCGAAGTTCGCTGTTTGTGGACCCACGTCTTTGAGATACAGTTAATTTCCCGCGATCGCGATCTTCCTCTACTTCCTGTGCAGCTTGCCAGAAGAACAGATACGGCGAGATGGTAGTTCCCAGAATTCCGACTAAAACAGCAAGATATGCTTTCGACCATTCGATATGAGGGATAAAGGTCGATCGAAGGGCCGCACTCCAATCAGGCCGTGCTAGAAATGCAGTGATGACGTAGGCAAAGAGGACCATCGTAAGCCACTTGAAGATGCGGGCCATTAACCGATAGGAGGTCCAGAACAATAATCCCATGATCAGAATCGCAAAGAATGGAGTCCAATAGTATGCGCGGATGCCTGTAACCATTTGCATCCCATCTGCCATGCCGCCGAAGTCTGCCCCGATGTTGAAAACATTTGCAACAATAACCAGCGTGCATGCGAACCACAGAACCCATCGGGGATAGCGTGTGCGAATGACGCTGGCAAGGCCACAACCCGTCACCATGCCAAGCCGAGCGCACATCAATTGGACGGCAGCCATAAGCGGAAAAGACAATAGGGCGGTCCAGAGAGTGGAATATCCATAAGATGCCCCAGCAACAGAATAGGTTGAGATTCCTGATGGATCATCGTCCGCAGCACCGGTAATTAGACCTGGGCCGAGCTCTTCAAGGAAGAGGTGTATACCGCGATGCTGCGTGGATGCTGGTTCTGCTGGCAACGGCGCATTTTTCGGGCTGGTCACATCCAATCGTACGTCATCCTAGAATGGGCAATATAGACCATGCCGATTCTTAGCTTTTGGATACTCTAGCGCAGGGGCAATCCATCTCTAGGGCTTATGAAGCCAATAATATCGACGCCAACAATTGGTGCAGCGAACCGGGCTTAGGGCAAGCCATTTCAGTAGGCCATCCATAAAGTCTGGGGTGGCTTCTTGGAATTCAATGGAGCTACAGAGAGGACATTCCCGACGTCGCCAGAGTATGCGTGGGAATCGATTCGACCAGTTCAAGCCTATTGAATTCATTAGCCACTACTTTTCTATCTAAGGGTGAACCTGCTCCCGTCCACGGGAGTCACATTCATGTTGTCCATGCTCGCGCCGGTAGGGACCAATGTTGTCGTCACAGTCGTCGCATCAGCTATATGATCTTGTGGACTTTCTGTAAGCACCTCCGGGAGTGCCGTGCGAATCGGTCGTTTCAAATGAGCCGCGAGACGCCATTTTAGCTGGATCGCTTTCGGATACCTTCGATCTTCGGAAAGGTTTTGGCATATTAGCTGGCGCGAGATGTTTTGCTGCCGGAGGGCTAGGCGTGAACACTTTGGGCATTTTGATTCCTCTACGAGTCACGGAGAAGGCCGGGCTCTGTTCTTATTGTTGCGCGTAAAGCGAACCGCCGACTGTATTCAATTGCACAGTATGCCTACGCAAGACTAAATCCCACTCTCCTCCGTGATTTCCCACGCATCCAGCGTTGCTAGCGAGGCTAAATAGGCACTGAGGACTCGGCCATAAAGTGAGCAAATAAGGACAGAATTAGACCTTCTTTATTGCGATCATATTGTAGGTTGGGCGCGCTCTTCGCCAGTGACCCAGTGGGAGATACCGATGGTGCCTGCAAGGGTTTTGGTCGTCGATGATGACGAAACAGTCCGGTTCAGTCTGTGCAAGATTCTTGAAAAGCATGGGTTCGAGGTCACATGTGCCGCCGATGTTAGTGAGGCGCTCAAGTACATCAGTACGCGAAAATTCGATGTACTATTGAGCGATTTGCATATGCCGGGTGCAGGAGATGGTCTTACGGTGGTAAGTGCCATGCGCCATGCGAGTCCAGACGCAGTGACTCTGCTCTTGAGCGGATTCCCCGAAATGTCTGCGGCAGCCAATGCAATCCTAATGCAGGCTGACGAGATATTGCTCAAGCCAATGAAGATCCCAGACCTGATCGATACCATTACGCAGAGACTCGCCAAGGGTCCGTTGCACAAACGTAAGGTTGAAACGTTAGCCATGATTCTTGAGCGGACCACTCAGGACGGTATTGATGACTGGTATACCGAGGTGCAAAAGGAAGACATCTTAATGACGATTGACCTAAGCCGCGAGGCGCGTTGCGCACATCTCCCGCAACTTTTCCGCGACCTCGGGAGGCGACTGCAGGCCTTCCACCCCCTCGGCACAAAGGAACTGAAGTCGGAGTCGGCTTCCAATCACGGACGCGATCGGCGCAAGCAGGGATACACCGCTGCGATGATGGTGGAGGAGAGCCGCATTCTCCAAGTAACCATCTTCCAGACCTTACAGAAAAACCTGGGCACTATTGATTTCAGCGTCTTGCTTTTAGGGGTTATGACGATTGCCGATGAGGTGGATTCGCAATTGAGCCAAGCAATGAAGAGCTACATCGCGGAGTCCATTGAGGATGCACTACCCGGATAAAGACACGAATGGAAAGCATGAGCATCGTTGGGGTCTAAAATTACCAGCTTCCCCAAAAACGGGGCGGTCTCAACCGGTGGGCTTTTGAGCAACTTGGCCAGTGAAGTTTGGGCGCTGCTCAACCGCCCGGATGGAAGACTTTTTGGTGACTCACGGCGTCACCATCTCCCCGCTTAAGGCTACGGAAGACAATCGTCGAAACAATGGTCAATGTCCCTAGCGCCACGAGTGCTTTGTGAATACCGTGGATCATCTCGGTTGAACCGGATTGGCCATAACTCGGAACGAAAAACGCTGTCGTCAATCCTGCAGTCGCAACGCCGAAGCTGATCGACATCTGTTGCATAGTGCTCGCGATGGAGCTGGCGGCGCTGTTCTCTTGATCCGTGGTGTCGGCGTAGACCAGAGTATTCATGCTGGTGTACTGCAAAGACGTAAAGGCCCCATAAAAGAATGCCTGCAACACAATGATCCACACCGGCGTATGAAGACCGATGGTCGCGAACAGCAGAAGGAGCAGACCTAGGATAATTGTGTTGGAGATGAGTACCCAGCGATAGCCGATGGCTGACAAAAGACGGGGCATGACCATCTTCATGCTCATAGCGGCTAGAGCCTGCGGCATGATGAGAAGACCTGACTGCACCGGACTGAAACCGAGACCGACCTGATACAGCAAGGGTAAGAGAAACGGCACTCCTCCGATACCCAGGCGGGTAAAGAAGCTGCCGCTGACCGCCGCCCGGAAGGTGCGAATCTTGAATAAGCTAAGTTGGAGCAGGGGGAAAGCGAGAGATTTCGCGTGCAGCCAATAACCAGCGAGCAATGCGAGAGAAAGCACTAGTAATCCAGAGATCTCGCGTACGCCAAGGGTGTGCTCTCCGAAGACTTCCAGTACGTAGGACAGTAAGGCGATACCGGACCCAAAGAGGATCAATCCTACCGTATCCAACGGGTGGGTCTCTTCCCGGTAATCAGGCAGGTGCAGATAGACAAGAATCAAGCCGATCAAACCGATGGGAATGTTGAGAAAGAAGATCACCCGCCAGTGAAGATAGCCGACGATCAGACCGCCGGCCATGGGCCCAAGCATGGGAGCAATCAGGGCCGGTATCGAAACGAAGCTCATGGTACGGAGAAGATCGGCTTTCGCGAAGGTTCGCACCAGGGTGAGTCGGCCTACGGGCACCATCATGGAGCCACCGCAACCTTGCAGGATGCGGCAGGCAACGAGGACATGGATGTCGCTCGATATGCCGCATAAGAATGATCCCAGGGTAAAGAGTCCGATTGCGGCGGCGAATACACGTCGAGTTCCGAATCTGTCCGCGACCCAACCGCTGATAGGGATGAACACAGCAAGGCTCAACGTGTAGCTGGCCAGCACTGCCTTCATGCTGAGAGGGCCTACGTGGAGAGCTGCCGAGATCGCTGGTACCGCCGTATTGAGGATGGTGGTATCGAGCGACTCCATGAAGAACGCTACCGCGACAAGCCACGGGAGTAGACGTCTACTGGCGGCAGAGGGAGCCGATGAAAGCGCGATTACTTTCGAGGGGCCGGTTGGACTCATATGACAATGAGAACACGCGCCGCAGAATCTATGGGATAGCAAAGGCCCTTAATATCGCGGCAAATCGGAAGTCGCCAATTCGGTAAAGAGAAGATAATTCTTGGTTATCACTACTGCGAGCTGTGGGTGCCGGATAGATAAGTCGATACCCACATCGTATCTCCGTCAGCTAATTCGCCGAAGGCCGCTCCACGTGGTCGATCACGATTACATCCACCGGGCTAGTTGCTGGCGACAGCTTCAAACCAATCTGCTCCTGGATCGCAGTAAACAGCCCCGGGGGCGCCTCCGCGTCCGTAGACACAGGAAAATGTCCGCCGAATTGCGTCTCATCCGGCATCCAGTTCAGGTCAAAATCAAACTGCCCTGTAAGACCCGTTTGGTCTACGACAGGCCGATCCAGAACACTGTGCAGCAGGCGAATAAAATCTCCCATCGCCGTGTTCCGGGCCGGGATCAGGATGCCTCCATGTGGCCCCATCCTCCCAAACAGCGAGGCCCCTGGATCGCGGATCGCACTCGGTGTCATCTTTGTTCCGTTCTTCGCCACAGTCAGTACATATGCTGGCATGGAACGTTTCTCTACGTGCACCTTTAGCTGGCAGCGCTCCTCCAGCATCTTCCGCATCATGTTGATGCGTTGCTGCTCCGACGGTAGCCCCGGAATGTCCGGTGACCCGGCAAAATCATAGATATCTTTGCTCAGCCAATCCGGTGCGCCGATCAGCTGCCTGTCATGGATGCCATAGACATACTCCACCAGCCACTTCACCGGCAGCGTCGCGGAAAACCGTCGCGCATCCCGCCACCGGTATCCATCGCCCGGTTGGTTTGGATCATGCGGCTTGATCGTCGTTACTTCAAACGATGGATCAGTGTTCGCCGGCATCGACGACGGTAGCCGGTCCGCCGGGAGCTCCCATGCCGTAGCCTTCGTCGCACGCAGCAGCGTCAATATCTGCTTCCCGGGTGTCTTCACCGAATCCGGCGGAGCAGGCATTCCTGCAGGTGTCCCGTCCGGAGCCCACGTTCCTGTCATCGAGCTCCCATCCGCGCTTAGCTTCCCTGAATAGCTTCCACTCAGATACGAAGCCTGAAAGCTGACCGTATCCCCCTGCACATTCACCACAGGAACACTCATCGGATCAGGCTTCTGGTCCAGGCTATAGACCAGTGCCCGCCAAACACCGTTCGTGCCCTTGGTAAAACGAAAGACCATCCGCAGATCGGTATTCCCATGCAGTGTCCCTTGCCAGTCGCCAGCAATATTTGGCGCTGAAGCGGCTCCAGTCTGCGCCCAAACAGACATCGGCCCAAGCAACATCCACAGGGCCAAAAGCCACTTTCCAACGACCATCCTTCGAAACACTCGACTGATCATATGGACCTCAATCTTCCTTAGCTATGTAGCAATCTGCTATAAGCGTCCGTGTCTTAGAGTGTAAACGCCTATCCGACAAAGTAGGAGCGATCAGGGCAGGGCACTGGTAGAGTGCTGGTACGCGAGACTAAATCCCACTCTCCTCCGTGATTCCCTTTGAGTCCTTCATACGAGACACCAGCAAGGGCGCAGCCTAAGCCGCGCGGAATCCGCACCCGTTGTGAGCAAAATTGGCCATACTTTTTCTCGGAGAGTGGATAGTGTGTGATCACACCCTTAGGGAAGGAAGTCATATATGGCTCGCCCGCAGATGTTCCCGCATCGACATAATTCCGACGGCACTTACGATTCAATTTGCAATAGATGCTTCGAGACGGTTGCCAAAGTGACAACAGAAGCCGACCTCAGGCAGTTCGAGGCCAGTCATGTATGTGACGCAGCGAACGTCTATAAGACAATCCCCGCTACACGGCCAGCCCTGCAATTTCCTCGTAGCTCTAAACGTGATTTGAGATGCCAGTGGTCATCGCCGGGTGGTGTCTGAAATCTGCGCTCACTGCTCACTAACCGGTACTACTTGTTCTGAAGTTGCCTCGCGGTTGGGCCTCAAGTTCAGCATTTCCTCCGCTACGTAGCCCGCGCACGTTCCGTCTGAGAAGGTCACAAATAGACCGTCTCCATCATCTCGCTTTACTGTTAGTATCTTTACCGGATTGCTCATAGCAAGAGGATACGCACGGCCAAACCGGTAAATCTGGTCAAACTGAGACACTATTCCATAGGAACTACCTTTGCCAAAATTCTCAACTCCTGAGAATATGTCGGCATGGACGACAGGTGCTCCATAAAGAAGGGTTCATCCCCTCCTATATGCGCCCTTCACGGCGTTCGCCTTCAGGAGAAGCAACTGCCTGTCGATCAATACCAACCCACTCTAGGCACAATAGGCGAAAGCCTGACACTAATTCGTCCTCGAAAGTAAAATTGCTTGTCTTCATTGATCGCACTAGGCTTGCATAACTGACTTTTGTGGTTGCGTATTTTGAATGTCGAGTAGGACACGTCGGCGCTGGCACCGGCCCACCTCATCGATCCGCAAAACATCATTTTGCTGCAAGTTGTGCTCTGATACCTGCAATTCGTTCTTTTATCAGCGCGATTGTGTCAGGCCAACTCTTTATTTCAGCCGTTGTGAATCCGGCATTGAATTTCCTTACAAAGGGTTCTTTAGCAAGCGATTTGTGTGTAGCTTCCTTGAGTTTTTCTTCGAAATACGCAAGTCGTTGTTGAAGATCTTCTTCGCTCATAGATTTAAGAGTATCTGACAGTGAGACCACCGACGATGGGCTCGAGCATGCCGCCTAGCAAGGAACAGCTTGGCCGTGCGACAATGCTTCTTCCAAAAGCTATTCGGCAATCCCTGGATTTGGAGGATCAATGCCCAATGCGGTAGCAAGTGCGATGAGGTGATCTTGCTCCTGAACTAAGATAGTGCGCAAGCCTTCAGCGATTGCGAATTCGTCGAGTGAATCGGCTTGTTTGACACGGAGGCGATAGTTACGGATCGTCTCTTTTTCATTCTCCAAATCGAACTGAAGCATTTCCTCCGCCTTCTCCGAAGTCTTCACTGGCTTCTGCGTCGCCGACGGCATCCCGCCAAGATAGTCGACATAATTGGCAATCTGCAGTGCATGGTCTAGTTCTTCTTTGGCGTGCACCGCAAGCTCATCCGCGATATTCATATATTTAGCTCCCTTAAGGACCTGCGAATAATTTACGTAGGCGATAATAGCCTGGTATTCACGAGACAGGTCTTCATTGAGAGCTTCTATAAACTTTTTGCGGGTAATCTTGAGTCGTTCGTTGTTAGGCATATTCTCTCCTTTTCGGTTTAATGATCATTAGCGTCACACTTTAGGATGCAGGATCTGCTCTATTACCGCATGATACTTGTTATCCCATTGGCAACTAATCCAATGAGAGAAGAGGATGGGAAGTCGTGGGTAGTGGTGAGACAGGTCTAACGATTGATGCTACTTGGGTGCCATTCTACGACATGCTCGACAAACTGCTGCTCCCTCTGTTTGGTCCATTCCTCTTCGGAGAAATGGCGGGGCTTTAGAGCTTCTATTTTGAATGAACGCCAAGAACAGTGGTAGGGTGTACCGTCGACCATTTTAAGCTGAGGACATGAATCCATCTTTTCTATGATGCCATTCCTCTGGCATGTGTGCGCAAATAAACCAAAGCTTCAACTGGGTGGCGATAGATGCTCCTCACCTTCCACCGGCCGGCATAGCAGTAACCTGTCAATCGCTTGTTGGAGCTGAAGCAGATCCGCTCGATCCGTAGTAGTGCAATCGTGGGTGCTGCTGCCCGCAAGGTTGGGTCACAATATTGTCGTCAGTATTATCAGGGATCAATCGAGCGGCTAGACGATTCAAGCTCTCAGACTCAGTCACGCGATTCCCGATTGCCTTGGCTAACCCGAAATCTAGGTAACGACGGCCTCGCTGATGGGACATACAAAGCAGACTACTACTCCCAGAGCAGGCTGATATTCATCGATAGGCAGTGGTATCTCCTGAAGGCGGACGCCATGGAGCGCACACATAGGAGGGGGATGAGTCCTTCTTTATGGAGCACCTGTCATCCATGCCCGACATTCTCTCAGAAGTTTGGGCTGGCGAGGCAAAAAAGATGCCCTCCCAGGCAGCGGGAGGGTCCATGTATTCATGCCTGTGTCTACCGTAAATTCAGGGCGAAACGGAGTTTGAGCAAAATTGCTCATCTTGTACTTCCTGCAAAACGGACTTTAGATCAACATGGCCGCCTAGGCTGCTCTGAAATTCGTCAACAAAACCTTCTCCACCCGAAGGCTGGTTTCGTGGAGAGCACAGACTGGAGGGGCCGAATTTTTCTCTAAAGAACACCGATCTGCTATCTTGTCGCACTCTTAGCGGGTTTTGATGGGAATAAAATTACCAAAATGAGCAAATTTGATCATTTTTCGTAGGGTTCCATTGCTATCGTAGAGTCAGATCCCGGCAGAATGAGGCGTTATGGCCAATTTTCAACATCCTCACAATCCCGATGGGTCGTGCGATTCCATCTGTTGGAAATGCTTCGCAACGATTGCCAAAGTAAAAGACGAAGCGGGACTAGCTGAGCACGAGAATGCCCATTTGTGCCACCGGCCGCCGGTCGACTGGCGCTATGAATTGGCTACTGCGCTAGCAAATCGGCCAGCCCTTCGACCGTCCAAACGTGATTGGCCAGATTCGCCTCCATCGCCGGAAGGACGCTCAACGTCTTGTGCTGATGAATAGGCGAGAACCCGGTTAGTGATAGTCGCTGTCTTTCGATAAGGCTGTCAGACCCGTCGAGCGCAGACGGCGGCCCGACCGGTGCGGGATAGGTTTTTTCGCTGCGGAGGGTTGGACACGCGATGGCGTGATACTTTATGCAGTCGTGCTGGAATTACATCGGATACGAATGAACTATCAGAAGGCAGTAAAAGCTATCGTCTACGTCACCGTATTAGCTTGGACGGTGTGTCTGCTGGCTAATCACCAGACTCTCCAGTCCGGCTTCCTGAGGCTGCTTCTCGCCGCAACGACCGCAGTGCTTTGGTTTGTCGTAGCATTCGAACTGTGGCTTTGGAAGATGCCATTTTTGCATGGCTGGTTGGTAAAGCTACCTGTGGTCGATGGCACGTGGAAAGTCGAGATACGGTCAAATTGGGTAGACCCAGAAACACAGCAACGGCGTGGTCCCATCGTCGCTTACATGGTGATTAGGCAGACGCTTACCACGTTGAGTATGAAACTCTTGACGGAGGAATCAACTTCAACGCTACAAGGTACCGAAATCGTTTATACCCCGGGCAAGCTTTACTGTATTGGTGGTGTGTATCAAAATGAACCCCGGTTTGGTTACAGACACCGCAGCGAAGTCCACTATGGTGGCCTATGGCTGGGGATAGCGGACGATTCCAATGAAAAAACAATAGCAGGCCATTACTGGACTGATCGCAACACGGCGGGATCTATGCGCCTGAGCAACCGGATTTCTCGCAAGTCACAGTCCTTCGAGGAAGCGGATGTGGCTTTTGGGTCGCAAAAATCTGAGCACGAATAGCAGGGGTGAGTGGTTGTTCGTAGAATGCCCCAAAATTGCACTTTATAGGAAAAACAATAGAAAGGAAACATTCTATTGTTTCTCATTTGTCATTCCAAATATACGAATTTGACTGTAAAAATATGATTTTCCCTGCAAAAACTAGGTTGGCCCACCGTTTGCTCATTAGTCCTTCAGAAGCTTGTTGTAAAACCCATCGCCCTGGAGGTTAATGTGAAACGCCTTGCTCTCAGTTCATTCCTATTTACGCTGTTGGTGATTGCATTGTTCTGGACCCCGATCTGCCGCGCCGACATCATCTCGATAACGCCCTCTACATTGAATCAGTGCGGTCAAGGCGGTATCGTTTGCAACGGCACCCAGGCTTTCAGTCTGACTGCGCTGGAAAACGGCTCTATCCAACTCGGTATCTCAAACAGTCAAACACCGGCATTTGTCATTGTGAACGACACCGGATCGACTGTAACCAATCTCAGCTTCTCCTATTACGGGTCGCTTGCTACTAACGCCAACCTGAACTGCCAAATCAACGGCGGTGCTCAGGCATGGTTCAACTCCTGCACCGTTACAGGGAATGGTGCCAGCGGTAGTGGGACGACAACGCTTAACGGGCCAATTATGCCGCCGGCGCAGTTCAACTTTCTGGCCGGAACTGACACGGGGATTATCAACGGGGCCGATTTCAACATCACAACCGCTTCGTTTGCCCATGCTGGTCAGGACAGCGGCTACATCTCCGGCATTAATGTTGCGCAAACTCCGGAGCCCAGCTCCCTCGCTTTGCTCAGTACCGGGTTGGCTGGTATTGCCGCACTCTTGCGGCGCCGTAAAGTGTGCGCATAATGCGTGCTCCTCTATTGGGATACTGTATTTTCTGTTTGGCGGAAACTCGAACACATAGTGGTAAATAAGTACCGTCTTTTCTGTCTATACTTTGCATACATCGCCTCCGTACATTTCAAGTGATCCTCTCCCATCGCTTAGCGGTTGGTTTGTGTCACCGCTCGTCGGCGGCTTCCGACAAATTGAAAAGGAGAACTTGATGCAGATTTTCCGGATTTTCAAAACTGCGTTTTTAGGATGCCTGCTTACAGGCATTGCAGTTTCGGCGCACGCCACTTCGTTTACCTACAATTTCACGTACAGCGGAGTTGGGACATTCGACAACACGGTCCACGCAACCGGAACGGGTTCGCTTACTTACAGCGCCACTGCCGGGTCCACGACCGCAACCCTCACCGGATTTGCGTTCACCGACACACTCTCCTCCCCAACTCTGGGCTCTTCGATATACAACTACCTCGGACTTTCCAGCGTAGGAAGTGATAGCGTTCAAGTGAATGCAACTACAGGCCTCCTCTCAAGCGTGAACGTTGCCACAAACTTTGTGACCGGTAGTGATGGGGCGCTCGGTGGGGTCAAGTTCAACCTTCAATTCTCCGGCGCTACAAACGACAGCACCGCGGATTCGAATGGGACTGGATCGTTCCTGCAGGCCTTCACAAGCGGCGGCGGCACCACAACCCTCGCCACCAACGTTGCTCCTACTCCAGAACCATCCTCCTTTGTTCTGCTTGGGAGCGGGATCCTAGGACTAGCGGGATTTGCACGCCGGAAACTCGCTAAGGCTTAGAAAAGTGAATCGAAACCGCTTATCAAATACCTTTGTTCCCTTGAGGGCCACCCCGATCGGGTGGCTCTTCTTTTTAATATTTGCAAACGGCTCATCCCGTGTTTTGCCAATTCGCTATCCTCTTAACGTTCATTCTCTCAAGGCGATGGCTCTCATGAAATTACTCGCTAGAAAGTCGGTTGATTTGGATAAACATTTACCACTTTCGCGAATTTCCCTTCTTGGGAACTATTCGGTTGTAGATGGCAGGGCAACGTGGGGGTAAGCCTCTAAGTCAGTAAAATGAGCACTTTTCGTGAATGGCAGTTTACTTGCTATGACATGGGTGAGGCGAACCAGGTCTGCCTCAGGAGGACCATTTCAATGAAGAAAATTGCATATTTGACACCTTTTATCTGCCTTGTTGCTCTCATGGGGTCGTCGGCGCATGCTCATGCGTCCCCCCTCAATCTTTCATCCTACATTGGACAAACTGTCTCTATGACTGTTGAACCATATGCGTCCGGAGAAAATAATGGCTCCTTCTATGTGGGGCTTACCGATGTCAACATTGCCAAAAATGGGATCGCTCTTGGGTCCTTTGAAGCATTCTGTGACGACTTTAACCATGAGATCAGCCTGCCCGATACTTATAGTGCGGTGGTTACGGCAGTCGCGGGGAATACGACACTTGAGCAAGAAGCCTATTACGGGTTATTGCTGGGATCATCCCCGTCAGGTAACTCCACAATGGACAGTGATATTCAAGAGTTGATTTGGAACTTCAGTGCTCCTGGGCATTTCGCATTGAATTCGGAGATGGCGAACCTCCAAACGCAAATGCTGGCGAACTACCAGAACGTCAACTACTCTAGTTCCTTCTATCTGAATGCAGGTAATGGTGGTCAATCATTTATGACCACTGCCGTCGCGCCTACGCCAGAGCCATCCACACTTCTTCTCTTAGGAACCGGATTGCTTTTGACCGCTTGGTATGCTCGCCGGCGACTCACGGGCCAATTGTTGTCGGAGTTAAACACTATTCAATAACAATTCGGTTTAGATAACGACCATTGCCGCGGTAGTGCTGGATAGTGAGTTGGACGCAGCAGGCTCTGCACAGGGTGGCTGGTTGGCACCGCTGGTTATGGGGTCAGGGCTGGATGGGATGGCCGGCTAGGATGTCGTTGTAGTCCTTACAGATGTAGTAAGGGCCGCAACACTTCATGCGAATTGTGATGACCTCCGAGTGCTTGCGGTGGTGAGCGAAACGGGCCTGGAAGTCGAGGCCGACTTTTCATGCCGATGTGGATGCTGAGATATGTCGGACGGAGTGTAAGTGGGAAAGGGGTAATGGGTGAGATTTCGAGGATACGAGGAGCGGGACCTGGAGGGGATGTTTGCGCTGGACGAGGCGTGCTTTGAGGAGCCGTTCTGGTTCTCGCTGCGGGCGATGCGGCGGTTTGCGGGGGCGAAGCGTGCGGCAACCATCCTGGCGGAAGACGAGGATGGTAGGCTGGTCGGGTTCGTGGTGGCGCACCAGGAGGAGGAGACGGTGTACATCGTGACGGTAGATGTGGCCCAGGCATACCGGAGGCAGGGAATCGGGTGGGAGCTGATGCAACGAGTGGAACGGGCGTTTGCGAAGGCGCGGCGGGTGGAACTGCATGTGTTTACCGAGAATGCGGCGGTAATACGATTCTATGAGGGTATGGGATACCAGCAGATCGGGGAGAAGCCGGGGTTCTATGGCCGAGATGCGCAGGGCAATCGCCTGGATGGGTGGGTATATACCAAGGCACTTGGGTGCTAGCGTGCCTGGCCGGAGTTGATATTGATCATCTGGGCCGCGCGCGCGGTGCGGCTCGCTACTTCAAAGTCATTAAAGGTGAGCTTCCCAAGCTGGGACAGATCATCGTCGTTCCAACGTGGATCAGAAGAGCCGGAGAAATAGAGCTGACTGCCGTTGTCCGCGAGGATCATGCCATACTGCTTCATCGCAGCAAGAATAACCTGATTGGTTGGTGAAAACGAGGAGATATCCACGTTCCCTTTGAGGCGAATGACGGCACCCATGGGCAGAAGCGGCGTGAGCGCGTTATAGCTCAAGCCGGCATCATGACGCGCAGGCCAGACATGTGCGGCCTGTGTCCGGTTCGTTGTGAAGCGCAGAGCGTGATTAATCGTGCCGGTGGCAACCTCGTCATAACGAACAAGTAGAGGAGCCATGGGAAGACCTGCCGCGTCCGCCGAGGTCCACGTGTCAGGTCGCAGATTGTCGGATGTTAGATCGAAGATGGCACCAGAGTAAGCGCTCAACGACCCGTCTGCGTTGAGAGTCGTGGAAAAGGTCTCGTAGAGCTTGCAAGTGGGAGAGATCGTGATGAGGTGGTGGTCACTCCCTTGTTCGATGGTGGACCCTTCAACGTAAGGCCCGGGATCGGATTCACTAGGGATCTGAAATACGACAGGTCGCGACGGAGTTGTGGGATCTGCCATGTTGACGGGAATGCCATAGGCAGCATCGCTACCGAAATCGGCGTGAAGAGAAGCGTTGACATTGGCGTCCTGAATCAGAAGGTCCGACTGTGGATCGACAGGAAGACTGTCCACGCGGGCCTTCAGAATATTGTCGTCGGGTAGCAAGGAACAAGCAGTTGAATTGTTCTCAACATTGTTTGACGGGGAGGTGTTAAAAGTGGACGGCAGAGTACTCGCCTGCTTCGCACACCCAGTGATGGCGATCAAAAGAAATATAGAGGCAGAGAGAAGAAGGACCGGATTGGTCAAAAACAGCAAAGGGTCGATTATTTTTGAATCAGATTTCGGGAAAGATTTACACATGGATCACCCCTCCGTTTTTCTTGTTCCTATTGGCAAAACTTTGCACCTATTAGGAACTTGAGTTCACAGTACACGAAAAATATCTTGAGTGTGGCGAAAGGTTGTATAAGATTCTTTCTTAATTTAACTGCAAAACTTTGCACAAGCCTGAAGATGGTCGGATGGTCTTCGCTAATGCCCATAAAGCCCAAACACAGCAACAGCTATCAGATAGCAAAGTAGATGCTCACTAATCCGAACCTTAGAGGCCATGCTCGGGTGATTGTGGCCCTATCAGCGTGAAGTGAGCAAAGAAGCTCAGACTTATATTCTCCATATTGGGACACTGTTACAGGTTGTATGTACACGTGTGTATAGACGCTACGATCGTGTAATTCCACTAGACGAGTAGCCTTGCTGCTTCTAAGCGGTGAAACCACAAGCTAGAAGAGGCAGGCAGATGACTGAAATAAAGGAAATTGCATTTAGTCCAGCTGTCTATTTAGCAAGCGCTGGATCGGGAAGAACGATTGTTCATGTAAAGACAGACGGTATTCTCTTCTCCCAGGGAGAACCTTCTGACTGCGTATTTTATATTCAAGCTGGCCGCGCCAAGCTCACCGTTTTTTCAAAGAAGGGTAAAGAAGCTACGATTACATTTCTTGTAGCCGGCGATTTTATTGGGGAGGAGTCAATTATTGGTGCTGCTCAGATTCGATCGGCAACAGCTACCGCGATTAGTGGCTGCACCGTGTTGAGAATAGAGATCGAAGAGATGATCCATATCTTGGATACGCAGCGTGCCTTCGCTAGCTTATTCTTGCAGTTTATGCTGTCCCGGAGCATGAGAACTCAGGAAGATCTGATCGACCAACTCTTCAATAACAGTGAAAAACGACTTGCTCGGACGCTCCTGTTGATGGCCGAGTTCGGCAAGCCGGGCGAACCGGAGATGCTGCTTCCTCGGATAACACAAGAAACGCTTGCAGAGATGATCGGCACAACCCGCTCACGTGTCAGTTTCTTCATGAATCGCTTTCGTAAACTCGGATATATCGAGTACAAAGGCCGTATCCGGGTCCACAAATCGCTGCTTAATGTGGTTCTCCGCGATCAGTTGCCAGAGCAGAACGCAATAAGACCCGTTATTCTCGAAAGCCCGAATAGTCCCTTGCGCTCAGAAAAAAATAAATAATGGCACAGAACTACCGCTAGGTCTGGGCTTTGCGACATCCATAGCGACCAATCGTCAATCTCATGTCAAAGAAAATTCATATTGCCGTGGTGGGATCGGGATACGTGGGCCTGGTAGCCGCCGTCTGCTTCGCCGAGATGGGGCATGAGGTCATCTGTGTCGACAACGATGAGCGCAAGGTGAAGGCGCTACAGAGCGGCGACACCCTCATTCATGAGGACCATCTGCCCGAGCTGCTCAACCGCCACCTCAAATCGCGCGTCCACTTCACTACCGACCTGGCCGAAGCCACAAGCAAGTGCGAGGTCATCTTCATCGCTGTCGGCACGCCACAGAGCGAGACCGGTGACGCCGATCTCTCCTACGTCGAAGCGGTCGCCAGCGAGATTGCGCGGCACATGACCGAGTATAAGATCATCGTCGAGAAGAGCACTGTCCCGGTCTACACCAATGAATGGATCCGCCGCGTCATTGAACGCAATGGCGTCTCTCGTGGCCTCTTCGACGTCGTCTCCAATCCTGAATTTCTACGTGAGGGCACCGCCGTCTCCGATTTTCTGCACCCGGACCGCATCGTCGTCGGCACGGACAGTGAGCGCGCCGCCGAATCTCTAACCGCGATCTACGCTCCGCTCACCTCGGGCAGCTATTATCGCCAGAAGGACTGCATCGCCGGCATGTGCTCGGAGACGAATGCGCCTCCGCTTCTGCTCACCAGCACTAAGAGTGCCGAGATCATCAAGCACGCCTCCAACGCCTTTCTCGCTCTCAAGATATCCTTCATCAATGCCGTCTCGAATCTCTGCGAGGCCGCCAACGCCAACGTCGAGCAGGTCGCCCGCGGCATTGGCCTGGATAGCCGCATCGGTCCCCGCTTTCTCCGTCCCGGCATCGGTTACGGCGGCTCCTGCTTCCCTAAGGACGTCGCTGCTTTCCGCTCCGTCGCCGAGCAGATGGGTGTGGACTTCAACCTTCTCACCGAAGTGGAAAAGATCAACGTGCAGCAGAAGAAGCGCTTCCTGTCCAAGGTCCGCTCCGCACTCTGGACCCTTCGCGGCAAGCGTATCGGTGTTCTGGGCCTTGCCTTCAAGGGCGGCACCGACGACATTCGCGAATCTCCCGCCGTCGATTTGGTCGAGATGCTCATCGGCGAAGGCTGCACCATTAAGGCCTTTGACCCCGCGGCCATGAAGCGTACCGCCATTGAGCTTCCTCCCGGCAATCATCTGGCCTACGTCGACGATGCCTATGCCGCTGCCGCCGATGGCGACGCGCTGCTCATCCTTACCGACTGGCCTGAGTTCGGCAAGCTTGACCTCAGGCGGCTGCACCAGACTCTGCGTTATCCCATCGTCATTGATGGCCGTAACCTGTATGACCCCGCAGTCATGGCCGCTGCCGGATTCACCTATCTCAGCATTGGGCGGCCCGCCGTTAATCCGCCGCGCGACCCTCAGTCCGTCGCCAATTAGCGCATAACGGGTCTCACGCCGCGTATCGGATGATTTTGTAGCAACGTGAAAGGTTTTGTAGATGAGTCAAAGCAGGATTCTCGTTACAGGAGCCTTAGAATGTAATGCGCGGCCGGATACAATCCTCTATGCGGTAATACTTCTGTAAGAAACCTTTCATTCTCACTCAGCCGAAATTAACACTTCGAAACGGACATTTAAAGCGGCACTGTCTGCGAAGGTCGCCACATGTTAAGAATGAATTTGCCGCGACCCCAATCCTCTTCGGTGAGGCAGCCACTGAGTAGCAGTAGAGTAAGGAATACCACCGAAGCTATGATTGTGCCGACAATCAAACCTGAAATCGTAGGTAGCCATCTTACGGTCAGGTAGCCCGCAGTGGAGGCAATGATACTCGCCAGGCCGATCTTCCCAAAGAAAGCCCACGGCAAAGCGATGCGATAACGCCGGATCCCGATTATCCACATGCTGCAGATCGCGACTGTCTGCGCCACTCCGCTGCCGATGCAAGCACCCAGCGCGCCATAGTGGGGAATGAGCATCCAGGCCACTCCGATATCGATGGCAGAGGCAAAAACGGTGGACCATATGAAGTATTTCTGTAGCTCAGTGCTTTCAAACAAACTTTGAATTGGGCCGAGAAATGCTTTCGGCAGGCAGAGCAGGGGAGCCGCCATGGACACCGCAACAGCTCCCGCATACTGCCGACCATATAAGGTTAACACCAGAGGTCCCGCAAGCCCGACCGCGATGATATGCAACGGAATCGACGTAAGGCCGAGGTAGCGGGTGGCGGATGCCACCATGCTGGGAATGCGAGTCCGGTCTCTTCCGTATTGAGCGAAGATGCTTGCGCCGGTGGCGGCTGCAAAGACGGTGGGGAAGACCAAAAGACGCTCAGCAAGATTGAAGGCGACAGAGTAAAACGCTATCTGTCGAATGTCGGTCGACAGATGCTTGAGCAGAAATAACTCTGATCGATCCCACACAATAATGGTGAGCAGCATCCCGGCGAGGCTCTGCCATGCGAAGTAGAACATCCGGCGGCGCAAATCTGCAAGATGGAGGGCTCCAACAGAAGGCCACCTAAACATTTGTCCAGCTGTTGGAACGAACCGTACCGCGAAGTCGACAAAGCGCATGGCAAACATTGCAGAGGCGACACCAATGACACCCCAATGCAGACCGACAGTAAGAAGAATGCCCACAAGAAATGTAGCGGTCGCTGCCATGGAAGCCGGTAGATTGGCGGAGAGGCGCTCGGCTGCAACGTTGGCCTGTGCAGAGATAAAGTTCACCATTGCCGGCCAGATGCTGAGCACAAGAATACAGGCGGCCCACTTGTAGCGCGGCTCCGCACTTAGCCAGACCCAAACCAAGAGCCCTCCGGTGATGATCGTTGCCAATGCAGTCTGCAAGGCAAGTGCCCGAAGATAGATGTGCCGCGCGGTCGCCTTGTCGCCGGCACCCAGGTACTCGGCCATGTATTTACGCGCAGTGGCTGGAATGCCTACACTGCCCAGGCTGCTGGCAATGCCGGCAATCCAGATAATGTAGATTATGTAGCCCATCTGCGAAGGCCCGAGGCTGCGGGCAATCGCAATAGATGTGATAAGAGACGATGCGAAGCTAATCGCATTCTCAAGACCATACCATGCCGTGTTGCGAACTATCCGACCACTATTCAAGGCTCTTCACTCGCAGACCGAAGCGCAAAATCGAACCAGCGAGAGTTGTCATCCCAGCCCCTGCAGCGCCAGGGACGCATCTTTCATCACTTGGCTATTCGGGGCAAGTGAGATGGCTTTACCGAACTGCGCTTGAGCATCGCTCTTCCGATTGAGTTTGCTGTATGTCATGCCGAGATGATAGTGAATGGATGCATTGCCGGGATCTGTTTTAAGCGCCTCTTCGAGCAGAGTGCGTGAGGATTCGTATTCGCCTTTGTGGAAGTAGACCCACGCCAAAGTATCGGCCGTGTCTGCCGAGTTGGGGATACTCCGTCGCGCGTTCTGCGCCAGCGTGAGGGCTACGTCCAGATTCTGTCCAGTTTCTACCATGAGATAGGCGAGATTGTTGGACGCAGCAGCCTGGTTGGAATCAATATCAAGAGCCTTCTTGTAGTACTCCGCAGCTTTTCCATCCTCGCTATTTGCCTCTTCCAGCATGCCAAGAATCGAGAAGGCTTGCGCGTCGCGAGGGTGGATGATGACCCATTGCTGCCAGGTAGAGAGACCGGCTGCAACATTGCCACTGGCAATTTCGGCTTCGGTATAAATCTTGACGGCCGCGGAATCTGCCGGATTTAGCTGCATCGCTTTCTGCGCGGTAGTTGCTGCTCCCGTGACATCCTTCAGGTTGAGCTGCAACATTGCGAGCTCATCGTACAAAGCTGAGTTCTGAGGAGAGATTGTGATCTGGTTCTGAATGCGGTGCAGCGCTTTATCGGGTTGTTTCGCCTGCAGGTCTGAAAGAGCCAGAAGATGCAGCGCCCGGAGATTACCATCTTTCGCAACGGCCTGCTCCAGCAGCGTCTTTGCATCAGGAAACCGGTGTTGGCTCAGCCGCACCTGACCAAGCTCCAGCAGGGTTGCGGAGTCGTTTGGGCTTTTCTGAAGCGAGGTCTGAAAGTCGTCCGAGGCCTTGTCCATTTGGCCTGCGTTCGCCTCCACGGTGCCTCTCCAGCGGTAGCCGTCACCAAGCTCAGGATGCGAAGCAATCGCTGCTTCCGCGATCTGCCGTAATTGATTCATATCGTTCTGCTGACTGACCACTTCGGCGAGGCCGCGCTGCGCAGCAAGATCATTGGGCTGCTCTCGCAGCACATCTTGAAAGCTCTGCTGCGCTGCTGACGTGTCACCCGTGGCGCGAGCCGCCATACCATACCATAGCTTTACTGTTGGGTCGTTCGGCGCATTCTGGGATGCAGTCTGAAGAAGACTGTAAGCGTCTGCAAGCTTGCCTTGCCGCAATAGGAGGTTGCCACGCAATACGGCAATTTGCGGATCGCTCTCCCGTCCTTTGACAAGTTGCGCTATGACGCTGCTGGCCTGATCCAGTTTGTTTGCGGTGATAAGCAAACCCGCATAGACCATTTTGAGATATATGCTATCGGGATACTTCGCGACAAGTTCAGCATAGTCCATCTGCGCGTGGTCAAGGTGTCCAGTTCCGACGTCGTAGTTCTTGAGTAGTTCTGCGCCCGACATAACGTCGTGTAGGTCTTCCGTTGCTTGGCGAAATATTGTCTCAGCATTGGCGGTGTTTCCTTCTCTGGCATAGAGTGACCCGAGTGCAATGCGTGCCTGGAGATTTTTGGGGGCCGCGGAGACGGTAGCAAGCAGCTGCTGCTCGGCACCGACCTTATCCCCCTGTTTCTCCAGACTTTCCGCCAGCGCCATATGCGCGCGCACATCGGTTGGCTGCAGCGCAATCGCTTTTTTCAGTTCATCCTGAGATAAGGCCGCAGTCTGTGCATCGGTGCCTTCCAGCATACCGAGCGTCGTATGAAACGCCGCACGATTCGGAGCGAGCGAAATGGCGTGCTGAATTTGAATCTTTGCATCGGTTAGGTTTTTCTGGGTAATGTCTATGTCCGCTAGCAGGGCATAGGCATCGGCATTGTTCGAATCCACGACGAGGATGGCCTTCGCCTGTGTGTCGGCAACATCTATCTGATGGCCGGCAAGTGCGAGCTGGCCAAGGTCAATTCTTGCCTGTATGTTTGCAGGACTCAGATCGACTGTCCGCAGAAGCTCATTGAAGCCCGCCTGCATCATGTTTAGGTGGAGATAAGACTTGCCCAACTCGTAATGTGCGTCGCCGTAATTTTTATCGGCCTTCAGGGCATTTGCGAACTGTATAGAGGCTTCTTTGTATTTGCCTTCGTTCTCGTATCGCTTCCCGCTCTCTAGATACTTCAATTTCTGCACGTTCGGGTCGTGCGAGCAGCCTAAAATCGATCCAAGTAAAAAAAACCCGGCTAGAACGCGGCTAGACGAAAAAAACTTCAGTTGAGTGGCGATCTTCATAATTTGTTCCTTTCGGTAAGAACTGGTGCCGACATGATTCGACTCCGATGCGGTTGAATTTGCTTAGTTGGGGAGGTATGCCGGCAGGGTAGTCGCCAGGTGCGAGGCAAATGCCGCTGCCCTGGTTAGAGCCATTTGGGTCGTCTCGTCGGATTGAATTGGAGTAATCACCCGGATCAATGCTCCATCCGTACGGTTGTAGCGAATGGCGTCCGTCAGCATGTAAAGCTTTGCAAGATAGTCGTTGGCTATGCTTCTTCCGTGAGCGCGATACCAATAGAGCACTAGTTGATTGATGGTCCCGTTGGTGATGACATATTCACCTACATCGCCCTGCATGTTATCGATTGCAACTTCCCGCGAGGACACAAACGACCAACCTGCACCGGGCAGACAGTTCTGGGGTGAGTGAATCGCCTGGCCTGTCCGCTGCGTGGGAAAGTAGGCGATAAAGAGACCGATTGCGGTAGCATCATTCTCCGGCTCTGCGGTACGCGGATTCACATATACGCGATTGAGAAAACTCCCGTTCCCTAATAGCTTCAATGTGCCGCTGTCGATTGGTATATCGCGGCTTGTCATGCCGTCGATGCTATGGGGCATCTGATCGAGCGGTCGGCTTATAGGTACCCGGTCAACTCCCGGACGAATGTCGAGTAACATCGTGACCGATCCGAGCAACAGTGCGATCGTGAGAAATCGATAGGGCATTATGTCTGTTGTTCCTTTTTGGCCTGCGTCCAAGTGAGGGTTCGGCGCACAAGCTCGAGACATGCCAGCGAGACGATAAACATTAGCCATCCCGAGAACTCATGGAAGAAGCCCAGTGCTTTCTCAGGGTCCCAATACTGTACGCACAGGCCTGTGCCGGTAATGCGCGCCATATTGGCCAGCACCGCGATAGGAATGCTTGCTAAGGCGAGAATTACACGATTGCGGTTTGTTTTTTCGGTGAGATACCCATACAGAACAGCCACCGTGAAAAGGCTTAGTAATGAGCGGATGCCACTGCAGGCCTCGGCCACCTCAAGTTGCATGGAGGCGAGCTGAATGACGTTGCCTTGCTGTAGTACAGGAACGCCCAGCAAAGGCAGAACTGCGCTGGCGGCTCTCGAGGCCATCAGTTGGAGCGGAAAGGTTATCTGGTTAAAGATGACCGCTGGGATAGGGATGCCGAGACAGAGCACAAAGAAAGCAAAGCGAACTTCTCGAAGAATCGCAATTCCATACAGGGTCCAGACGATACCGGCCAACAGGAGCACGAGTGAGATGCGGGAGAAAAATAGTTCGGCGCCGTAGATGCCTAGCAGCAGCGTGAAAAGCGCTACTACTACGAGAGAGATGCCCACCCAGCTTGGGACGCGAGGCGTACCAAGCAACACGCGTCTCTTTTCCCAAACAATGAATAGAACAAAAAATGGCACGAGGAATCCATGCGAGAAGTCTGGGAGTACATACCAATCCGACACGAGCTTTATGCAGATTTGCCCATAAAGCAGCAAAATAAATCCGCCCAAAATCAGTAACTGAGGCCAATCTATCCGGACGGTTCCGTAGGCAGGCCAGTAAGGGGTCAGTTTGGCCTCCATCGCAGATGAAGAGTCGGCGTGGTTGGAACCCAACGCATGCAGGGCTGGCGCTTCCACTATCCCACCCGACGCAGTGATGTTTCTACAGAACACAGCTTTATATGAGCAATTCGACTGCCATGTAGGTGGTGCGCACTTTTTGTCATTTGGGCCTAGATGGCAGGAGAACTGCGGATAAGTGGAAATCATTTACCACCATAAGGTGGAAGTAATTTGGCACTTTTACT
>Ga0206886_1023_pt1 | contig 39404 bp, 39 predicted proteins | sample Alteio_BWOrgHeat_92_FD_152952 | JGI IMG/M metagenome (GOLD analysis project Ga0206886, IMG submission 152952) | Enriched cells from forest soil in Barre Woods Harvard Forest LTER site, Petersham, Massachusetts, United States - Alteio_BWOrgHeat_Nextera2 ... | reverse complement strand
CCTCATTCTTCACCGTCAGCTTGATTTTTTGGCCAGCGGGCACCGTGAGCTCGGCGGGATCGAACATTTTGTTTTTGATCGTAATTGTAGGCTGTGCGGCATCAGCAGCAGCCTGCGCGGGCAGGGGAGATCCAACGGCTATAAGTGCAGTGGCCAACAAAGCCGTAGTAAACAGACGCATTTTCATGTCTTTGATTCTCCATGCCAATTCTTGTTAATAAGAATGATTATCAAAATGAATAATGATAATGAGAATGAGTGTCAACTAGAAAGTTGAAGTAATTCACAAGAAATAAATCCAATTTTTCCACGCCAAAAACGTTAGATGTTGGCAGCGGGATCGTGCTGGCGGAGTTGAATGCGGCGGGTTTTCCAGTCGGGCATGACGGAGGCGACCTGGTTCCAGAAGCGCTTGGAGTGGTTTTTGTGGGTGACGTGGCAGAGCTCGTGCACGATGACGTAGTCGAGCAGCTCGGGGGCGGTGCGGATCAGGCGCCAGTTGATGCGGATATCGTTGTGGAAGCTGCAGCTGCCCCATTGGCGGCGCGGATTGCTGGGCATCAGTTTACGGTATTTGACGCCGATAACATCCGCCCAATAATCAGTGCGTTCGCGAAAAATATTTCGTGCTTCACGCTTTTGCCAGAGATGGATCTCCAGCCGTGCGGTTTCGATGCGCGCTGTAGGGCTGAGATCGGCTTCGTGCAAATTGACATCCAGAAACGCGTTGTGAATTTTGCAGCCTTGTTGTTCGTTCGGATCATGGATGATGCGCAGGGCATAGGAACCACCCCGATGCAAAATCACATCGCCTTCCGCAAGATTGCGGGAAGCGGGGATGCGCCGGCGACGGCGCCGGATCAATTTGCGAAAGAGAAAGCGCAAGAGTTAAGCTTTGAATAAGGCGAAGAAGATAACGTAGATCCAGCTCAGCCATCCATCGATCAGCATCCAGAGGATAGATTTGTTGGCGCTGTAAGAGAGGATCATTGCTGCTGCAGCACCATAGCCGAGGCCGTATTTGACGACGGCCGTCCCAATTACGCCGAGCCTGCGTTCCACGATTACGGTTGCCATTGAGGACTCCTTTTGAAATGAGGGAACGTACCTCTATAATCTCTTGCATGTATGGGATCAAACAGGCGCGTAACATATGCAGGAAAGCCATGAAATGATGTATCTTTAGGTTTTCTTAAGCTGGCTCGCTTAAGACAGCGCCTCCTCTTACCCATGGAGTTTATTTATGAGTATTTCTTCCGTTGGTTCCACGCCTTCGTTACAGCCGGCAGCCACTCTTCCTCCGCAGGCGCAGGCGAGCAACGCTCAATCGAACGATGGCAAGACGCCCGCTGTCGGATCAGGGACGCCAGATGGTAGTTCGGTTCCAAAATCAACATCATCCACGAGTACAGGCGCCGTAGATAAGCTGGCATAATTTATTGTTACTCAAACGACATTCTGGTTTCTTGCCCCGTTCAATATAAGTTCTTTATTGGCGGGGCAGGAAACCACATTCTATTTTTATGTTAGAGGGTCCAAAAAAGAAAACGGACCCGCTCTATCGACGTGCGGATGTTCTCCCAAGCAAAATATAACAGGAGATCCCCATGCCTCTTATGCAAGTTGTACTCGCCCTTATCGTTGTTGGCGTGCTTCTTTGGCTCGTTAATTCCTACATCCCGATGGATGGCAAGATCAGAAATATCATCAACGCCGTAGTTGTTATCGTTGTTGTGGTCTGGCTGCTGCAAGTGTTCGGCCTCATCGGCACCATCAACGGGATACATATCGGGCACGCGTAAACGAGAATATCATAAACTTGCTTACGGCCCATGTTCAGGTTGAGCTTGATGTAGCCGGATGCCAATCTTTTCGGCCGCGATCAGGAGTAACCCTCCGACGAGTCCGCCGAGGATGACTTCACAGCCACGAGAAAATCCTACCGTGATGATTGACTCGGTAGGGGTCATCGTCAACAGAACGATTGGGGCCGTCCACAAGCATATCTGAATCGCCGGGCGTTCCCACGCAAAGACAGCACAAATTGCAACGGCAAGGGCCATTTGCGCTGTGACGTCGAACCCAAAATGACTCATTAGAATATTGATGGCGACGGCAACAATTACGCCGATGATCGTGCCTATCACCCGTCCACAAAGAGTTGCAAAATTCGCCGTTATTTTATCCTGTGAGCTGACGAGGGCAAAAATGCATGCCCAGAGAGGGTGTGATAAGCCGACGGCACGCGCCAAGAGATAGGCAATCACCGCCGCCGCTGTGCAGCGCAGAACGAAAGCAACCAGACTGATTATTTTTTCTTTTGGCATGATTGTGCTTCTGGATTGCTGGATGCGCTTTAGTGGCGTCCCCTACTAGATACAATTAGAACGCATTTTATCGATCAAGTGTTGAGTCTCCACGGAAATTTGCCCTGCTCGCATGGATGAACAGCCTATCAGCTTTAGAACGCCCGTCTCACTGACGTACATGAAAGAATGGGCTTAGGCTGTCGTGGCTTCACCCTCTTCCTTCTTCCATTCAAATCAGCAAAAAATCAAGTTAAGACCCGGACTCATAATTGGGGGTTGACCAGAAATTGCCTCTTGACTGCATGCTAGGTTGCAATAAATTTTTCCATCGGAGGCGCCTCGAACGTCCCCCAATCTTGAATTACTAATTGATTAACAAAGATTCAATCCGACTTTTGCAAGAGGTGTAATATGAAACCGACATGCTCGACAGCATGATGTCATCAAATCTGAAGAAGAGTGAAGAAACAAATGATCGGACAAATAATGAAAATATTTAAGGCATTGTGCCTTGCCTTCTTTCTTTTTTTCATTCTCGTGGGCGTCTTTAATTATTTTCGAGACCGTGCAGTTCAATCGGACGCCACCTCGCAGGCCGCTTTGCAGCAGGAAATAGTGCGGGCAAAACCGATGACCGATGCGCTCGGCGCATATTACGCAGCCAATCACTATTACCCAAAGTCCATAAATGAAGTTCCGGGTTGGAAAATGGCGTGGGGCGAATTTAACTATATTCCCTCCACAGAATCATTTCACAGTATCTTTAAATCTCCTGCTTGCCAGGATGAGAGCAAAACGTTCGACCGGTTCCATTCTGTCGACGACGATTTTAGAAAACGCTTTGCCACATTTACGGATCGGTGCGTCCAAGGTTACTCGGAATACGTTTTGAGATCGCCGCCGCTGCCTCAGGAAGGCCGTGCTGAGAGTTACGATCAAACCGACGTTTACGGAAAATATACCTCGCCGAACGGGCAATGGGCGTTGGCTTGGTGCCATCATGGCAATAACCGCGGTAGAGTAAGCAATTCTGGCGATTGCCCACTCCATGGACTACCGGCACCGTTGGACAGTGGGGCAAAGCAATTTGGAATGCATTCTGGAATCAATCATTCTCCCAAGACGCAGAACGTGACTCCGACGCCGCAACCGGCAGCGGAGTAGTAAATGAAACTTACCTACAAATTCCTATCGCTACTCAGCCACACCGCGAAATTTTAGATGGATCACTCACAAATATAAAGGCGCGCTAACCGGCTGACGATATGCCACAGGTTCGAAAGCTCCCGTATGGGTTTTCGATAACTAGCGGACTTCACATGGAAATATTTATGGCGTGCCGGACAGGATGAATCTGCGAACTGGGAGTTAATAATCCCAATTCAGCCTAAATCCGGCTTTTCAATGAAGTTTCCATAACCCAGCTGATTGTTTAAAGACCCACTCTTAAGCGGGGATCCTGTGCTGTGCTTAGTCCAGACCGTCAGTAGGGAGCACGCAGACCGCATATGTTCCTGGATAAAGAAGATGTGTTTTGCTGTTATTAGGGTCGTAAAGAACAACTGGTGTATCCAGGTCTTCGAGTGTTCTAGGTGAATCCAGCAATTCCTCTGGCCGGCTGGGAAAGGCTTTTTTGCCGGACACGGTGTTGCCAACCTCGTCTTTAAACTCATATGTGATATCAATATAATGGGTGCCTCGGCCTGCGAAATACTCTTTGCCACGAGTTGTCGTAGCAGCCGCTATCGTTCCCCAACGGATTATGGCGCGCTCCCGTCTGTAACATAAGAAATTGTAAATCAGTATGCAGACTGGAGCACCGGCCACAAAGGCAAAAATGGAGCAGAGAAACTGCAGCTTTGCAGGCGGCATAGACAAGACATTTTTATTCCACAGCGGAATAGAAATAAGAATTATCACAAAAAGCAAAGTGCCTAAGACTGTATAAAAATTGCCTGCCAGTTTTACACGGCGAGGCAATGGTTGATTCAGTTCAGGATAATCCGATGTAATATCTATTTTCGTTTTCATTGTTTTTGAGGTCGCCGTCATCCGAATTCTTACAGCATATGAAACACCTGCGCTACTATGCGAGCTAATTAAATACTTTCGTTCTTTGGGGTTGGGCTAGTTTTACCAACTAACGTATTGAAAAATCACGCCCAGAGTTTGGCGTGCCCGAGAGGATTCGAACCTCCGACCCCCGGTTTAGGAAACCGATGCTCTATCCAGCTGAGCTACGGGCACATAAGGCCGTCAAATGGGCTTACGACGGGCCGTGGCGGGGATATTATCATTAAATTCTTAAGGCTTATTACGAAAAAAGAGGGGGATTATTGATCCGGATTCCGGACGATCCGGTGTGGAATGACAGGAATCGGATCGCAAATTTGGCCTTGATTCAGTGGTTGCTGTGCGGCATTCTGGCGCTCCCTCCTTAAGACCGAATTCCCTGAGCCGCGATGAAGTCCTCCACAGAAACGTTTAGCCCGTCAGGCGCCATTTTTCCTGACTCTTTAGGTACAGCCGCACGTGCGTTGTTAAGCCGCCAAAAGGCGGTTGTAGCCGCCGGTGGACGTGCAATCAGCCAACATCTTCCTAGTGCGCGGGCCGTCACGATTGGTTTTGCTTTAGTTGCGGGTACGGTTGTGGGTGGCTTTGCCGGTTACGAGGTTTACACGACTGGTTTTGAAATATCTTTGAGTGGCGGGCAATTGTCTATGTTACGGAAAGCTATTTCACCGGATAGAACGACTTCGCCATATGTTTGCGTCAAGCCTGGCTCTTCGAAAACACCTCAGAATATTTAATTTAGGTAATTCGACCGAGGCCGAAAACTCATTGCAATTGGGCTTATCGGTCATCATCCTTTCGATATGAATGAAAATACTTCCCGGCCGGTGAAAGTCGCGTTGGCGCTTGGCTCCAATGTAGGGGACCGGATGGCGGCTTTGCGGACGGCCGTGGCGGCACTTAAGCCTTACGTAAATGTTACAGCCCTATCACCGGTGTACGAAACCGCTCCGGCTTACGTCACCGATCAGCCCTCCTTTCTTAATGCCGCACTTATTGGCGAGACCAATCTTGCGCCGATGGTTTTGCTGCGGGCAGTGAAAAATCTGGAGAGTGAGCTTGGACGCTTGCCGACTTTCCATTACGGCCCGCGCGCGATCGATATCGATATTCTTTTTTATGGTGATGAGATTGTGAGTGTGCCGGAGCTTGTCGTACCGCATCCTCGCCTCGGTGAACGTGAATTTGTGTTGCGCCCCTTGGCGGATATTGCCGGTGATTGGCGGCACCCGCAAAAGGGGCTAACAATTAGCGAGATGCTTGCCTCGCAGCCGGATAACTCACCGCGTTTTCATGAAACTCTTTGATCTCGGTAAACGCCCGCTGGTGATGGGCATAATCAATGTGACGCCGGATTCTTTTTCCGGCGATGGTGTTATGCGCGTGGATGAAGCCCTTGCGCTTGCCACACGTATGATCGAGGAGGGGGCTGATATCCTGGATGTCGGCGGCGAGAGCTCGCGTCCCGGAGCAACGCCTATCTCTGCGGAAGAAGAAATGCGGCGTGTGGTGCCGGTGATTGCAGCGATTGCCAAACTGAATATGCCGATTGCGATAGATACCGTGAAAGCGAGCGTGGCGGCGGCGGCGCTCGAGGCCGGTGCTGCGATCGTGAATGATATTTCCGCCATGCAGGATGCAGCGATGCCGGCGCTGATCGCCAAAAGCGGCGCGCATATTGTTTTGATGCATAATCGGGGCGCGGGTAAAACGCCGGACTATGATGATATTGTGGAGGATGTGGCGGTTGATCTCGGTGCGCGAATTAAAGCCGCGCATAAGGCGGGGATTGCGCCGGAAAAAATCATTGCCGATCCGGGGCTCGGTTTCGGTAAAACGCCGGAGCAGAATTGTGCCCTTATCAATCACCTCGGGCGGCTTAAGGCGACGCTTGATTGCGCGATGCTGATTGGACCCTCGCGGAAATCGTTTATTGGAAAAATGCTGGATGTGACGGTCGACGAACGGCTCGAGGGCACTGCTGCTGCCGTGGCAGCGGGTGTTTTACGCGGTGCCGATATCGTACGGGTGCATGACGTGAAATTTATGAGCCGTATCGTTAAAATGACCCAGGCGATTGCGGAAAGTTAGATAAATCCGCCTTCCTCAAGGGGATAGAGCGGTGGACAAGCGAAATATCCTTGCTTATAAGCAAGGCCTTGGCGGCAATTCCCCCCAAAGCCCAGGTAGCTCAGCTGGTAGAGCAGCGGACTGAAAATCCGCGTGTCGGCGGTTCAACTCCGTCCCTGGGCACCATTTTCCTTATTACATGGGGACGGGAGGATTGAGCGGGGTCATCTGTCCATTTTTGCAGGTTCCCGTCCAGTATCCATTTGATCCCGTCATGGCGCCTTCTTGTTTACAGGGAGGGTTGGTTCTGCTGCTGTCCTGATTTGCAAGTGGGGGACTTAGTGGGACCATATGGCCGTTTTGGCAAATGGCGGTCCAATAGCCGTTGGATCCCGTTTTAACTCCTTCGGGCGTGCAAGTGGCGGCATTTACTTGATCAGAAATTTTTTTTCTCTGATCGCTTAGCTTTTCGGGAGGGTTTAGAGCCGTCCATTGTCCGTTTTTACAAATACTGTCCAGCACTCCGTTAGTCCCTGTTTTCTCGTTTTCCGTTTGGCATGATCCGGTGGCGCGTATCGTTTGATTGGGCTGCGGCGAAGAGGAAGGCAATTCTGAAAGCCATGCCTGCGCATCGGCTTCCGTGAGACTGTTATTTGCAAAAATCTTTTCGAGATGATCCGCTAATTCCGTGGCCTTTGCTTGCGGAACTTCGCCGCTTTTTGTCTGCATGGCCAAAAAGGCGGCATTCATACCGACCGATGCATACATCAAACGATCCTGACCTTGGGTTGACTGAGAAACGGTTTTGAGCCGTTCCGCGAGGTTTTGAAGTCGTTCTACCGCTGGAGGGCTTGCTTGGGCCCAGGAATTCGTCGGGCACATGATGAAGAGGGCGTATGCCAAGATGAGGAGCGTAGCAAGTTTCAGGAAAGGTAGTTTGGTCATGCTGATAACATCCGATCTATAACGGGCATAGAGTTAATCCTGCCGCTCACAGCTGAAGGTTGGGATGCACTGTGTGACCGTAAATTGGCTTAATGAAAATATATTTAACATCCGTTTCTGAAACGTTTTAGTGCCGGCCTGGTGTGCCGAGATAGAAATAGAGGATCATCGTCGCCACTGGCAAAACGATGACGATCATTGTTATGGCGGCTAGCCGCAAGCGCGGATGTATCGGGGCTGATTGTCGGAATAATGGGCCCAGTAAAGCGCCGGTGGTTGCGCCGGTCATTATGGCGAAGATGGCCCATAGCATCATGATGGACTGCGCTTTCGGTAGAACAGGAGCAAGCCACCGGCGGACGCGAGCAGTAAAATTCCCGGCCCTAGCCACAGTAAAAAAGTTTCCTGCTTAAAGGGTGGCTTTAGCAGGACGTAATCGCCGTAGCGCGTTGTGATGTAGTTTTTCACTTGGTCGTCGCTATCGCCGGCGGTTAGGCGCTGGCGCACCAGCAGGCGCAGATCGTGTGCGAGTTCGGCATCAGAATCGTCGATCGACTGGTTTTGGCAGACGAGGCACCGCAAGCTCTGGCCGATATCACGGGCGCGGGCTTCAAGGGTGGGGTCGGCGAGGATTTCATCGGGACTGATGGCGAGGGCCGGGCCCATAAAAAACAAAGTTGCAATTACAAGAGTCAAAGACGCCAGCCGTTTTCCTCTCTCCTTGAGGGAGAGGATAGTTTTTCTTAGTATTTTTTGTCCTACACAAAAAATGCTTAGAAAAACTTGGTGAGGGGGTTTCTTTTCGTGAATGCAAACCATTATCTTTTCTGCGCGAACCCCCTCACCAAGAAAATCTAAGCGAATTTCCTCAAAAGGAAATTCGCCAAGATTTTCTATCCTCTCCCTCAAGGGGAGAGGGAAAACGGAGCGCTGTTTCATTGATTTAATTCCTTTAGCAGCGGCAGCAATTCATCGGCTACAATTTCTGGCGTTAGTGGGCCGGTTTGTTTGAAGCGGATGATGCCTTGCTTGTCGACTACATAGGTTTCCGGCACGCCGTAAACGCCGAAATCGATGGCGGTACGGCCTTCGGCATCGAGGGCGATCCTGTTATAGGGATCCCCCATTTTGCTCAGCCATTCGACGGCCTCGACGCGTTTGTTTTTGTAGGCAATGCCGGCCAGCACGACGCCTTTGTTCTTCAGTGCTGCCAGCAACGGATGCTCCGCGCGGCATGGCACGCACCAGGAGGCGAAGAAATTAATCACGGTTACTTTGCCTTGCAGATTTTTGGATGAGAGGCCTGGTTTATCGGCGAGCAGGGATGGGAGATCGAATTCTGGCGCCGGTTTATTGATCATTACAGACGGAACGAGATCGGGTGTATCTCCTCGCGCGATGAGGATTAGGCGCCAGCCAAGGAAGCTGATCAACAGTGCGAAAAGAATTATCGGGAGGAGGAAAAGCAGGCGGCGCATATCAACGTCTCCCCGATAGCGAGAGCATGCCGCCGGCGGCCATCATCACGCCGCCGATGAAAATCCAGGGCACCAGCGGATTGTAATAGAGGCGCGTGACGTAGCCACCTTTGCCATCATCGTCGCCGATTACAACATAGAGATCGCCGAGGAAATTGGTGTGAATGGCGGCATCGGTGGTGGGCAGGGGTGGCATATCGTAGAGACGTTTTTCCGGGCGCATTGTGGCGACATGTTTGCCGCGCCGTGTGGCTTCGAAGGTTGCGCGGCGGGCGATGTAGTTGGGGCCGTGCACGTTATCATCCACATTTTTGAGCGTTAATGCATAGCCGGCGACATCGACAGTATCGTTGACATGCATTGTTTGAATTTTTTCGGTTTTCCATGCGGTGGAACCGGTGATGCCAATGATCAGCACCGCCATACCGCAATGCGCGAGCGTCATGCCATAAACCGGTCGCGGCAGGTTGCGTGCGCGGCGCAGGGAGTCCGTAAAGGCGATGCGGAATAAAAATATCCGTTCATTGAGATGCAGCAAGGTTCCTGCGAATAGCCATGTTGCGAGGCCAATGCCTCCGGCGGCCCATAGGGGGCCAGTGGCTTCGCCGGTTGCGAGCCATGTCATGAGTGCGGCAGCCAGTGCGGCGAAGAAAGCCAGTTTGAGACGGCCGAGCGCGACCGGTAAATCGCCGCGTTTCGATTGCAACATGGGGCCGATGGCCATCACTGCGATTGTCGGCACCATCAATGGAATAAACACGATGTTGAAAAAGGGCGGCCCTACTGAAATTTTGCCGAGATCGAGCGCATCCATAATCAAGGGATAAAGCGTGCCGAGTAAAACTGTGCCTGCGGCCGTGCAGAGAAAGAGATTGTTGATGAGGAGGGCGCCTTCGCGCGAAATTGGTGCAAATACATCTTCATTTATCAGGGAAGGAGCGCGGACAGCATACATAATCAGTGAGCCGCCGATGGCCAGCGTCAGCAGAAGAAGAATAAATACGCCGCGCGCTGGATCGGAAGCAAAGCTGTGCACGGATGTTAGCGTGCCTGAGCGCACGAGAAAGGTGCCGAGCAGGGAGAGCGAGAAAGCGATGATAGCCAGAAGGACAGTCCATGATTTCAGGCTGCCGCGCTTTTCCGTGACCATCAGCGAATGCACGAAGGCGGTGCCTGCAAGCCATGGCATGAAGCTGGCATTTTCGACCGGGTCCCAATACCACCAGCCGCCCCAGCCGAGTGTGTAATAGGCCCACCATGAGCCCATCGCGATGCCAAGGGTGAGGAAGCTCCAGGCGAGGAGTGCCCATGGCCGCACATGGCGCGCCCAAGCGGCATCGACGCGGCCCTCGATCAATCCGGCAATAGCGAAGGAAAACACGATCGAGAAACCGACATAGCCTAGATAGAGGCAGGGTGGATGAAAGGCGAGGCCGGGATCCTGCAAAATGGGGTTCAAACCATTGCCATCAAGTGGCGCTGGATTGAGCCGCAGAAATGGGTTGGAAGTAAAAAGAATGAATGCCAAAAAGCCGCAGGAGATCATGCCCTGCACCGAAAGCGTTCGCGCGCGCAGGAGTGGCGGTAGTTCGCGGCCGAAGGTAGCGACGGTCATGCCATAGAAAGCGAGAATGAATACCCAAAGCAGCATCGAGCCTTCGTGATTGCCCCAGACGCCGGTAATTTTATAAAGCAGCGGTTTGGAGGTGTGGCTGTTCTCGGCAACATTTAGGACTGAGAAATCGCTCATCACATAGCTTATGATCAGCGCGCCGAAGGCGAGGGCAATGAGGAGGAATTGAGCGATGGCGGCAGGACGCGCCATATCCATAATCGCCCTATCGCGCCGGGAAGCGCCGATCATCGGCAGCACGCTTTGCACAAGCGTTACGCAAAAAGCGAGGATAAGTGCGAAATGGCCGAGTTCCGGGATCATGGGGATTGTTAGCATTTACACGATAGATAGGCTAGGGCACGCGGTTAACCATAGTCATATTCTGCTTGGCGAAACTGCGCATGCTGTATAGATTTCCAAAGTTAGTCGACAGGAAAAATATGCGTCTATTTCGCCGCCGCGCCGATCCCAGTCTTGATGCATGGAGCGAACTCACGCGGCCAACGCGCGTTCTCACCAGAGATGACACAAGTTATGCCATCATCATGCGCGAACTACACAATCTGGAAAGTACCGGCGACGATTTTTTTCGAAATGTATCGCGCGATACTGCAAGACTCTATCATATTCATCCGTCAGAACTCGATCGCTAAATACGGCCAATCGGCCCACCATTCCCCATGACCCGCCACGGCATCATCCATTTCATGTTTCATCCGGTTGCGGCCAAGCGCTTTGCAGAGCCGTTGGCGGCGGCGGCTATTGCAGGCGGCATTCCGGCGGAATTGTGGATTGAGCCGCTGCCGGGTCTCGATGTGTTTCGGGCGGGCATTCAGGTGCCGGTTCAATTCTGTCCGTCCAATCTCGGTTTTAATCCGCTCAAGGCGGCGAAAACGTTACTCATTTTGTTGAAACGATTAAGCGCAAGAAAACCGCTTGCGATACAGGCGCATCTGTTTCGTAGCGCTTTGCTACCGTTGCTGGCGGCGCGGCTGACGGGTGTGCCCATACGTATCTATCACAATCATGGTGTGAGTTATCTTGGTTATCAGGGGGCTTTGCGATTTCTGCTGCAGGTGATCGAAGCGCTCAATTGCCACTTGGCTACGCATGTGATTACGGTGAACGAATATCTGAAGCCCGCTTTGCAAGCGGTGACCAACCATCCCATTGCTGTTTTTGGGCCTGGGTCGGTCTGTGGGCTTGCGCCGGAGGAATATGCCGCGCCTGATTCTGCGCGTAGAAAAAATGCGCGGCAGGAATTTGGATTAAAGAATGGGGATCTGGTGTTGCTCTATATCGGGCGTCCCAATCGGCACAAGGGTTTTTTCATTTTGCTTGAATCCTTCGCGGGCGTGTTTGCCGGGCGCGAGGATGTGCATTTGCTGATTTGCGGCTGTTCGGAAGCGGATGTTGCTGCAGCTTTGCCAAATCATCCATCGAATATCCGTGCGCTCGGTTATCGCGCGGATTTGCGGCCGGTCTACGATGCTGCCGATGCCGTAGTGCTACCGAGCCTCTATGAAGGTTTACCATATTCGTTGCTCGAAGGCGCAGCGCGCGGTTGTGCGCTGCTGGCTTCACGCATTCCTGGCGCTGAGGCACTTGTTGAAGCCGACAAGAACGGATTTCTGGTTAGACCCGGCGATGCAGGCGATCTCATGCGCACTTTGCGAAGCATGGATCAGGAGCGTAATCGCTTGGCGCCAATCGGTGCGGCAGCTTATGAAAAGGCGCTTCAGTTTCAACGCGAGAAAATTGTCGGGCTGTATATCGCTTATTTGCGCGGGATAATGAAAGTGGCCTAGGCAGCTTCGGAAAACATCTGGCGCAAGCCTTCGTCGAGCGGCACGGGCTCCACGCCGAGCATGGAGGTCATTTCCTCGATTGGGAAGTTTTTATCTTCGAGGAGCCGCTGGACCTCTTGCGGCTTGATCGTTGGCAGAAACGGCACGACGGTGGTTAGCGGGGCCAAGGCCATGAGGAGCGGTGCGGGCACTGGCACAATGCGAGGTTTCGGCAGCTGCGCTGCCTGTGCTACGGCGGTCACGAATTCTGCATAACGTACAGGCGAGGGGCCTGCGATGATGATCGTGTGCGGTCCTTGCCAGTCGATCTCTAGCGCGGCGAGAACGCAACGCGTGACGTCGTCCTGATAAATCGGCTGCACGAGTGATTTGCCGCCATTGGGCAGCGGTGTTACAGGCAGACGGCGCAAAAGCTTCACGAGACGTTGCACATTGTTTTCGCCGCGCGACCCATAGATCATCGTGGAATGCAGCATGACGCCATTGCGGCCGGAGGCGATAAAGGCTGCTTCGCCACGACGCACGCCATCGGCTAGGGCATTGGGCCAACGCGTGTAGCGCCGCGTGCTGCTGAGAAATACATAACGGGCGGAGCTCGGCGCGGCTTCGAGAATGGCTGGCGCGAAACGGGAATGAGCGCAGGAAATAATACGCGTGGCATCCGCCAAAGCCTGCTTGAGGGTGCCCGGATTAGTTAGATCGGCAATGCGGGGCTGCGCGGCCAAGCCCAGGCTCGTCCATTTATTCGCGCTTCGTACCACCGGGATTACGGCTGTGCCCTGATCCAAGAGGGCACGCGTGATCGATTGCCCAACGGGGCCGGTCGCAGCAATGACATGAACGGGGTTAGTCATGGGCGCTCAAATAGTTGATAAGGGCAAAATTTAATATCGGCAGGTGCTTTGTAAAGCCTTTATTTTGCGACGAAATGCGGCTTTGTCCGAATCTATGGCAATGATAAAGTGCTTATCCGCCTTTTCTGCATACTCCCCGGTGCGTTATGAATGAAGCCGAAGTGATCGAAATTTGCCGTCAGGCGATTATCGTGATGCTTAAGCTGGTCGGGCCGATCCTCCTGGCCGGCCTTGTGGTCGGCGTGGCGGTTTCGCTCATTCAGGCGGTAACGCAAATTCAGGAAATGACCCTGTCTTTCATTCCCAAAATGCTGGTGATTTTTACACTTACTCTCTGGCTTCTGCCTTTCATGATGTCGACCCTCGGCGGTTTCGCCCATATGCTTAGCGACCGTATCGTGCAGATCGGCACGAGTAGCGATTAATGACGTCCGTCAATCTCGACAAACTGCTCGCCGGGCATGTGTTCGGCTTACTCTTTATATTTGCGAGGCTGGGCTCGGCCATGATGCTGTTTCCTGGAATAGGTGAAACTTATGTGGCGCCACGCATACGATTGATGTTGGCTTTTGCGATAAGTTTTTTGCTTGTTGCGCCGATGTTGCCGATGATTCCCGCACCGCCTGCGGATGTTGCCGGGCTTGTGCGCGTGTTGGGGTATGAGATTTTTATCGGCCTTTATTTTGGTTCGATAGTCCGGCTGGTGATGAGCGCGCTTGAAACGGTTGGTTCGATCATCGCCATGCAAATGGGGCTATCCAACGCCGTCATTCTCAATCCGGCGCTGGCTACACAAAGCCCGCTGCCAAGTGCCTTTCTGAGCATTGTCGGCCTAACCTTGATATTCACGAGCGGACTTGATCATTATCTCTTGCGTAGCATCATTGCGACCTACGATTTATTTCCACCCGGTGGTTCGCTTGAACTTGGCGATATGGCGCAAGTGTTTGCCCGCACTTATAACCGCAGCTTTTTAATCGGTATCGAGCTTTCTTCACCCTTTCTGGTGATCGGTCTTTTGCTCTATGTGGCGATGGGAATGATGCAGAAGTTGATGCCTCAAGTGCAGTTGTTTCTGGTTATGCTGCCGGTGCAAATCTGGGGTGGTTTGTTTCTGCTGGCCATCATTACCGGCGTGATGATGACGTTGTGGTTGCAATATTTCGATCAAAGTCTCGCAGCAATTTTTAGTAGATCAGGTATTAACCCGTAAGGAAGAAAATATGGCAGAAGACGACGATCAAAGAACAGAAGACCCTACCGGCAAGCGCCTTACCGAGGCGCGTGAGCAGGGGCAATTAGCGATCAGCCGCGAAGCTTCCACCTGGGTGCTGTTTATCGGCATTATCATTGTCGTTGCTGGACTTGCGCCTACGATGGCGGTTCGTTTGGTGAATACATTGCGCGTTTTTCTGGAAATGCCGCAGGCAATCAGTTTGGATGGAAACGGGTTGCAAGCTTTGCTGGCCGGAACACTGAAGCAGGTTGGGCTGGCGACGGTGGTCGTTTTTGCTGTGCTTTTCGCCTCCGCCGTTCTCGGCACCATGCTGCAAACCGGATTTTTTGCTTCACTGGAAAGCATCCACCCGCAATTCAACCGCATCTCGCCAGCGACCGGGCTTAAACGTTTATTTTCCAGTAATGCAATCGTCGATCTTCTAAAAAGTTTTGGCAAGCTTGTGGTGTTGGGCGGCGTGGTCTTTCTTACTTTGTGGCCCGTGATGCTCAGCCTGCCGGCTTCGGGCGGTCACGATCTGATGGATATCGTCGCGTATCTCCATCATGAGGCCGTGCATCTGATTATTATGGTTGTGGTTGCTTTTACGCTTATCGCCATCCTCGATCTGATCTATCAGCGCCATCAATACATCAAGGGCCTGCGTATGACTAAGGCCGAGGTTAAGGACGAATTCAAGCAGCAGGAAGGCGATCCGGTCATCAAGGCACGCCTGCGCAATATCCGCGTTGAAAAAGCACGCAAGCGCATGATGGCCCAGGTGCCGAAGGCAGATGTCGTCATAACCAACCCGACTCACTATGCCGTGGCCCTGCAATATGACGGGGGCAGCATGGCGGCGCCGGTGGTGTTGGCCAAGGGCGTTAATCTAATCGCTGAGCGTATTCGTGAGCTGGCCGACGAACATAAAATCCCGCTGGTTAGCAATCCGCCGCTTGCACGCGCGCTTTACGAGACCGTTGAGCTTGATCAGGAAATTCCGACCCAGCATTATCGTGCCGTAGCCGAAGTGATTTCGTTTGTTTACAAACTGAAAAAGAAGAAGTTTTAGGAAATACAGTCAAAAAAATTCGTCATGGCCGGGCTTGGCCCGGCCATCCACGTTTTTTGCCGCCAAGACGTGGATGCCCGGCCTAAAGCCGGGCATGACGCAGTTCTATATTAAATTAAGGAGTGATACCGGCCGGGAATGACGATTTCATTTAAACGATTGATATTCTAGTATAGATTCGTTCGGATTTTATCCTGTAAGCAATGGCTGTCGAGAACATGAATGTGGTGACCAATCCGGCGTCCGTATTAAGGGCCTCGCGTACCGTTATGGCTTCTGCATGGCTTTCGCGCATGCTGATCGGCCTTGGCGCGATGACGGTGCTGGGCACGATCGCGATTATTATTCCCTATTTTTTGTCCGGCCTGCCTGCGGCGGCGGCCAGCCTTACGATTGCGCTGCTTTTATTCGTTTCGGCTGGAATGATCTGGCGCGAATTGCGGCGGGCGAAATTTGATAACCGGCGCGAGATGCTGCTGTTTGAGGCATTTCATAGTGTGCTGACGCCACAGCTTATTACCGATGAAGCTGGCAACACCATCCTTGCCAACCGTGCTTTTCGCGGCTGGATTGATATAGGCAAGCAGAAGGCTGAGCAGGCGCTCGCTGCCCGCTTTGCCGCAAGCCCCGAGGTCGAAAACGAATTCCGCAATGTGAAATCGACCCTGCAAAAGGGCCAGCCAGGTATTGCCGAACTGCCAGTGATCCGCGGGAACAAGGTCGTGGAGTGGCGGCGCATCGTGGCGCGGCCGATTGAAGGCTCAGGCGGTTTTTATCACTGGCGTTTTGAAGATATCAGCGAGCGCCGGCGCATGGAAAAGAACATGCGCGATGAGCAAACGAAGCTGGTCGATTTCATGGCGCATGCGCCGGTCGGCATTTACTCGGTCGATCAGCATGGGCGCTTTCATTTCGTAAACCATACGTTGGCCGAATGGTTGCGCGTGACGCCTGAGGAATTGGTGAAAGGCGATGTACGCCTTCACGATATTCTCAGCGAAGCGCCGCAAGGCATTGCCGCGCATGCCATAACAACTGGCCCACATGGCGAGTTGCGCGGCGAGGTGGTGATGCGCCGCCGTGATGGGCAGCTCTTTCCGGTTGCTATTACGCAGACGGTGGTGGCAGGCGAGGACGGTAAAAACATTCGCACACGTTCGATTGTGCGTGATTTGTCGCCGGAGCGGGAATGGCAGCAGGCTTTATCGGTTTCCGAATATCGCTTTCAGCGCCTTTTTGCCGAAGCGCCAATCGGCATTTTGCTGCTTGATGCTGAATATACGGTAATGGAATGCAACCATGCGTTCCATACATTGATGCATAAGCCGCGTGGAGGTGTAGTTGGGACGAAATTAGCCGAGTTAATTGCTCCACGGGATCGCGACGCCTTGTTTGCGCGGTTGTCTACCGTGCTGGGCGGTGCGGATCTGCGCAAGCCGCTCGAGGTCCATATGGCGAGCGAACGCGAAATTAACGCGCAGATTTTCGTCAAACGCTTCGGCATGTCAGCCAAACAGGATGCGCCGGGTGAGCAGGGGCTGATGCTCTATTTCATCGATGCCAGCGAGCAGAAGCGCCTCGAAAACCAGTTTGCCCATTCGCAGAAAATGCAGGCTATCGGCCAATTGGCGGGCGGCGTGGCGCATGATTTCAACAATCTGCTTACGGCCATGATCGGTTTCTGCGATCTGCTTTTACAGCGCCACAAACCGGGCGATCAAAGTTTTGCCGATATTATGCAGATCAAGCAGAACGGCAATCGCGCCGCCAACCTCGTGCGGCAATTGCTGGCTTTTTCGCGTCAGCAAACTTTGCAACCGAAGGTGCTCAATCTTGCCGACGTGCTTTCCGAACTTGCCAATCTGTTGCGTCGCCTGATTGGCGCGCAGGTGAAGCTGGAGATGGTGCATGGCCGTGATGTTGGCTTGATCAAGGTGGATCAAGGACAGCTGGAGCAGGTGATTATTAATCTCGTGGTCAATGCGCGGGATGCTATGCCTCAGGGTGGTACGGTCACGATACGCACTGTTGCGGTGAAGCAAGAGAAGGCGCAGCTGCGCGGACAGGATGAAATGCCGCCCGGAAATTATGTGGCGATTGAAGTGGCCGATAGCGGCATCGGTATTCCGAAAGAAAATCTTCAGCGCATCTTCGAGCCGTTCTTCTCGACCAAGGAAATCGGCTCCGGCACCGGCCTCGGCCTCTCAACCGTATATGGCATTGTGCGGCAGACGGGTGGCTTTGTCGGCGTGGATAGCGTGGTGGGCAAAGGGTCTACCTTTACGGTTTATTTGCCGGTCTTCGAGCAGGTGGCTGGCGCTGTCGAAGTCAAACCCGAAGCGGCCTCGGAAGACAGGCCCGGTCCGGATCTCACCGGCGTCGGCACCATTCTTTTGGTTGAGGATGAAGATGCCGTACGCGTGTTCTCGGGGCGTGCACTGCGCAACAAGGGCTACAATGTGTTTGAAGCGCGCAGCGGCGAGGAAGCGCTGGTTATTCTGGCCAAGGAAGGTGGCGACAAGATCGACCTGATCGTCACCGACGTGGTGATGCCGCAGATGGACGGCCCTACGCTCTACAAACATATCCGCGAAAAATGGCCGAACATGAAAGTGGTGTTTGTGTCCGGCTACACTGAAGACCGTTTGCGCGAGCAGTTCACATCCGGCGAGACGATTTACTTTCTTGCCAAACCCTTCACGTTGAAGCAATTGGCGGCGAAGGTTAAGGATGTGTTGGGGGAGGGGAAATGAAAGCACAAGAGCCCGAGCCAAACACCAAAATACTTTTCAGTTTAGATACCGATAAAGATGATCGCCTTCTGATCTACACAAAAATGGCCTACGCAAGTTTCGGCATCGGCGGATTTCTGTTATTCGGCGCATCATCTGAAGCCATAGGCGTCTTTGGCATGTTGGCGAAACGCTCCCAGGTAAAAGGAACAATTTATGAGAGCCATTTTAACTGGCTCATCGCCACGTATTTTTATTCAATCGTGGGCGTTATCGGGTCTATGGTGATTGGCATCGGATTGGCTTGTTGTGGCGCTTTTGGTGACTCGCGATTGATGATTACGTTTTTTGTTGCTCTTGGTGCTGTTGGTGCCGTGGCTTTTGCCTTCTGGGCTCGGATTAGAGTGCAAAAAGGCTACCAGCTTCTGTTGCAAGGGCTACCAGTTTCATAGTGTCTGCTGATTATGCTGCCATAGTCTTGTTGGGGTTACCCAGCCATTCTGCCAAATCCTTCTTCGCCCTAGCCGTATAAGCCAGCTTCCGTTCCCGCCCGCCGCGACCTTCGGTGATTGGCGGGAAGAGGCCAAAATTTACGTTCATGGGCTGGAAGGTTTCGGCGTCGGCGCTGCCGGTTATGTGGGCGAGCAGGGCGCCGAGGGCGGTGGTGCGGGGTGGCGCAAGATTCCTCCCCCCTGGAGGGGGAGGACGCAAAAACTTAGGCTTAGCCCCTTCGCTAAGCCTTAGTTTTTGCTGGTGAGGGGGTGACTCTCCATTGGAGAGAACCCCCTCACCAAGAAAATCTAAGCGAATTTCCGAAGTGGAAAATTCGCTAAGATTTTCTATCCTCTCCCTCGAGGGGAGAGGAAGCTGTTCTTGCTGTTCAGCCGCGGCAAAAATCCCGGCCAACAAGCCTATCGCTGCCGATTCAATATAGCCTTCTACGCCCGTAATCTGCCCGGCAAAGCGGACATTGGGCCGTGCTTTCAGCCGTAACTGATCATCCAGCAGGCGCGGGCTGTTGATGAAGGTGTTGCGGTGCAGGCCGCCGAGGCGGGCGAATTCGGCTTTTTCGAGGCCGGGGATTAGCCGCAGCACGCGCGTTTGTTCGGCGTATTTCAGTTTGGTTTGGAAACCGACCATATTGTAGAGCGTGCCGAGCGCATTATCCTGCCGTAGCTGAACAACCGCATGTGGCTTTCGCGAATTGTGCGGATCGGTGAGACCGACGGGCTTCATGGGCCCGTAGCGCAGTGTTTCGATGCCGCGCGAGGCCATCACCTCGATGGGTAGACAGCCTTCGAAATAGGGCGTCGATTTTTCCCATTCTTTAAAATCGGTAACGGGGGCGGCGAGTAATTCGCGGATGAAGGTTTCGTATTGGTCCTTATCCATCGCACAATTGATGTAATCGGCGCCGGTGCCGCCGGGCCCGACTTTGTCGTAGCGCGACTGCATCCAGGCTTTGCTCATATCGATGCTTTCGCGATGCACGATGGGTGCGATGGCATCGAAAAAGGCCAGCGCATCTTCACCCGTTACGGCACGAATGGATTCCGCGAGCGGAGTTGAGGTGAGCGGACCGGTTGCCACGATCACGGAATCCGTTTCGAACGGTACGGCGGTAATCTCTTCGCGCCGAATGGTGATCAGCGGCTCGGAGGCAAGCGCGTTCGTCACGGCGGCGGCAAAACCTTCGCGATCCACCGCAAGCGCACCGCCGGCAGGAACCTGATGCGCATCGGCAGCGGCCATGATGAGCGAATCCATGCGCCGCATTTCATCATGTAAAAGGCCGACGGCGTTATACTCGCTATCGTCGGAACGGAAGGAATTCGAGCAAACAAGCTCGGCGAGCTGGCCGGTTTTATGGGCTTCGGTTTCGCGAACAGGGCGCATTTCATGCAGGATCGCCGGTACGCCCGCGCGCGCCAGTTGCCAGGCCGCCTCGCTGCCCGCCAATCCGCCGCCGATGATGTGTACGGGTTTCATGCCGCTCTTTTATCCGTCAATGTCCGTTGGAGCGTTTGGCAGGGGCATGTTATATAAGCGCCTGCCGTTTACCACCTGCAATGTAAAGAAAACGGTCGTCTACGTCCAGCCCGTTGCCCGCGACATAAGGATATTCATGCAGCATCTATTCCTGGCCTGGGAGGCCACGAGCGAGTCCGGCTGGGGCGCCGCCGGGCTGAACATCTTTTTCCATATGGCTGTGATGCCAGGCATGCAGCCCTTGATGCTGTTTCCGATCCAGGAGCAGGATTTAAGGATGGTCGATCCGCTGCGCCTTGGGCGCGCACGGGCGGCAATCGAGTTCAGCAATCCGAATGCGGAAAAAGTTCTAGGCATGATCAAATCCACCAAAGTGGCGCTGGATGTGCCGGTGGTGCATGCGCTCGGCAACACGATGGAGCCGGTGCATCGCGGGCGGTTGGGCGGCAAGAAAAATATCGGCCGCATTGTTTTTGAAATCACCGATTTGAAATCGCGCTTGCCGCTGCTCGATCCGTACGATGTTTTTGTGTGTGCGAGCGAATGGAATGGCACGATTTTGCGCAAACATGTTTCGAAGCCGGTGCATGTGCTGCATGAAGGAGTTGATCCATCGCTGTTTTGTCCCGGACCGAAATCGGGATTGATGGACCCGAACCGTTTTTACATTTTCACCGGCGGCAAGATCGAATTTCGCAAAGGGCAGGATTTGGTGCTGATGGCTTTTCGCGAATTCTCCCGTCGGCATGACGATGCCGTGCTGGTAACGCTCTGGCATAATCCGTGGCCGAAGATATCGCTCGGATTCCAGGGCAAGCTCGATAAACCACTGGGTGCGACTGCGGATGGCCATCTCGATATTCAGAAATGGATGGCGGATAACGGGATTAACCCCGCACGCGTGATGAATCTCGGCATGGTGCCGAACCAGATGTTGCCCATGGTTTTGCGCGAGATGGATTGCGCCTTGCAGCCGAGCCGGGCCGAAGGCGGCACGAACTTTATCGCGATGGAAGCGATGGCATGCGGCTTGCCGGTTATTATCGGCCGCAACACCGGCATGCTCGATATCATGAAGGATGACAATTGCGTGCCGCTAATGCGGCAAGGGCCTGTTCCGGATGCCCAGGGCTGGGGTCAGGAAGGCTGGGGCGAAAGCGATGTCGAGGAAATTCTGGAAGCGCTTGAAACGCTTTACACCTCACGCGAGAAGCGGAAGCAGATAGGGGCTGCAGCAGCGGCCTTTATGGGGCAGAGGAATTGGGCGCAGCATACGGCGAAGCTGAAGGAATTGGTGGCGGGGCTGCTCTAAGCTTGCGTCATGCCCGGCTTTAGGCCGGGCATCCACGTCTTGGCGGCAAAGACGTGGATGGCCGGGCCAAGCCCGGCCATGACGGCTCTTTTTAAATAGGCTAGCCCTTCACATCCGCAGCAACCTGCATCTTCACGATTTTGGTCGGATCGCTGACCTGGCCATTGTTTTCCTGGGTGCCCATCTTGATTTTGTCGACGAATTCCATGCCGGAGGTTACTTCTCCGAACACGGTATATTTGCCATTCAGAAACGAGGCATCGTCGAAGCATATGAAGAACTGGCTATCGGCAGAATCCGGATCGCTGGCGCGTGCCATCGATACCGTGCCGCGCACATGCGGTGCCTTCGAGAATTCGGCTTTCAACTTTTGGCCTGAACCACCGGTGCCGTTACCACTCGGATCGCCGGTTTGCGCCATGAAGCCGGGGATCACGCGATGAAAGACGAGGCCGTTGTAAAAACCTTCCCGCGTTAATTGCTTGATGCGCGTAACCGTAGCTGGGGCGAGATCGGGGCGCAGCTGGATCACTACGCGGCCGGCGGGCAGATCGAGGAAAATGGTATTTTCCGGATCGAGGACGGGCTTCTGGTCGGCGGATGCGGGCATGGAAAGAACTCCCAATGTGAAAGCGAAAAGGAGGGCGATGAGACGTTTCGGCATGGTGGGGTACTCCGGAATAGGAAGATAGAAGAAGGCATTAATAGCTTATCTTGCCAAGCCTCGCTACTCCCTTTAGCATCAATTTACCGTCGTTACCCACTCTTACCTAGAGGAGGCCGTCATGTCGGAAGCACCACAACAAAATAAACCCGCCGATCCTCACGATAATCCCTGGCAGCCGTATCTGGTTCTTGGTGTTACAACCGCTGCTTTCGTTGCGCTTACAGGGCTTGCCGTTGTCACACGGCATCCTGTTGCTTTTCGGGCCGCATTTCAAACAGGCGCAAAAATTTTAACAGGGACAATGCTTACCGGTGTTGCTGCCACGGCAGCTGTTACCCTTGGTGGATTTTTTGATGACATTTTTGACAGACCGGCAACGGGGCCCCGAACGAAACCGCCGACGTATCAGACTTGAAGCGCCGCGGCCTTCTTCTCGATCGCGATGGCGTGATCAATATCGAGCGCGATTATGTCGGCACGCGTGAGCAATTCGAATTTATGCCGGGTCTGTTTCCGTTTCTGAATGCGGCGCAGGACAAGGGCTTTCGGCTGGCTATACTCACGAACCAGTCCGGCGTCGCGCGCGGCCTATATACCGCCGAGGATCACGAAAAACTCACTGCCTGGATGCTGAAGGAATTAGCCGGGCAGGGGATCGCGATCGATCTCGTGCTCGCCTGTTTCGAATATGAAGGCGGTTCAGTAGCCCAATATAAGCGCGAAAGCTTCTGGCGTAAGCCTAATGCGGGGATGGTGTTGGAGGCGGTTCAACGTCTCAATCTGGATATCGCTCGTACTGCGTTTATCGGCGATCACCCGCGGGATATGCAGGCGGGTTTAGCTGCGGGGATTGGGCAATGCCTTTATCTCTCAGCGGATGGGAAAGATATGCCGGCTGGTGCGAAGCTGGTGCGAGGTTATGCTGAGGCGCTCACGAACCTATCTGGTTAGCGTCCTCCCGCGCTTGCGCGGGGATAACGCAAATTTACAACTTCCTCACCTGCATCTTGATCGGACCCTCGGCGCGGCCGTGGATGAATTGATCTACGTAGGGATTGCCGGAGTGATCGATGTCGCGCTTCGGGCCTTGCCAGATGATGCGGCCGTCGTAAAGCATGGCAATACGGTCGGCGATTTTTCGGGCGCTGGCCATATCATGAGTGATCGAAAGCGTGGAGGCACCCAGCTCATGTACGCATTTCACGATCAGTTCGTTGATGACATCGGCCATGATGGGATCGAGGCCAGTCGTAGGTTCATCGAAAAAGATGATCTCCGGCTTTGAGGCTATCGCGCGGGCGAGGCCCACGCGCTTTTGCATGCCGCCGGAAAGCTCCGCCGGATAAAGCTCGCCGACATCGCTGCTGAGGCCGACTGAGGCCAGAGTGGCCATGGCCTGTTCCTTGGCATCGCGGCGCGAAATTTTCTGCACGCGCATTAGTTTGAAAGCCACATTTTGCCAGACTGGCAAGCTATCGAATAAAGCGGCGCCCTGAAACAGCATGCCAAATTTGGCGAGGTGCCGATCGCGTGTCGCGCTCGAAAGTTTGGTGGTTTCTTCGCCATCGACCTGGATCATTCCGGCATCCGGCTTGAGGATACCGAGAATACATTTCAGCGTGACTGATTTGCCGGTGCCGGAGCCGCCGATTATAACAACGGATTCCGATTTATTGACGGCTAGATCAAGCCCCCGCAGCACATGCTTGTTGCCGAAGCTTTTCTTGAGGCCGGTTAGCTTGATTTTGGGGACCGTGTTCATGTCATTTACCGGCGAAGAACAGGCCAGTGAGGAGGTAGTTGGTCACGAGGATGAGGATCGAGGCCGTTACCACCGCGTTGGTGGTCGCAGCGCCAACGCCTTGCGCACCGCCCTTTGAATTGAAGCCGTTGTAGCAACCCATCAGCGCAATGATGAAACCGAAGGCGGCGGCCTTCCAGAGGCCGGAGGTTACGTCGCGCCGCTCCAGATATTCCCAAGTTTGCGAGATGTAATTGGCAGCGTTGAAGTCGAGACGATAGACGCTGACCAGAAAGCCGCCGAATACGCCGATAATATCCGCAACCAGAACGAGTGCGGGAAGCATGAGTGTGGCCGCAACAATTCTTGGGACAATCAAATATTTAATCGGGTTTGTTGAGAGTGTAGTTAAGGCATCGATCTGTTCCGTTACCCGCATGGTACCAAGCTCGGCAGCCATGGCGGCCCCAATGCGCCCCGCCACCATTAAACCGGCCAAAACCGGACCTAATTCGCGCGTAACGGACAAAACCACCACGGTTGCGATGCCGCTTTCGGCATTAAAGCGCGAAAAGCCGGTGTAACTCTGTAAAGCGAGCACCATACCGGTGAAAACGGCCGTCAAACCCACCACGGGGAGGGAGAAATAGCCGATATCGATCACTTGACGGAGGAATTGGCGGAAAAAGAATGGTGGCCGCACACAATGGCTGATTGCATTGCCTGTAAAAGCGGCTAACCGCCCGGTTGCAGAAAGAAATTCCAGACATGTATGGCCAATAAGGGCAAGGGGGTTCATGCGCCGGTGGCCCCCACATAATGGCGTTCATATCGCGCGCCGAGGCTCGTGAGAATTTCATAGCCGATGGTGCCGGCTTCGGCGGCGACGGTATCAACCGTACGACGTGGGCCGATTATGGTTGCCAATGCGCCGGGATGAGCCACGGCTTCCGGAACATCGCTGACATCAACGGTGGTGAGATCCATGGATATGCGTCCGACGATAGGGGCGAGGAAGTCTCCGATTTTCACTTTCCCCCGGCCGCTGAGTGAGCGGAGATATCCATCGGCATAGCCTAGGGCAAGCGTCGCGATGCGGCCCTTGCGGGTGATGCGATGCGTGGCACCGTATCCAACGGTCATGCTGCTGTCAACGTCGCGGGTTTGCAAAATGGGTGCTTTCAGCTCGATTACCGGATGCATAGGGTTGGTCTGTTGTGGTGTTGGATTGACGCCATACAGCGCAACTCCGGGACGGACTAGATCGAACAGATAATCCTTGCCCCAGAAAATGCCGGACGAATTGCAGAGGCTCGCTGGGGCCGGTGGCAGCTTTGCGAGAAGGGATTTGAACTGATCGCGTTGTTTGGTGGTTATCGGGTTATTAAATTCGTCCGAACTGGAGAAATGGCTCATCCAGGCCCTGACTTGAAGTGATTTGAGAGAATCTGGGTTATTGATAAGCACTTCCTGTTCATTAGGCGGCAGACCTAAACGATTCATACCGGAATCGAGATGAATGAAAGAGGGGAGCTTTTCATCCCGTTTTTTTCCAAAATTCGACCAGTTTTCGATCTCTTTGAGCGAATTAAGTACCGGAATGATATTTTGAACCCGGGTTTCGGCGAAATCCTTCTCCGAAACGCCGTGAAGCGGGGCGATAACGGCATCGGGCAGGGCTTTGCGTACCAGAATGGCTTCCTGAAGATAGGCCGTGAAGAAGGTCCGGCATCCGGCGGCGTAAAGCGCTTTCACGACCGGTACGACGCCTAGCCCATAGCCATTCGCTTTAACGGCTGCGCCGGTTACCGCTGGTGATGCTTTATCGCGCAACAGCTTGTAGTTCGCCTGAATGGCGGCGAGATCGATGGTGAGTTGAGGGGTGAGGAGGTTCATGGCCGACCGTATCGAGCGGCCGGAGGGGTGTCAACGTAACCCCGGGACAATACATGATCAGAAAAACGGGTCCTGAAAAATTCTTCTTTTTGTGGGCCCAATTTTTACTCAATCCTTTCAATGGGTTTTGCTGCTGTCCCCGCAGCGGGTGAGGGGTAGGCGACCCCGCTTCCGGAATCGTGCGCTGCCTCTGTGGATCGAAGGCACGCCGCACCCGGCATTTAGTAATTTAATACTAACATAGGAATAAAAGGAAAGCAAGGGGAAAGTGAAGGAATTAACTATTTCGCCAGCCTCGGGCAGTCTTAACAAAAACTAGGATATCAGGCCGCGTTCAACGCGGTCGCTTCCAGGCGCGATCCTCGAGGATGCGAACCGGGATTCATCGGATGACCGAAACGGGCAGTGGAAGGGATGGCGGCCATAGTTCTGGCAACCGGATTTGCTATGTGAGAGCGTTGTGCAAGAAGCGAAGACTTCCGGAAATTCATGCAGAGAGCCATTTTCAATGCGGCGCGACGGTCGGCTTCAAAGCGAAGATTTTCCGCAGACAATATCGTTGGCCCATAGAAAGCATCGCCGCCTTTTTGGTGCGCCCAAAACTGGTTGCCTAAATCTAAATGCCACGGTTCATGAGGGTAGGAAGCAAAGCCGGCCGCGTTCAGGGCGTTATGCATCATTCGGCGGTTCATGAGTCGCTCTGTATCCGGGGGAGACAATGTTTTGCCCTGTTCCAGCAATTCTTCGTAATAGCGGAGAGCGGTTTTGGGCGAGACTTCGTCAAAATCCACGCCGCTATCAAGGAGAACGCTTTTTTCGCGGAAAATCTGCTGGCGGTGCATCTCCATCAGGCAGACATCGACATTTTTATCGTCAGGATGGTACTTGCGGATTTCGTGGTCCAGCATGCGCAGTTCCAGCCATGAGGCGTCGTCGAATTCGACGATTCCCAAATCGATAGAGCCACCGGTGATGTGCGGTGAAGGGTGTGCCGGATCGGTGGAAGGGATTGAAACGAATTCCGGAGCTTTAATAGCCGCCTCTTCCTTGGTGTAGCCGCATTCGGCTACAAGCTTTTGGCAGAAATCTTCGTAAAGCGATTTTTGTACTTGTTCGGGACGATAGGCATCCCACACGACAAAAGCGTGGTTGGGCGGAAGTAGTGTGCTGGCTTGCTCGAGCGCCATGGCTAGCGAAAATCGCACAAAGCAGGTGACGGTCGCTCCGGCCAGCTCGCCGCGTTTGTAGGGCGAAGTATGGCGTTCGCCAAAATACATTGAATCCGTGAAAATATTTCTGAAGTCAGAAAGCATGCCCAGTGGCACAAGCGGCTCATTGTGCTCCGGGCCATCGTGAGCGATGGGGATCTGTTGCCAGCCTTTCATCGGTTTTGCGGGCAAGATGGGCGCGTATAAATCTACGTTGTTTGTCATGCGCCCATTTTATCACATGCCGGCAGGGGCCGAATGCTTTCATTCATTCGTCGCTGCCGGTATGGTTAATTGCAGATAGTTCAGCCTGTTAGTCTTTCCCCAAATTCCTGCATCCATCCAAAAACAGCCGCACGGTGTTCTCCGCCCAGGCGCTGAGTTCGCGGGGGGTCATGGGTTTGCCGAGGCCCATGGCGCGGCGTTGGGGGACGGAGACAACCATTTGCAGGAATTGCTCGGCGGCGAAGGCGGTATCTTCGGGTTTTAGTTTGAGCTTACCGAGGCGCGTTTCCTGCTCGAGGAGTTGGGCGATGTAGCGGATGGCTTCCTCGCGCGCTCCTACTTTCTGCATAACCTCGGCAAGTTCGGGAAAGCGCGTGGCCTCTGCAAGGATAAGCCGTTGCAAGGCAATTGCCTGCGGATTGAGCGCCGCGTGCAAAATGGTTTCGGCCAGGTTCTGCAGAATTTCGGGCCCGGTGCCGCGGAAGAGTTTTTCTGTGTGGGGCGGGCGTAGATTTTCGATTACGTGATGGACAACGGCGGCAAATAAATCGGCTTTGTCACGAAAGCGGGAATAGAGTGTGCGCTTGGCAATGCGACCGCGTTTGGCGATCGCGTCGATGCGTGCGGCGCCATAACCTTCGGTAAAAAAAACATCGGCTGCGGCATCCAGAATCTTTCCGCGCAAGCGGGCGGCCTGAGCCTGTGAGGGCCGGCCGCCGCGCCGTTGCGGTGTTTTTACTGGTGTTTTTTTAGTACCCATATGCCGGATAGGCATAAGCGGGCGGATAGCCATACGCAACTACAGCCCGATGTGGGTAGTAGGAGCCGGGATAACCGTATCCGTAGGCGGCCGGCGCCGGTGCTGCATAAACCGGAGGCGGAGGTGGTGGTGCCACTAAAGCCCCGGCAATCGCAAAGGGTGCGGTAACCAGTGCTGCTGTCGCGCCGACGAGGGCTGCGATGGGACCAGGGCCCCAACCGCCGCCATGACCATGCCAATCACTATGACCCCATCCGCCATGACCTCCACGGCCATGATGATCCCAGCCACGGGCCGAAGCAGATGCGAGCGGCGCGGTGGAGAGGGCAAGGGCAGTAACTAAACCGAGGGCTAGAGTAGGGAGCTTTTTCATGTGACGCCTCCTTTGGGCGACGTTGATGTTCGTATTTTTAACGAACGACTCAACCATACCACAGGGAAATATAAAACGCAACTGTTTCGTTTCATTATTATTGTTGTGAATCAGTTGTTTACGTGTATGTCAATTGTGTGTCGAAGACTCGCATGGGGCGGCAAAATTTCGCCTTAATCGAAGGATAAATAGAGAAGAAGATGCATTTTTGTGCGCTTTTTGGCGCCTGGATAAAAGGGGTCCCGGATCATGAAGAAATTGGCTCTAATTGCTGCGACATTTCTAATTGCTTTTGGCGCATTGCCAACAGCTGCCGAGGCGCGGGTTTTTGTGGGTGCCTATTATGGTGGTTATTACGGCGCTCCTTACCCTGCCTATTATTATCCGTATTACGTAGCTCCGCCGCCGGTTGTTTATGCGGTGCCGCCGGCTCCTCCGGTTATTTACGCCTCACCTGTAGCCGTGGCGCCTATGACCGTGCCGGCCCCGGTTGTGGCGGCGAACCAGACCTCTCCGACCTTTATCGATAGTTACGGGCGCACCTGCCGCCATTACGAGGCTACGTCGCCCGGTGGCGCGCCTTATGGCACGGCCTGCCTGCAGCCGGATGGTTCCTGGCGGACGGTTCCGTAAGAGGTTCGTCATGCCCGCGCAGGCGGGCATCCATCTTAAATCCCGTAGTGAATAAAAAATGGACCCCCGCCTACGCGGGGGTGACGCATTTATTTGAGATAATCGTGAATGACCCGGCCATAGGGCAGGGTGAGGTCGGCGATGAAATGGCTGCCACCGACGATCTGGTGGACAGGGAAATCGGCCACGGGGGCGTTGACGTGCGGCACAAGATGAAGCCGCGCATGTCCAGCCCAAGCACCTTTTACTTTGATATCTGTCATATTGTAGGACACCAGCTGAGCGATGGATGGCTTGCCATCGACACCTGGTATCAGCTTTAAATTTACCTGCGTTTTGCCGAGTTTTTGTTTGATCGCGTTGACGTCGCGCATTTCTTCATGCGCGGGATTGGAACCCAGCAGGTTTTCCGGTTTGTATTGCATGGTGCCCATGGACACCAGCTCGTCATCATATTTGAGAACGCCGGTGAGAGTATCGCGCACAACTTTCAGTTCGGGGTTGCCGTATTTCTTCGGAAAGCCCCAGATTTCGCGGCCGCCGGTGAGTGGTGGCTCGTCATCCAGAAACATCATGCAGGTGAAATTGACGGGCTTGCCTTTGAAGGTGCAGGGAATGACAACGCCGCTTTCCTGATAATCGCCGAAGCCGGAGCTATCCGGCATCTTGATATATTCGTAAGCGATGAGGCCGCCCGGCGCAGGCGTGAGCGGTTCCGGCACGGCGGCGCGAATGGCATCGGCATCCGATTTGTAGGTGATGATGAAATATTCACGATTAACGAACCGATAGGGGCCCTTCGGATAGCTCGGCGCCTGAGCGGGCATGCCGGCGAGGGAGAGGATTTGTTTGCGGTTCATGAGTAAACTACAACACAAATCTCATGCTTTGTCATCCCCGCGAAAGCGGCAAGGACAAAAAAGAATTATTTCTCCGAATACCTAACCGACATATTTGACGTAATAAACGTATGGTACGGCAAGCGCACCACATAGCGCGTCATGGCGACGGCGGCGATGAGGAAGGTAAAGAAGGCGGCCATGAAATAGCCGAGGCCGTAATAAGCAAAACCGGCTTCGATACTGGCCCAGGTGAAGAGGGCGTTGGTGACGAGGAATACCAGCTGGATCGTCAGGCATGCCTTGCGGTTATCGAAATAGGTCAGCAAGACGAGCAGGAAGAGCGTGAGAATCTGAAAGAAGGCGCCCAACAGGCCGAAGCGCAGCATGCCGACCTGCTGATAATTGCCCTTGATGAAGCCAATGATTTCCGGGGCCAGCAGCATGCCAAGAAACGCGATGCTGCCTTGCAGAATGAAGAAATGGCCGGCGCTGCCGAAAATGCTGCGCATGAGTGCCGAATGGTTCTTTTGAATCTTGGCGAAGCTCGCTTTTTGTTCGATGTCGCGATAGTAGCGCGTGTAATGCTCGAAGAAATGCGTTTCGGTGTTGAAGAGAAACATCGCCATCGCCGGTACGGTTGTTAGGTAGGCGATGAACATGGTGCTGTCGTAATAGGGATAAATCAGCAGGCCGTTCGACATTTTGGTGGCTTCGGGGGCAAACCACATCAGCCATTTATCGATCCAGATGCTCATGCTGTAGACGAGACCGCCGAGCCCGATCTGCCAATAAGTGCGAAAATAGGGCAGGAAGGCAAAAGGCTGGCGGATCGGATAGGGGTATTCAGCCAGCATGTTGCCCAGCAGCATCGCCACCGTGATGGAAAGACCTAGCGAAAAACCGTTCAGAATGCCGGCAGCGCCATAGGGTTTGGCCATGATCATGCTTGCCAGGACGGCAACGATCATACCCAAGAGGAAGGCGCGAGTGATAAGCTTATAGTTGCGCAAGGCCGAGATGAAAATGCCAACCAGCCACACGGCGCTCAGCAAAAGGAAGTTAACGACTGCGCTAACGGCCATTACTGTATCGATTTTAGCGTAGAGAAAATAAAACGGCACCGCGATCACGAGTTCGATTGCCCACAGCATGATGAGCGATCCGAAGAGGGCGCCGGGAGCACCGGTTACATCGCGTTTATAGATGCTGTCTGACAGCCAACGGGTGACGATCATGAAGATCGGGCCGGAAACAACCAGCGAGAAAGAAAAATTATAAATCAGCACAACACGGAAATCGAACAGCGCATTAACGCCAACCAGTTCCTTGCCGATGAGTGCGATGGAGCCCAAGGCCAGAACGGTGAAGAGCCACGGGCCTGCCGAAGCGAAAGCCGAATGCAAACAAGCGCCGACGAGGCCCGACAGATTATCCTGCCTATAAAGTTTGCGAAGAACGAAACCTATGCCAGCCATATTATCCTCAAGCCGCTTTCTTGCGCGATGTTTGCGTGTTCGAATTGTTGTCGCTTTCAATCATTTGCCGGTAGAGCGTGTCGTAGGCTTCGCATTGATCGACCTTGTTGTAATAGCTGCGCACGCGTTGGGCGATAGCATTGCTGCAATTTTCGTAATAATCGGGTTCCGTTAGCAAACGACGGAGCGCGTTAGCGACTTCGAGCGGGCTGCCGAGCGAAACAACCGCGCCACCGACGCCCAATTGGGGCTTTTCGTTGCTGCTGCCAAGGATCATTTCCCGGCAGGCGCCGACATCGGTCGCAACGCTGGGAATACCAGCGGCGCCAGCTTCAAGAATTACGAGCGGCTGGGCTTCGCTGAGGCTGGTCAGCACATTCACATCGATAAGGCCAAAATAATCCCGGATATCAACCTTGCCGGTGAAAGTGAGTGTTTCATCGAGCTGAAGATGTTCTGCGAGAGCCCGGCATTCGCGGGCATAGGCTGGATCTTCTTCGGCCGAACCCAGCACATAGGCGCGTAATTCAGGCAGTGATTGCTTGAGAATTTGTACGGCCTTGATGAATGTTTTGATATCTTTAATCGGCACTACACGACCAATCAACGCCACGGTTGGTGGATGCGGCTTGCGTTCGATGGATTCATATAGAGTAGGATCGATGCCGTTAGGGATAACGCGCATCTTGCGCGGATTGGCGCCATCCATGCGCTGGAATTCCTGATTGCCTTCGTAAAGCGTGAGAATTTTGTTCGCGGCTTCGTAGCAGAACCGGGAGTAATTGCCGAACGTATCGATCCATAAATCCTTGAGATCGCGCTCATGCCCGACATGACCGGCGGTGGGGACGGCGAGATTGACGCCAATCGCTTCATCGATCCAGTCGGCGCTGGCGATTTCGATACGGCGTTCATTGGTATAAATGCCGTGCTCGGTGACTAAGCAGGGATTTCCTGTTTCGAGATGCGCGCGGGCGAGCATGAGGCCTGCATAACCAGTGCAGAGGGCGTGATAGACTTTTGCTTCAGGTAGATCAGCCAGCAAAATGCTGAATAGGCCGCCGAACAGGCCGCGCCACGACCAGAAATAATCCAGGAACGGGGTTTTCGGCATGGTGGAGCGGTAAATCCGAAGCAACATTTCCCACATGGCGGGGGAATCCAGCAATTGGCGATGGCCGAGGCGATCGCGATAGGGTGTCAGCGCTTCGATGACGCCGGCGAGATCATCCAGATTGGCGCGCGATTGCAATTTGCGCAGCGACTGTTCCAGATTGGTGAAGAGGATCTTTTCCTCGGAAGAAGAAAGCTTGCTGCCCGCCGGCATGCTTTGCAGGCGCACGGTTTTAAGATTTACGACGTTGGGAGGTAAATCATAAACCAGCTTGGTTGGTGAATCGGCGCTGACAAGTGCAACCAAAGTGAAAGTCAGATTGTCGTGCATGCGGATCAGTTCATGCGTCCAGCTGGAGACGCCACCCGGCACATAAGGATAGGTGCCTTCGAGGATCAGGCAGATATCTGCTGTTTCATTCACGTTGCTCATGACGCGGCCTTCCGCATCGGCAGCGGGGCTTTGCCTTCCCAGACGCCCGTTCCTTCCCATACGCCGGGGAGATTTTCGATCTCGCCGAGCGCGGCGTCATTCGAAATGCGGATAATCGGCACGTGAAAGCTGGCCAGCTGCCGCAATTCGTCAAATTTCTTTAGCTGATAGAGCGCTTCCATATACCAGAGCATCGCGCCGCGCGGTACATCGGTGGATTCCATCATTGGTCGCAGCCATTCGCAGGTTTTTTCTGGCTTGCCATCACGAAGATAAAGCCGCGCCAGTTTCAAGCGCCAATCAGGATTATTTTCCTGCGCGAGGCAGGCTTCGTAAATTTGAATCGCTTTTTCGCGTAACGATTGGCGGTTGTTTTCATCGAGCAGATCAGCGTGCGCGTAATCGTCGTAAAGTTCGGCCAGTTTGAGTTTGGCGGGATCGTTATCGGGCAGATCGCGCAGCTCGTTTTCAAGACGAATATAGCGGGCCATAAAATCACGTTCGATTTTGGCAAGTGCCGTGGCGGCCTGCACGCGGACGGCGGCATTGGTATCGCGTGCGGCTTGCAGCAAGAGCGGGGCGAAAACGGGGCGGAAGTAGCGGGCGATTTTGGCAATGGCCATTTGCTTTTGCAGCACGCCGCCGCCGGACAGAATATCGCGAAATGGTTCGACGCTGGTTGAGGATTCAAAATCATCGAGGCCGAGCGCGATACGTTCGTGCAGACGTTCGCTTTCGCGGTCCTGATGGCGGGCGAACAGACCGCTGATCCAATCGGCGGGGGATATGGCCTCGGCGGCATTGCGGGAATAGACGATTGCGGCGAGCAGGGCGATACCGGCGCCAAAAGGTCCCCCGGCAGCCGTCAGAGGTAGCAGGAACAGGCCAAAACGATCCTGCTGGCCAATATGGGCTTGCAGCATCCATAAAATAATAAGGGTGAGGGTCGCCAGATGAAGGGCGACAGCCAGCAGTGTGCCGGTCGGCAAATTCTCAAGCACCAGCAGGGCGCCGATCTCCGCCATAAGGCTTGCTAGGGCGACCCCAAAAAAGAGAGCCGGCGAGCTTTGCGAAGGCATATCGGGGGTTTTCATGCTTAGGCCGCGTTATCCGAGGCCTCGTCAGCATCCGAAAGAGAAAAGACGGATGGACGACGTTTCTTCGTGCTGCGGGGGGATCGTTCGGATCCTTCGCTGTATTTTTCGATATTGACGCAAACGCGGGCAATCCAGGCGCAAACGATGCGGAAGGTCTCATGCGTGCGAATGCCGAGGTCGGTAAAGCCGGTTTCCTCGATCTTGAGCATGCCGAACATTTTGCCGGTTTCTTCATCATAGATGGGGCCGGCAAGCATGCCCTGGCCGGAGAGCCATTTCTCGTCTTCTTCACGAATGATGCTCAGCACGCGCCGTTCGCGGACAACCTGATTTGCGAGCGAGGTGTTGCCATGGAAGCGATCTTCATAGGAATCGGTTTTTTCCCAACCATAGGCCGCGTCAAGCGTGAGCACGTTGCTCTTCCAGTTGAAGAACGAGAATTTCTTCGGATTTAAGGCCGTGCGAACCAGCTTTTCGAAGCCATCCATGGCTTCGTTGGGGTCGAGTGTTTCAAGCGATTTGGCGACTTCGAAAACGGTTACAACGCTGCAGCGCTCTTCAGCGAGGCGTAATTCGAGGCGCTCCTTGGATTGTTTTGCAGCTTTATAATTTTCGATGATGGCCGACGCTGCTTGTTCTGATTTCCATAGTTGCTCGAGCAGGTTCCGGCGTTCGGCCCGCTGGCGCGCGCGAATGCTGCCGAGAATTAGCGCCGTCATGATCCAGAGGATCGGCGTCATGCTGACGCGGAGCAAGTATTGATACATTGTTTCGCTGATGCTTTGCTCAGGTAAATTGCTAATAAGCAATACAGCGCTTGAGAGCAAAGCGGCGATGAGGGCTTCGATTGGGCCGTATTGGACGGTTACCAACAATACGATGATCCAAAAGGGATGAAGGGGAGAATTGATGAAGCGAGTGCCATCGCTAAACATCGTATCCAGCAGCAACACGGCGGCAAGAAACACCAAAATTTCTACGATTGCGGAACGATTAACGCGGGGGATTACCGTGGAATTATCGGGTTTGGCGAATTGATCGTCAGCCGCCAGATCACCAGATTGGGACTGGTTGAGGGGCATATTCTTGGGAGCGACAGCCTCGGAATACTGCTGCGCAGCACTGCTGCCGGAAAGACGGCCCATAAAGCCCTGAAATGATTTCGATATACGGCTGGTCCCCATAATGATTCCCACTCATGTGATGCGCGCTCTAATAGGCGTCAGTATATGGCACTGAAATACTTTCAGGAACCACTCGTTCGTCGTTGGTAGCCAGAATCTTCGACAAAAACATCAGTCGAGGCCCTGGTTTTGTTCGCGTTTTCCATACTTTGGTTAACGCCGCGCTCAGTCCCAGCTAAATCTGCAATCAGGGGACGGTTCTTAACCAAATGAGCGTTGATCAATATTTCTTCGAAAACTTCTCTTGAAAGTGCCCGGAAACTAGGTTTCCGGGCACATCAAGTTCACGTCTTAAAGTTTGGAGCTCTTAGATTACCAGATCCACTTCAGGCTGGCACCAGTGATATCTTCTTTGCCACCGTTATTCTCGCCGCCCAACAATGTACGGGAAGCATGGATATCGATGCCAAGATGTTGGATTGGAGTGTAGGTGATAACGCCACCATATACGGGGCCGCTACTACCATTCCAACGATTGACGCCATAGCCACCGTCGAGCTCAGCATCAACGTTAGGCAGAATGGTTTTGCCGATCGAGCCAGTGAAAGAATGAACTTCATAGCTTGTGGCCGGCAGAGGATGGAACGGCTGTGCAGTTGAGTCTTTCAGACGATTCACAAAAGTGAAGTACTCAGCGTCGACACCGTAATGGGCACCCAAGGTTACCTGATCACTATACCAAGCCGGGTCATTGTCGCCTTGATCGAAGATGTGAACAGGGCGAACATAATCAACGGCCAGGTTCCAACCCGGAGCATCGGCTGCATCACCCAAGTTTTCCAACTCGTAGTGAGTATAGCCACCGCTCAGAACAGCCTGGAAGTTCTGATTGAAGACCATCTTACGTTCGATGCGCAGATTATCCTTCGTACCGTTCTGGGCAATCATTTCAACGTAATCCCAATCCGGTTGATGGTAGTTGGCTTGAACAGAGGTTCCGCCCCAACGATCCGTCATAACGTATTGGAGGCCTGCACCTGGCGTATTGTTGTTGCCATAAATGCTGACGCCGGCGACATCACGATTGCTGAAAGTTTTTTGCAGCATGACCGTGCCTTGCTGGCGATCATTATAAAAGCTTCTGGTTGTGCCGTTCGAGTATTCGAAAGGCTCGCGGCTGTTGGTGTGATCGTTTTCCAGGTCAAAATCGACTCTTATACCTGGATAAGGAAGCGCAACCTGGCCGGTGAAGCTTTCGATTTGCTCCAGAGCTTGGTTGGTGATGCGGCGATTATAATCACCACAAACGAAGCTTCTTGCACCAGAGCCTTGAAGGCTTTCACGTTGCAAAAGATCCAAGCTGTTCGGAGCAAGGGTATTAGGCGCGCATAAATCAGATACGATACCCGCAACTTCGCTTCTCTCGCCTTGGTAATGTTGGCCGTTGATATCGGCTTCGGCCGCGAGAACATCCGGATTGCCTGGATACTGTACTTTTAATTTTTCGATGAGGTCTTGAGCCTCACTGTACTTTCCGCTCTGGACATAAAGATCAACCTTGTCCAAGGACAAGCGCAAATTAGAGTCATCTGCCGTGGAGGCATCGCCACTCGTAGTAGCGGGAGCAGAACTGGTCTTCGCCAGAACCGGAGTAGCGAAGAGAGCCGCAAATCCAGCGATCGCAACCGAGGCGACAAGCCACTTCGTGCGGACGGTTTTGCTTGACACGTTATTCATTTCGTTTTCTCCACTCACAAGATTACGACAAACCGTTGCGATTTGCCCTTTGCAACATTGCATCCTTGCTGAACTGTTTACCGGCCCAGCAAGGCAGCCGCTTCGTCAAACCGTCCCATCTCTGTCAGCACTTCGGCATAGTCTGCACGTACATCTTTATTATTCGGATATTGAGTAACTAACTGGCGGAAAAGAGCTAAGGACTCTGTTATATGGTTGGTCGAGTAAAGTAAATATGCTTCGTCCAAGCGAGTCGGTTCATCTTTGTCTTGTATAGCAGAGATTTGATCTAAAGCGTGCTGGAAGTAAGGCTCTGCTTCTGTTTTTCTGTCGTCGTGTTGCAAAATTTCACCATAGGTAAGATTAGCCCGGTAATCATCTTGGTTATACTGGAGGTATTGTTTTAATAAGGCCTCGGCCTCCTCATAGTTACCTGCATTAAAGTCAATAATTCCAACCTGTTTGATGGTCTCGCTATCATTTTGGTTAAAAGAGTAAATCTTGCGCCAGGCTTTTGCCGCAGCGTCATCCAGGTCTTCCTCATCGGCGATTTCGCCCATTCTCTTGAGCCGCTCGACGCTTGTTTCGGTCTCGATATATTCGTTGAGAGCATATTCAAGCTTGTCTTTGTTTTTTGTTTCAACCAGCGCGTACACATACTGGTCGGCAACAGCAGGAGGCAAATCCGTGGCGTCTCCGATAATATCGAGCACGGCCTGTGGTTGTTCATTTTCATTAAGATACGTTAACCAATGCGCCCTGTCGTTTCCTATCGAATGCCGTGCGCGATCTTCAACCCAACTCAGCTCGATGTTTGACGGATGATCGCTCCAGAAGCCGAGTAGCTCTTCGACATCCGGGCCATCTGCCGGCTGGCCGTTAGCAAGCATCATGAGAACGCTTTCAGCCTCGGTGTTGAAGCCGATATCTTCGAGGACGTAAGCGAGATCACGCCGTTCATCCAGAGGCATATTTTTGTTTTTCATCGCCGACGAAATGATGGCGTTGAGCGAAGCGCGTTGCGCCTCGGGCATTCCTTGCACGCCGCCCGCCTGTTGTGCCCACGAAGCGATGGCATCTAAAAACATGGCGCGTGCATCGTCGCTCTTTTCAACTAAAGGCTGCAAATTGTTGAGGGCCTCGACATAGCGGCCATTGAACATTTGCGCTTCTGCCAACTGAAGCCGATTGGCTTCGCTCGGGTCAAACTTATAGAGCTTCTCAGCAATCATGAGCGCGAGATCGTTGTGATTGTAGTGAAGTGCAAAATCATAAGTATCCGGCCACAGATCACCTGGCTTGTAGTTGGCAAGTTTTTGACGAATGAAATCAATTTTACCTGTGCCCGCTGCGAGCAGCACGAGAGTTTGGTCGATGGAATCTTTTATGTCGTCGGGGCTTCTCTCACGCGCCGCATTTAGGGCTTGTTCGGCTTTGGTCGCAGCGCCCATATCCAGGTAGATTTCTGCATATTGTTCGGCATCAAAGGATTCGAGAACATCATCAACTGACATTGTGTCGAGCAGGCTGTAGGCATTCGCGTGTAGTCCATGCTGAACATAGATTTCAGACAAAACGAGCTTTTCCTGCGAAGTGGAAATGGCGCTGTGCGGCAATGCAGTCAGGGCTGCCATTGTTTTAGGCGTATCGTCGGCGGCAACGGCAAGAACGACTTCTAGTACAGGCGCTTCATGGAAATAGCTGGCCGAAAGCTTGCCTTGAATAATTTGGGCAAGATCCGGACGCTTCAGACGGTACGACATATCGGCATAACGGAGAAGTGCGCTTTCCGGCATCTTTTCGAGATCTTGCGTGCGAATGAGCGCTTCCAGTGTGTCGTAATCGGCGCGTGTGACGGCAAGGTCGGTTAATGTCACCGCCAATGAAGGCGGAAGAGAGCCCTGTTTCGCGCGTTGGGCAGCGAGCATATCAAACAGTTCATCATCCTTTTTCTGTTCAAGCATGATGTCGGCGACTTGCTGCTCGAGATCGGTCGAATGTTCTATGTTGGCGAGGAATGGTTTGAGTACGGCATAGCCGGAATCGAATTGGCCATGTGACTCGAACAAAGTCGACAGCATGATTGCATCATCTTCGCGCGGCTGCTTTTTGAGGAAGGATTCAGCCATCGACAGAGCGTCGTCTTCTTTATCCGCCTCTTGAAGCAGTTCGATGGCAAGCGTGATGGATTCAAGGCCAACGTGATAATGATTATCTTCAATGTAGTCGCTAATCACGTTAATGGCTTTATCGTTCTGATGATCGACGCGATAATAGGAGGCCAGTTTGTAATAATCGGCTTCTTCCGGAACGTAATCGTCACTGCTGATGAGGCGTGCGAGAGCATTCATTTCATCGCGTGTGCGGCCTAAAAACGCGTAGGTTTCAGTTAGCTTGCGTAAATTATCGGCTGAGTGAGAAAGTGTTTCGATCTCTTCCATGACCGTACAATAATGATCGAAACGCTCGGATGATTTAAAGAGATCGGCGAGCTTCTTGCGCGCTTCCAGCGAGCGCGGATGGTCGATGACATACGATTCCAGCAGGGCAATCGCTTTATCAATATCGCCGTAATAAATGTTCAGATTGACCAGTGGCGCCACCACG
>Ga0206886_1022_pt1 | contig 39670 bp, 45 predicted proteins | sample Alteio_BWOrgHeat_92_FD_152952 | JGI IMG/M metagenome (GOLD analysis project Ga0206886, IMG submission 152952) | Enriched cells from forest soil in Barre Woods Harvard Forest LTER site, Petersham, Massachusetts, United States - Alteio_BWOrgHeat_Nextera2 ... | reverse complement strand
AAAAATCGAGAACCATTCTTCAGCAGATTGTGAATTATTCAACCGGTGTGGGTGAAACCAGAGATCGGGACGATCACATGGGATATCTTTGGGATTTCCGCATCTTTGATAGAGACGAGATTGAGCGAGGGGTTTCTTATATTGCCAATGTTCTGGAATTAAAGCCCCGTGCAGCGGATGATTTGGCAAGAAGACGGCACCCCGCAATTTCGGCACTGGAACATTTTATTCGCGCTCTGCCGTATGGCCAGCAATTTGACCTAGATCCGCCGCCGGCGCCAGCGCGCCCGCCAGCAACTCTCGAGGAAAAACTGGCAAGGAGGCTTTCGCCTGAAAGAGAAGAAACGGCCGACCTCATAAAGAGTTTTTTATTCGGTTCTGGAAAGCGCGACAATAAAAATGGGCCTGGGCTACAATGAATGATTGAATCCTAATATAGCGCCTGGAACAATCTTACGGTCGTCGCCCATTTTTTTATGTGCCTTGTCAGTTCACATGGTTAATTTTTGCGGAAGTGCAGCTAATTGCATATGTAAAATCTGCGTGCACGAGGATAGGGGGCATGATAAAAAAAGAACCGTGTCGACGCAATTTTGCAAGCAAAATTATATCCAGAAGCGGGAGAAAAAAATGGCTGATTTTAGAGAAATAACTATCTTGAGCGCCGGGCCAATCAAATTGTACAGGACATTAATCAATCTTGATGAGATTGTTGGAATACGCAGTTATGTAATTCCACCCAATTCTTTTATGACGACGTACACCGACCTCAAGGCAGAGATAGTAAATAGAACAGGCAGAAATCTCGCCTTAATCACCCTAACCAACCGTGCTAGCGCTTGGCTTGTTATGCGGCATATCGATCCAAGTAACGGCACCTTCTCGAATGAAACTGATTACGGCGGTCATGAATCGCGAAGAAGAGAGGATACAGCAACGGCAATACTTGCCGGCAACATAACTTCACCGTTGGCTGCGTGTGAGTACGCATTTGCTACCTTGAGCAGGCCGGAGGAGTTTATAAACTCCCGCCAGCCAGAGCCTGGCGCTATGTTGGGGTAGAGACGCAATTTTTAAAACAATTCAGCCTCTATCGTTGGAGATATTGAAAATGTCATCTGCAAATTTACCCTTCATTGAATTGCTTTTTAAGCAAGCTAAGAAAGTCGCATGCGTGTTTGGCGCCCTCGCTGGAACGCCGCTTTTAGGCAAGGGCATATACGACAGCATGCAAGGAAGTGGCACGAACCTGGGGAACATCGTCTTGATCGGCATTGGGGTGTCGTGCTTGTCTTTGGCGGCAAGCGCAGGCCTGTCTTTATGGCGTGAGCGACGTAATAAACCCCGCGACCACGTGCTGTAACAATGGCCGCCAAGAAAAACCCTGCCGAGCTTACACCAGAGGCCGCGACCTTATTGGAAACGCTGTTTCTGGAAAGTTATTCGCCACCTCCTACGGAAAAGCAATTGTCGCAGCGGATACACAGCACGGGAAAAGCCGTTTGGTTAAAAATCCGGACGGAAATAGATAGGAGCTGGCCGTACGATTTGCTTGATGTAAAAAATCATATTGAAAAAGGAATCCAATCGGGAAAAATCTCGTTGCCGCAGCAGGGCAGCTTTGCTGATGCTAAAGCGCGTTATGAAAGCGTAAGTTGGGAAAAAACATATGGCCCTCTTTTGGACAATGCCAAAACGCGTAGGAAGTTTCTCGAAAAGATTGCCGGTAACGCACGCCGTGTCGATATCGCATGCGATTACGATCTACACCCGGCGCGTGTCGGCTTGTTGATCATTCCTGCGCTTGTGCGCGAGACTTATCCGGAATTTTCTATTACACAGCGCGAAGCTTTGCTTTCCGTGTACTTTATTAGCATTCCTCCGAAGTGCATTGGGTTGTGCGAAGAACGGGGTTGGCCGATCGAGCAATTTGACAAATTAAAATGGCCCCTTATTCCCACGGATGATGAAATTCGCGAAATGAATCTGCGTGGCAAGGGACACATCATTGACTCGCATATAGAAGAAGAAAATTCAGGTTTATACGGCAAAGGAGGCACCAGTCATAACGCATCAGGAAGCCCTCTGCCTGTAGGAGCCGTAGCCAGAAACTTACATGGCTCTGAGCCAAAAAAACGAAGATTACATTCGCAGCCCCGGCAAATGTGCCTGGGGTAAGGCGAGGGCGTTGCCGGACCGGAAGCAATTGGAGCTTCGATCAGAACATCACCGATGCGGACATCCCGGCCAGCAGCAGGGGCGGCGCTTTCCGGTGCTTAGGCTTGTGCAGCCCCATTTTATCCGGTGGCTTCTCGTTTCTGCTTTTTTGGCTGATGTGATCCAGCAAATCCACTCGTTGCGGGCGAGTGGGGTGATATCTTCCCATGTCGTTAATGCTTTCGGGCTTGATACAAGCGCCTTTTTCAAATCGGCGGGCATGTCGTGTATCACGCCGCCGGAAATTGTCTTTTTCGCCATGGGCAGGGTTTCCTATTATGGTTAACTCTATAAAGACACAACCTAACCCATATAAGAACCCAATTTTACTCAGCCTTATAATAACCATTGCCCTCTAATTACTTTCAAAAGTTTGTGTTAAATTATAGAGACAATAATTGAAACAAAAGGGATCACTATGTTGAAATCACTTGTGGCTGCTGCTGATGATATCTTTCTCAACACTTGGCCTGTATTGAAGGGAGTCGTTATAAAGCGGTTCCTGGGTTTGCCAAGCAGGGAAAGCTGGTCGGCTGCTTTTTACGCCGGCGTTGTTAATGAGGATAGCGCAAAAATCATAAGGGATTTTGAGACCTTGCGGCACAATGCCCGCAGTTCAGACCCGAGGGATATTCAAGATGCCCACCTTGCCTTCATCCGATTAAGACATGAAATCGAAAATCAGAAACTGGTTGAGGCGTTAGATTCTGAGGTTGCTCGTCCCGGTAACAGGGGGCCGCATGTAGAAAGGCCCTCAACTGTGTTCGATCGTGGAGAAGTTAGCGTTGCGGAAATTGGCCAGCTTGGTCTGCGTGTCATCAATAAGGTTGCCAAGAGTTATTTGGCCAAATTTAGACAAGAAGAAACGGCCGCTACCGCCATAAACGGTTTGCTTCCCTCGCTAGGATCGCTTAAGTCCAATTTCGCTGCAGCCTGCGGTTTTGCTGGTCTTGATCCTTCTAAAAATGATGCCATTTTTGGTCGCATAGATCATGTCGTCAATAATAGACAAACCGCTACGAGACACACCGCTAAAAAGCCGCAAGCTGGACTTTTGGCGACAAAGACGGCGGGGTAAGATAGGCGACTTGCCACATTTTTTAAATTAGTGTGTATTTCACGGATGAGGGCGGGATAACCCACTTGTCCAACTGCGACTGTTCTGTGCGCACCTAATCTCATCGTCTGTGAGTAAACCAGATTCTCCACTTAGAGTGCGCGACATGCGCATCGTGGACGATTGTTGCATGTCCATGCGATGACTGTTTTCTATCATCCGGCGCGTTTGTGCCATTTGATATTTTGGGTTGTCGAAGATGCTGCTCATGATCTTACCTCCCATTTTGATGATTGATACAAAAACATTATAGCAAAAAAAAGTGCTTGTGGGTGACGTCAGCAAATGAAAATCGCGTTTCCTGTGAAGCAATTCACTCTCTTTCTATATGCATTCTTGCTCGCCTGACCATCGCGAGCTCACTATATAAACAGAGCCGTTACTTATGAGGCCAGTTTGTTAAGGAGGGTACGATGAGCGCCAACACAGACAATTCCCGGCAGCATCTTCTGGAGATTTTTAAAGAAGCCAATCTATATTTTACGGCGCAGGGTAAAAGATATATTCCAAAATCCATGGCGGAAACGGAGGAAAGGGCGGCTGCAAGAAAGCGTGAAGAAGGTCTTATTCACGAAATACAGCCTGCTCTGTTGGAAAGGCTAGACAATCTTAAGGCGTTGGTGCCGGGTTTTGATTTTTATGTGACTTCCTCGAGATCGATCCATACCAACATCAGGAATTCAGAGGGATTGCCTGACAATCTGAATGCTTATCAATGCGCGCAGGTCCCTGGCTACTTCGGTATTCATATTGTCCATGAAGGTCGCGGGATGAGTTCAGGTCTGAAAGTGGTGCCGGATAACGGTCAGGGGGACGATACTTATGGTAACGATTATCCAACGTTCATGAATATGGTCGATCGACTGACCGGACAATTAATATTTCTCATGCGCTCCCGCGGCATGATTACTCCGAAGGATGTAGAAAAACTGGGGGTTGGCCCACGCATTGAGCAACGGGAGATGCCTAACACGACTGGAGGAAGAGCAGGGATGCCAGCCGATCCCCCAACTCCTAAATATCCAGATCTTAATTCTGCCGTCCTGGATTGCATAAACTATGGCAACGCGCAGTATGACTGGGCACTTGCAGATGTTGCTCAGATCTACAGAGGCAGGGTGGATAGGAAGGAACTGGCGGGAGTGTTTTCGGAAGCAATGACCGCTTGCGTTGATCCCGAACTGGCGGTTCGTGCAAGAAAGATCCTCGACAGCGTTTTGAGCGGGGATGGTGCTTATTTAAGAGGACCACGGGTGCCTTCTCGCTTCACACCGGGAGGTGCATCTGATGCGCAATATAAGTGGGATTGTTTGGGAATTAATCGTGTTGGGTGATGGTGATTGGTCCTTTTGTGGAAAGGCGGGCTTTGTACTATAATCCTTTGGCTTTCACCGCCCGAAATTTTAGCGCAGGATGGCGGCCAGCGTCTGCGCTCAATATATTTTTGGATTGGTTAACAAGTGCAACTATTTCGTGCTTTATCACACCTTTCTTCGTTATGCTATAATGGTATAAGAGTCTTATCTCAGATTAATTACATTATGGGAGACAAATAATGGATTTAGATACGATAGAATCTGTTGTCGTTGGAAATGCTATATCCAATTTATTTTTTCCTGTAGTGGCTCTTGCGGTCACGGGTGTGGCTATCATTGCGCAGGGTTTTCGCGCGGCGGCTCGGCTAACAGCTCATGAAATTGGAGACGCTGCGAGTAATATGCGCGACAACCGGCTGCAGCGGGAGTGGGGGCAGAGGGCAACAGCGATTTTATCAAGTCCGGACGGGGAAGAAAAGTTTAAGCGTGAAGGCAACCTTGAGAGGGGCAAGATCGTTGCAACCTGGATGAAGAATCCGGATTTACTCATGAATTACACTGCTCAAATTTTGGCTTGCGTCGATATTTATGTTCGCGCGACCAGTGTGATGACAGGCGCAGAAGCTGCTGATCTACTCAATGCTTTCCGTTATAAGCATTTACAGGTTGAAGATCCAAGATCTCGAAAGATTATCGATCGCATTTTTGAGCTCGTAGGCAGGCAGCCGACCAATATTCAATCTGTTGAAGCGGTAAGCAGTTTGCCTTTCCAATTTGCAGCACTCACGACGCCGGCCAACAAAGACGCGTGTCGTGGGCTATTAATAAGGGCTTTAGATGAGCCCCATAATTCCGTCGGGCAGAGGCAATTGTTAGAAATTTTGCTGTTTCCTGCATCTAGCAACGGCAATATCCGGCGAACTGCCGAGTTAAGTCTGGATCGCGGCGGTTATTCGGAAGAGCAACGAAAACATATTTGTTTTCGGTGTTCTACAATTATCAATGAGCTTGAAAGCCAACAAGGGCGTGATGGTTATTCCAGCTACAGACGGAATCCTGATCTGGAAGATTTTACAACACGGGCTCGAAATGCGCTTGGCGTAGAGCCCGCAAAATCCTTGTCTGGAACTGTGGTAAGGTTTCCAGCAGCTGCGCGCAGAATGTAGTTAAGCGAGCAATGATCATGCATGAGGTATTGCGATGAATCCAAAAATACGTGCTGCTCTTCGTGATCTAGTTAGTCCAGTCAGGGAGGGATTTGGCCTAATCAAAGATCTGCTGGTCCAAAGGGCTTTGGCTGCACTTTTTCGGCATGAAGCTAAATCGCTGGCTGCGCTTAAACGCAGAACCGAAGCGCGGTCTAAAACATTTCGCGGTCCTTCAAATCGAGACAAGCTCGATCTTTAATAACGTTTTTCGATTGATGATCCGGCGCGCGAACACCGATGATTTATCATTGGTAGGAAATAGCGAAACCTTGTCCGGTCTCTCTTAACTATAAATCATCCTTGATGAAGGCATTCCAGCCTGTTATTTGTCAGAAAAATAATATTTGAATTGGGGGTATTATGGCCAGGATTTTAATTAACGGTGATTTCACAATTTCCGAGACTGGCGAATTGGGTTTAAAGGTGCAGTATCCCGACGGATATCCGAACCTCAAGATCAAGCCAGGCGAGCATCGCACATACAATTTCCACTATCTTAATGTTCTGAGAACTGCGGAAAGTCTGGCGCCAACCCCTGATAGGGAAGAGAACTTACGTCAGTTAGATGCAGGAATAAAAGCGATGCGTGAAGCCCTGAGCCAAAGCACGCCCAAGGAGCGGGCGGCTTTTGCTAGGACCTTGCATAAGCCGGCGCCACCTAGGCCGGTTTAAGGAAGTTAAATCATTCCGCGCCGAGAGAGAGTGTGTGTGGCCTGCCACCCGAAGTTCGCGTAGCGAGCGTAGAGTGGCGGGCCGAATGCGATGGTGCTGGGCACTGTTGGTCGGTAAGGTTAACTATGCCGAAACGCTGTTGAAACTCGCACGGTGCGCCTGAGCGTATCGGTGTGGAAGTTCTTACGAGGTCACGGCAAGAACGCCTTGGACATTTCACCTTAGGCCTGAAACAACGCCTGAGCGGCGGATAGTCTATAGGGCGTTTGCCTACAACTGAAGTTATTTGAGCTTTTTATACATCATCACGTTTACGGCCAAAAAAATTTGTTTATAAAAAACCTCATTTTAGCGGTACGTACGTACCCTCCGGCGCAAAAATATTTAAAAAACGATGGCGGACCACAGGCGATGGTGCTGTGCACTGTTGGTTGATACGGTTAATTCCCTATTTACCAATAAAATTCCACCAATAAAATTAGATTTTGTTTAACCTCAACGCTGCACAATATTGATCAAATAATTAAAATCATTGTGGGGGATTGTCATGGGTGACATGTCTGGCAGACTTACCGCGGCTCAAACTTTTCAGGGAAAGGGAGGTGCGACAATTACATGCACTCCAGAACCGGGCGGAGAAAAAATGAGGGCAGATCTCACTCAACCTCTAGACGATGGAAGTGTTACACATACCATCTCCCCCGAGGCCGGCAAAGGCAGCGTTACGACAGTGCAGCCGAACGGGAAGCGTGAAACCCACAGTTTGGGCGAGAAGGGAAGCGACCCCATTATACAACAAAAAGTGGCTCGTGCGATAGATACGGCCCAGGGAATATGCAGAGTAAAAATGCAGTCTCTTACTCCCTAGGGCTATCGAGTAAGGCGCATTCCAAATTTCTCGTGGAATAGACTATAGCGACTGAAGCATCATCTGTTACAAACGCTCAAAAAGAGATGGCGGACCGTAGGCGATGGAGGTGTCGCAAAGGAAATCCAAGCGCACGTCTGACATACTTGTAGGTTGCTATAGCATATTGCCTAAAGTCACTGTGGGCGCGTGTGCAATTAAAGTCGCTTCTTCGCAAAAGCTCTTCCCGTAGACGTATTTCATTTTTTGTCTCTTTGATTGAGCATCCAAACCGCCCTTCAATGGAGAGAGCCCGCCTACGCTTGACTGCGTCAAGCTTCGGCGCGGCAGCCTTCGCTTTCCGCTGCGTTTGAGAGAGCTGGCTTGCCGAGCCGTAGCTCCGCGCAGCGGAGCGAAGGCTGGCGGAGGGGATGAGATTCGAACTCACGGTACGGTCTCCCGTACACCCGCTTTCCAGGCGAGCGCCTTAAACCACTCGGCCACCCCTCCGCAAAACACTAAAAAGAAACAGGCGTTTTGCGCCCTCCGTAGCTCCGCGCAGGCGGAGCGTAGGAGGGCTCTATCCACCCTTCCTTTTTCGCTCGCTGCGCGAGCTTCGGCTCGGTAAGCCAGCTGGCCTACCGAGGCGAAGAGGGGCTTTATATCGAAGAAAAGTGGTCCTGAATAGCCGTTTGAAGTTTATGGCCAGATCGCTATGATGCGGCCCTCGCGGCAAGCCCCGATGGCGGAATTGGTAGACGCGGCAGACTCAAAATCTGTTTTTGGCAACAAAGTGGGGGTTCAAGTCCCTCTCGGGGCACCAAATTCCGGTCCGGACACGCTCAAATCAGGCGTGGGTCCATTTTCGAAGCATATCTTCGATCTGCGCCGGCTTGAACGGCTTGTTCAGATAATCGTCCATCCCCGCATTGAGGCATTTTTCCCGATCGCCGGTCATGGCGTCGGCGGTCAGGGCGATAATCGGCGTGTGCCTGTTTTTCAAAGATTCCTCATTGCGGATTTTTTGCGTCGCTTGATAACCATCCATATCGGGCATCTGGCAATCCATAAAGACCATCGCGTAATCGAAGCGATGCATTTTATCGATCGCTTCCTCCCCACTTCCGACGCCATCGACATTGCAGCCAAGCTTTTCGAGGACCTTAAGCATTAGGGCAAGATTTACATCCATGTCCTCGACCACTAGCACGCGTCGCCCTTTCAGGGTTGCGCCTTTCTCTTTTTTCTTTTTCGAATCCGCATCGAACAATCCGGCAAGCGTGTAGCGCGTGATCAGCGGTATACGCTGCCTTGCCGACCTGGCGTGTGTCAGTATCCTAAGCGCCATTTCCAGCTGCTGAGGATAAATGGGCTTGATCAGGAATGCAGAAATTCCCTGGGTAGCCATGGTTTCCGATGATGTTGCGGGTCCTATCGCCATAAGTAGCACAAACGGAGCATGAGGCTCGGCTTGAATCTCTTTTGCAAAGTCGACGCTGTTGTCGCTGCCCGTTTTATAATCGAGAAGCACGACCCGATAGGGGTCTTTATCTTTGTCTGCCGCTTTCATCATACGGCGCGCTTTCGCGATGGTGGTTGCGGTGTCGCAGCGTATTTGCAGGCGCTCTAAATAGGGCTGAATAATCGTAAGATTAACCGGATAATGGTCAACGATGAGGGCGCGTAATCCTTTGAGATGTCCAGAGGTCTGTTTGATTGTTTTTTTCTGCGTTCCATAAGGCAAGGTTACATCGAACGTGAAAACCGAGCCTTTGCCGATGGTGCTCTCGACATGCATCTTTCCATTCATCATTTTGATCAGCTTGCTGCAAATGGCGAGTCCCAAACCGGTGCCGCCGAATTTTCGGGTGGTCGTTTCTTCCGCTTGTGAGAATTTTTCGAAGATATAATTGAGTTTTTCTTGCGGTATGCCGATGCCCGTATCCTCGACAGAGACATGAAGACGGATATCTTTTTTATGCAGATGTTCGAAACCGATCTTTATCAGTACATGGCCGGTCATGGTGAATTTGATGGCGTTGCCGACCAGATTCAGCAGAATCTGTCTAAAGCGCACGGGATCGCCCACGACGCAAGGCGGCGGTTCGGGCTCATACTGTACGAGCAGTTCAATGCCTTTTTCCTGGGTTTTAAGAACCAACGTGTCGGTGATTTCCATAAGTATTTCGTGCGGGTCGAAATTCACCGTTTCGAGGGTCAGTCTGCCGGCTTCGATTTTGGAAACATCTAGAATATCGTTAATTATCTGAAGCAAATTCTCTCCCGATTTACGGACTATTTCGACCCATCCCCGCTGTTCGGCATTCATCTTCGTATCCAAAAGCAGGTTGGTCATTCCCAGCATGCTATTCATGGGGGTGCGAATTTCGTGACTCATATTAGCCAGAAAATCGCTTTTTGCGTTGTTCGCTTTTTCCGATGCGGCCTGAGCTTTAAGGGCTGCTGCTCGCGATATTTGAAGTTGGTGCTCCATGCGTTCCTTTTCGCCATGCCAGCGTCGAATACTGCGCAGCGCGAAATACCAGGCCACGAGCAGGGTAACCACGCCGAACAAAACCATATAAACTGTGTAAGAAAGGTTCCTGGTTAGACTGATAAGCCGGCGGTGCGATGCGTCGCGGATTTTTTCTGAAAAATTTCGAATGCTTTCGGAATAAACCAGTTTATTTTGCATGTATTCTTTGTCGTCCAGTACATCCTTGGCTTCAGTAAGTTTACCCTCATGGACAAAGGCAAAGGCGCGGCCTTCTATCTCCATAAGTTTTTTATAAGCCATATCGGTTTTATGTGCCGCATCTCGCAGGTCTTGATCATTAAAAGCGTCGAGCGTTTGCTGGATGTCGCTATTCAAAAGGCTTACATGGTCCTTGTAATCCTGTTGCCATTTGAGATCACCCGTATAGGCTGCCATGCGGACAGCCTGGGTGAGAACATTACTTAAATAGATGATTTCGTCACTCAAGGCGCCAATTTCTAATTCTTCGTGAACCTTATTTGTCATGGCCTGGTGGATATAAAAACTATTACCGCCGGCCCATGTCACGATTACGATGGTCAGGCATACGGCCAACGCCAGCAATTTCTTTGGAAAAGAGGAAATCGTTTTTACTGCAAAAGCGTTCTGCTCTTCGTGATAAATGGCAAAAGCGAGTGCTATCCCAAAAATGATACTTGTGATGATCGCGATCGCCAGCGCAAGCATGTCAAAACTTTGGTGCATATCGTGATGGCAAATAGGGAAGGGGATAAATACGGACGCAAGCATGCCTGTATAGTGCATGCCGCATATGGCGGCGCCCATAATGAGGGCTGCGCCCATGCGCCAGAAATATCGGAACCGGCTCTTGTGACGTTCCAGCGAAAAAACCATCCATAGCGCTACGCCGGAAGCCGTGATGGCAATGATCACTGAGAGAAGGAAATATCCAGGCGTATAACGCAAAGAAGCATCCATCATCATAGCGGCCATGCCGGTGTAGTGCATGGTGCAAATGCTGATGCCTAGCAGGACAGCGCCCGCGGCCAATTTTGTTTTGGATAAAACGGATGAATTCGTAACGTACAAAACGCCATACGCAATGGCTACAGCGATGAACATCGAAAAAATCGTCAGCAGCGGATCATATGACACCGTCATCTTCATTTTGTAGGCCAGCATGCCGATGAAATGCATCGACCAGATGCCGCTGCCGAGAGCAAAGGCGCCGCATATATGTAGAAGATCTCTGGATTTTCGATCTTTGGCGCCGAACATATATGTTGCAAGCGTTAGACCCGTATAGGATCCGAAAGTTGCGACAATGTACGAGGCAATCACCAAAAGAGGCGTGTAGGTGCCGCTTTCGGTATTGGCGGGCACCGAGTCAAAAAGGAAAACATTTTCCAGCATAGGCGCCATTCCGGCAAAGGGAGGGGTTTTATTCCCCCGTCATTGCTTACGGGAAATCGCGGACTGGGCTTTTATACACGGAAATCTTGAAGAAATATTTGAGACAAGACCTTACGGACAACCGCAATATATTTGTGTCGAAACTCGAAATAAATTTTATTTTTAATCGAACAATAGTCGATACAAATCGCATGTTCTTTTATTTCGTTTTGCGTGTTGCACACCATTACTTACCAGCTTTTTTACCAACTTTTATTAGTATGGGGGCGCGTAATTTTTGATGTTCACATCGATCTTGAGCCGCCTTGCGGTTGCGAAGACAAAAGACAAAGGATGCGAACGCGGCTAAGGATTAGCCACATGTTGATCGAGACTGTCGAGAGTAACGCCAAGGCGGCGTTATTAGCTCTGGTTAAAGAGATCAACAATCAACATGCCGCGGCGTGGGGTCTGGTTACGATCCATCGGCCATGTCTTAAGAATATGACGAATGACGAGCTTGTATTGGCGCTTAAGCCGGCCTTACAGGAAGTCACTCGGCAAAAAATATTCTTCGTCGATGCGGAAACAATATATGTGACATGGTTCGGCATGCCGCGGAAAACACATCAAAAGCTTTCCGCAACTTGCCACTCACTTCTTAGGCCGGGAATAATTGAGCCATCAGCGCCGGTTATTGCGTATCTGGATCCATTGGCCATGGGTGACGAATTGAGTGTTCTTTTGAAGGGCGCAACATCCAATTCTGAGGGAGAACAAAAAATGCCCTTCGCCGACTTGGCTCGTGAGGTCTGGCGCGAAAAAAGCGCATTCACAATGACCGCGAAGCAGGCGGATCGGTATAATAAAATGCTGGCTCAAAAAACGATGCGTACACGGTTAACAATTCTTATCGTCGAAGATCAATATTTTCTGAGAAACCTGCTATCGGAAGTATTGCTGACCGATTACGAAATCGATGCCGTTCCAGGCATTCAAGAAGGGTGGGACCATTATCTCGAAAAAGCGCCAAACATCGTTTTTCTGGACATTCAATTGCCGGATGGAAGTGGCCACGCGCTGGCGAAAAAAATCAAGGAGCTCGATCCTTCGTCCTATATCGTTATGGTTACCGTCAGCAATCAACTCGATGATGTTGAGCTGGCCAAACAAAATCATGTTGACGGGTTTGTTCTAAAACCATTTAACAAAAAAAGAATTTCGGATTGTATCGATCATTACCTTGCGATGCGCAATCAATCTGCAAAAAAGAGAAGTTTGGTATGACAAGGTCAGTCAATCTTGCTGTCTTGCACGAAATGACTGATGGCGATTTGTCCTTCGATCGCAGGATGTTTAAGGCCTTTTTGAAATCAGCCTATGAATGCCTCGCAACCCTGGATAAAAGCTGGGCAAAAGGCATGGATATGGCCTGGTATCAGGCAGCTCACGCGTTTAAAGGAATATGCCTCAATCTCGGTGCCGAGCGGCTAGGGCAACTATGTAAAGAGGCGCAGGAACAATGCACTGCGAAAGCGCAAAAGAAAAAAGAACTGCTGAAAGCCATTCGTAGTGAGCTCGAAAGCGTAAGGCAGTATCTCGAGAGCTTATGAAATCCTAAAATTTGTAGTTAACCCCAAACCGCAACGCATGGTCGCCGGAGCCACCATTGACGCGGGTGTTGCCGATCGTCGTCGCGTTGCTGGGTACGTCGGTATAAAGATATTCAACCCGTCCGAACCAATTTCCCGCTATGTGCGCATCCACGCCGCCGCCGGCAGTAAAGCCAGGTGCGATTTCTTCATCCAATCCGGCGCCGGAAACTTTGTAGACAGTGTCAGTCATAGCCAGACCGCCGGTCACATAAGGCATGAAGCGGTCGAGGCTGTAGCCGGCGCGGGCGCGGGCTGTACCCATCCAATCCTCGGTGAATTTCGTGCCGCCATTGCCGACATGAGTATTGAATTTCGAAAAGTCACCCTCGAGGCCAATGATCATATGATCACGCTGCCAGTTATGGCCGACATCCACACCACCAAGAAAACTACTGTCGCTTCCTGCGTCGCGTTTAAAGTCAGTCATGTTGCCACCGAGAAATCCGCCGACATAAGTGCCGGACCAATCACCGGACGGATCAGCCATAGCTGGTCCGGCGGCAAGAGTGGCGGCGGCAATCCCGAGACCTAAAAGGGCTCGGAGAGAAAAGACGTTATTCATGATCTATTCTCCTGTATGCGGCGGATTTCCCGCCTGGTGGCACAAACGAATTAGTCGCTTGCGTTGGTTTTCGAGCTGCCCTTGGCGCGGACGATGATCGCGTCATTGACCGATTTCACGCCATTAACCTTCTGGGCGAGATCGACGGCTCGCTGTTCGGTTCTGGATGAATCGACAAAGCCGCTGAGCTGCACAACGCCCTGCATGGTTTCAACATTCACCTGCATGGCCTTGACCTTAGGATCGGCGACGAACGCTTCTTTCACCTTGGCGGTGATGGTGGTGTCGTCGACATATTGTCCAGCGGTTTCACGACCTTCGAACATAGAGCAGGCGGCCAAGCTCAGAACCAGAACTGGCAGAGCAAGGATTTTTTTGGCGTGGCGTAAATTCATCATGATTTTCTCCATAAAGCGAAGGTTCGTTAAAATCTTCGGCGGGGCGACCTTCCGACCCCGCCGAAGCTTGATTTTTTACTTACTCAGCCTGCGTGCCTTTGACAGTCAGCTGATCTTTTACCGACTTGACGCCATTTACCTTGCTGGCGGCATTGACGGCTTCGGATTCCTGACCTTTGGTGTCGACGGCGCCGGTCAACTGCACAATGCCCTGATCGGTCGTGACGCTCACCTGGGTCGCCTTAAGCTGCGAGTCAGACATCAATGCGGCCTTCACTTTAGTGGTGATGGTGGCATCGTCGATATACTGTCCGGCGCTTTCGGCGAAAACGGGTACGGCTGCTCCCAAGGAGAGAACAAAAGCCGATGCGATTAGCCATTTTGCTGTTTCGTATTTCATGACAGGCCTCCTGAAGTTTGCGGTTAACCGGCGCCAGATGAAGAAGCAGGAGCAATCGCTGGTTTTTTTGCTTGTTTTGCGCCTGTTCTTTATCTGCAGTCCAGATGATCGGGAGCAAATGAGACATTCCCGTGGCGGCAAATGTAGATTTTATGCAACCTTTATGGCGCGTTCGCGCAATTCACATCCTGCTCTTATTGGTAAGTATTTTTTCACAAAAGATTTTCAACCTGGCGCGCTTTCCATTCATCAAGAGATTCCCAAAATGAACGGTCCGACCAACGCTGCGGTTCTATGTGACGCGACTGCGTCAAATCGTCCTTGAACATATCTTCCATTTGTTGGCCGAATTTGGTGCCGAGGATCAAGGCGTTGCATTCGTTGTTATATAAAACGCTGCGCCAATCGAGATTGGACGATCCAATCATCGACCATGTGCCATCGATGATGGATGTTTTCGCATGCAGGACGGCACCTTGCCGTTCGTAGATCTTCACCCCAGCCTTCATGAGCTCGGCGTAATAACCGCGCCCGGCCTTGAGGGCAAGATCGGAATCGCTTTCACTGGGCAGTACAAGCGTTACATCGACGCCACGTTGTGCTGCTTCTTCTAAAGCGTCTACCAGGTCCGGGGTGGGTACAAAGAAACCAGTCGTTAAATGGACTGACGATTGAGCGAGTGCGATGGCCATGAGGAGGGATTTGTAAATCGCGTAACGGTCGCGGTCTGGCGTGCCATCGACTACTTCTACAGATAAATCGCCCTTGGATTGGGTGGGGGTCTGGGGCGGTGCGGGAATATCGTCGCCATGCTGGCGTTTCCAAGTTTGCATAAACAAATGCTCGAATTCAGCGACGACTGGTCCTTCAATTTTTGCTTCTGTATCGCGCCAAGGTAATTTATCGTAATTAACATCCTCATCGTCTCTGTCGAAATGAAAGATATGCCTTAATTTCCGTTTATAAACGCCGCTGATATTAATGCCGCCGGTAAAAGCCGTTTTCCCATCGATAACAAGCATTTTGCGATGATCGCGTTCGTTAATGGAGAGATCAATAATGGATGTCGGATCTGTCGGATTATATTCCAGCACATGCACGCCGCCCCTGCGCAGGCGATCAAAAAGATCGCTCGTTGTATCCGACGATCCCCACGAATCGTAAATGAGATTTACTTCGACACCCGCTTTGTGACGTGCGAGCAGGGCGGCGGCAAATAATTTTCCGGCGCCATCATCGAATTCGTAGCTTTCCATATCAATGCGATGTTTGGCGCCGCGAATCGCTTTCAGCATGGCTGGATAAGCGGCGGCACCATCTCGTAGCAATTCGACACTATTTCCATCGACGAATTTTACACCTGTAATGCGTTCGCCTTCCTGGCGCATAAAATCGATGTGGCTCTGGGGATCGCTGGCAAACTTTGCGCGCAATGAATCATAATCGACCTCTGGAGGGCTCGCGCATCCGAGAAGTCCGTAAAGTGAAATTAGAAGAATATAACAGGCTGGCCGCCGCATTTTTCCCTGCTGGTTTTTATTTTTTTAGGGTTCTGACATTGCAGAAGATTATCCCAAAAGGCGCCATAAATTAGGCGGCCGCAAGCTGTTTTCTTTTAGAAATACATTTTTTATGGCCCGCTTACACCGGGCACTAAAATCCCTACGGCAAAATAATCTGCTTGAGCCTAGTTCTTGGAAAGAGAAAAACAGGCTAGGAGGCTGCCATGAAACGCCATCTCATCGTCACGTTAACCATCGGTCTATTCGGCAGTGCTCCGGCGCTTGTGCCATCGTCCGCCTTTGCTAACAATCGTGGGGTTGAGAGCGCGCTGGCGAGTTATTCCGATACATCCGTTTTCTATCAGGCGCTCATGAATACGGGCGTGCTAAGCGAGCTTCATGAAGGCGTGCATTACACTATTTTCGCGCCCACCAATGAGGCTATCGCACAGATCTCTCCAGATATCTATCCGTGTTTTTATTCGGGGCGTTGCCGTCCGGAAGTGGCCGATGTACTACGCAATCACATCACCGTAGGCCGCCAATCCTTGAAAGAGCTGGCACATGAAGCTGAAATTCCGACTATTGGCCGTAACTGGGTATATGCCGAAACGCCGTATGTTGGGCAATATACAGTCGGAAATCGCGATGTGCTTAGTGGGGCAGAGCTGAATGGCAATATGGTTTACCGTGTCGATGGGGTCATCGTTTCCAATGCTCAGCTGGCGCAGTTCCAGGCATTCCCTGACTCCCCAGCCCGAGTACATACGGTTGTGACTTATCGTCCCTCAGCTTCAGTTTTGGTGCCCGGGGGCGATTTTTATGAGGCGCCGGAAACTATTACAAAAACAACCGTCCATCGCTATGTAACCCCACAAGGTTATCCGGCTGGCGGAGATGAAACGACCATCATACAGTCCGTCAATCCCGACGGTTACTGAAAATAACAACAAAGGGAGATAAAAATGGATAGCTTACCCGCCACTGCACGAAATCTGCTCATCGTCCTTCTTGTCGCGATCGTTTTGGTTGTCGGCTATAACGTTCTCATGCAACCGGATCAACGGACCGCGACCGAAAAAGTCGGCGATGCCATCCATGAATTGCCCAATGGAGTCGATAAAGCAGCCGGTGAGTTGAGCAATGATCGTACCCCCGGGCAGAAACTGGGCGACAGCGTTCGCCATATGGGTGATAAAATTAAAGAAAATAGCGACTCTCAATAAGATATTGAGGTTCATGGTTAATCTTTATGCCTTTTTTATGCGACAAAAAGCCATTGCCCGGAATATTGTAGAAAAAACTAGCGCACGAACTTTTGTGTCTTAGGGCACAGGCTATTCGTGGCAATAGCCAGAATTACAATTAGGCGCAAAGAGACCATGACTTCACGCAACTCACCAGCCGAGCCCAAGGCTCCCATGTCGTTTGACGCCGATGTGGAACGGGAGCAGTTGCATCGGCAAATCCTTTCTTCGGTATCTCATGATCTGAAAACGCCGATGGCTTCGATCATTGGTTCGTTGGAAATCTTTCAGCGGATGTATGATCGCTTGTCGATTGAGCAGCAAAAAAACCTTGTTGGCGTTGCATTGCAGGAAGCTTATCGGCTCGATAATTTTCTTACGAATATTCTCGATATGGCCAAGCTTGAAAATGGTTTGGTCAAACCCCGACGTGAATCGGTAATTGTCCATGCTTTGCTCGTCGATTGCGTGACGCGTCTTGGCAATCGCCTCAAAGGAAGCACCGTGCAAATAGATCCATCGGCGGAGGCTTTGACCATTTCGACCGATTCAACCTTGCTAACGCGAGCCGTATGCCTGGTGCTTGATAATGCTGTGAAATATGGCGGCATACCTTCAACCATAAATATTACATACGGCAAGGCTGAGAGCGGGCAGGGGGTCATTCGTATTGCCGATAATGGCGTGGGTATTCCTGACGATCATCTCACAACCGTTTTTGAAAAATACACGCGTTTTGCACGTGGAGATCAGCAAAATGCAGGCACCGGCCTTGGCCTTGCTATCTGTCGCGAGATCATGCGTTTGCTCGGAGGCACCGTTAAAGCAGAAAACGGCGCCCAAGGGGGCGCCGTCTTCTCACTGTATTTTCCTTTGTAAAATTTACTCGCTTATGGGATCGGCGGCCGCCGTCCCGAAAGCAGGCTGTAGATAAGCGTGATCACAAAGAGGATCACAAACAGAACGGCCAGGAACTGGGCGATCTGCGCAAAAGTTCCTGCCAAACCACCAAAGCCGAGTACAGCGGCGATCGCGGCCAGGATAAAAAAAACAATAACCCAATGAAGCATGACTTCCTCCCGTTCTAAGATGGTATCTCGGCTAGGCACTAGCGGCTCAGATCAATATCGCGAGGGCTGGTAAATGCACCCGTTGCTGCGCCGGCGACCCCGCCGACTACGGCACCAGCCGCGGGATTACCCAGGAGGGCACCAGCCGCAGCACCACCACCAGCACCAATGAGGCCACCAGAGAGTGCGCGTTGGCCTTGCGTTTCACCGCAAGCCGTCAAAAGCAGCATGCTGGCGAGAGAAAGAATGGCGATGGGTTTCATTGGTACCTCCCTTTTGTTTAGGAGAGGATTGTCCCATCAATATGTATAAAAACACCGTTCAAGAGACGGTGTTAGAATATAAAAAAACAAACAAGAATTAAATTCAGGCAGCGACCGGCAATTTGCTAGCCATCGCTTCCATACGGTAACCAATACCTGGCTCCGTGATAATGAAGCGCGGATTGGCCGGGTCAGTTTCCAGTTTCTCTCGCAATTGGCCGATATAGACACGCACATATTGCGTATCTTCGCCATGCGCTGGACCCCAGATTTCCTTGAGGATCTGTTTGTGCGTGAGCATCTTGCCGCGATTGACCATGAAGTAGCGCAGTAATTCGTATTCTTTCGGGGTGAATGCCGCTTTGTTTTCATCAATATAAACTTCATGCCGGACGAGATCCATACGGATCGGTCCATTGATGAGCATCGGCTCTCCGGCTTCCTTAACGGCTGCCTTGCGCAAGTTGGCGTTGATGCGTGCCATGAGCACATCGACGTTGAAGGGCTTGATCACATAATCGTCGGCACCACGATCAAGAGCGGCAACGATTTCTTCATCAGCCGTGCGCACCGAAAGAATGATGATAGGAACTTGTGACCAGGTGCGAATTTCGCTGATTACATCCTTGCCATCCATATCGGGAAGGCCGAGATCGAGAAGGACGAGATCTGGCTTGATAGAAGCGCACATACGCGTCGCTTGCTTGCCGGATTCGCTTTCCTCGATTTTGAAGTCGGAAGCATCAAGGAAGATGCTAAGCATTTTACGAATTTGAACTTCGTCATCGACGACGAGTATGGTGCTTTTTTTCTCGAGCATGGGAAGTTCCTATAAATAGAATTAAAGAGAGAAAGCGCAAATGATGATAAGCGAGACCGGTACGCCAATCAACCAAGGTAAAATAGACTGCATATTCCACATGAGGCTTTTTGTTTTTAAGATATGCATGGACCCCTCCTTTTTGCTTTTTGGGTTGCCGTTGAAAGCTAAGGCTGGGAGATATAAAGATAGTATGTGCTTTAGGCCGGAACTCATAAAATACTCATAAATTCAATAAGTTATGGCTTTTTTATGTTCGGCGCAGGGCTTACCCATCGTTTCCTGACACGGGGCGCGGCATTTTGGCTTGGTCCCGTCAACGCTCGATTCCTGGGAGTTTCCCATGAGCACGTTAAGCCCCACCATCCGCATCGTTCCGATGCATATGAGCCGCAGGACCCAACTGCGTCTCGTGCTGACCGGCGTCTTGTTGACCACCTACTTTTTTGTCCTTGCCGTGCAGGCTTATGCCCAAACGAGCTACAGCCATGACATCGTGCAAGGTGACACCGCCTACTTTTCGCCCAACACAACGACCTTATCGCGCGACGCCATGCATAAGCTTGATGCTCTGGCGAATGGCATCAAGTCACATAATGGAATTGTCAGTGCGCGCGTCGTCGGATTTGCGGATCGCATCGAAAATCCTCCACACAACGAAAGTTTGTCGCGCGCGCGGGCTGAGAATGTAAAAAATTATTTGGCCTCAAAAGGTATCGTTAATGCGCGGGTGGCAGACACGCGCTGGTTCGGCGATTCATTGCCTGCGACCAATTGCCCGGAGAATTTGTCTAAAGCAGCCTTGATCGGCTGTTTGCAACAAGATCGCCGCGTTGAAGTTGAAGTTGACTACACAACGCAGGTCGCCGCGGCTCAGTAATGACACAAACTATTAGTAAGAAGTCTACACGTTCACCAAGTCAACATCAGGAGGGTAAAATGTTTACGTCAGCAGCAAAAGACCAAAGCAATCGTAAATTGCGTAATGCCTCGAAAGCCGCGATCGAAGCGAATGGTGCCGATCTCGATTCTACCATTCACGCGATGGGGAAAGATGTGCGCGATTTCATCGAAACCGCAATCGATACCGCCAGCGATAGTCTTTCGCAAGCCAAGGAAAAAATTTCCGATACTACCGATAACGTAACGCATCGCATCAAAAAGAATCCGTTATCGTCGGCCATGATTGCCATGGGCATCGGGGTTGCCTTGGGAGCGTTTCTTCGGCGAAGATAATCATTCGTCGGCTGCGCAAAAAACAACAAGAAAAGGTGTGCTAATGCTTTCGATTGAAAAGCTCCTTAGCCTGTCCGGCCTCGCCGGAGTGGGGGGCACTATAGTCAACATCTCTCTATTAAAGCGTTTTCTGTCATGTGTCGCTGCCATCGTCGCGTTTACGGCGATCAGCGGCACAATGGCGGGGATGTTGCTTATTGGCGCGCTCTATGCGCTCGATCTAAGTCTGATACATCACGGCATGACTTCTCTGGGAGCAGGTTTGTTGAGCTGTGGTCTGGCGATAACCCTTGTAATGCTGTTTGGTGTTTTAGCCTTTATGCGCTGGCAACAGTTGCGTGACATGCCAAGCCTTTTGTCTCGCGAAACACCATTTATTCACCGTGCTGGTAAGCTTGCCGAAGCTTTTATCGATGGGTTGATGAGCGAGCGAACGGAACGTTAATCATTAATTCTAGCCAAGGTAAACCCTTTCGCGGTCATAAGAATAAAGCTACTGTTGATCCATGCTTTTAGCGCTCAAATCGCCGCAGCCGACGAAAAGATATTTCGCCACGATGTTTCTTATATCGTGTTTGCTGTTGGCTGTTTTCACGCTCGTAATCTATCAGCAATCGCGTTTAAATCAGGATTCAAATCGCTGGGTTGTCCACAGTTACGAAGTTCTGCGTCATACCCGTAACGTATTGATCCATGTGTATGACGCCGACGCTGCGGATCGCAATTACGTCTCAACAGGACTGCCAACTTATCTTTCCGATTATCGCGGCGCCATTGATAACATTAATAAAGACTTCAGTAAGTTAGATACTCTGATAATCGATAATCCTCAGCAGCGTTTGCGTATTGGCGAGCTCAAAAATCAAATTGAGCAATTCAAGAAAAACACCGATGAGGACATCGCGCAATTCAAAAAAGGTCTGGGTGCGACGCGTAGCTCTGCCGAACGGACCATTATTCGTCAAACGGAAGTGGACGGCGTACGTGACAAAATTCGTACGTTTGGGCAGGCCGAATTTGATTTGCTGAATGAACGTGCGGCCGCATCGCAAACGCAGCAACAGAATTATATGTTGACGCTTTTTATTGGTGCTGTTCTTGGCTTGGGCGCCCTGGCACTGGCGAATATCGTTATCTTCGGCCTTATCAGCCGCAATGATGAAGCCGAAAAAGAACTGCGTCGCAGCGAAGAGCTTGTCACCCGTGTTTTAAACGGGATCAATGATGGCGTGTATGAATACAACGTACCCGAAAACTCCATAACTTATTCCAGCTCCTACGAAACTATTTATGGCTATTCGAAAGAGGAGTTAGGTGCACATCACGATACTTTTTATAACCTTATGCACCCCGACGATGTCCCCACCGCAAAAGAAACAATGCGGCAATATCTGGCGCGGGAAATTCCGTCTTACTACAACATCTTCCGCGTGAGGCACAAAGCTGGACATTGGGTCTGGACCATGTCGCGCGGTATTGGCATTTGGGACGATCAAGGCAATATCGAACGCCTGATCGGCACTCATACCGACATCACCCTGCAAAAGCAGCGCGAAGAAGAACTTCGTTTCTTCATTGCCGAAAACGAACGTCAGCAACAGGAACTCGCCGAAGCCAAGGAAAAGGCCGAAACGGCCAGCCAGGCCAAGAGCGACTTCCTTGCCACCATGAGTCACGAAATTCGTACGCCGCTCAATGTCGTTATCGGGCTTGCGCGCTTGCTTATGGAAAAGGTTCAAACCAGCCAGAAGCGTGAAATGGTGGAAACACTTTATGCCAATGCGGATGTACTTTTGAAGCTGGTGAACGATCTGCTCGACTTAAGCCGCGTGGAAGCTGCGCAGATCGAGCTGGAAATGCATTCTTTCACCCTTACCACCTTGCTCGATACCATTCGTGCGATGTTCGAAAACGCGCTGGCCGATAAGGGGCTGACCTTGTCGATTGTCGATCATTCGAAAGGTGAAATCGTCGTCGGCGACCCCACGCGATTGCAGCAAATTCTTGTAAATCTCATCAGTAATGCCATCAAATTTACCAGCCGGGGCGGCATTACGGTCGCTGTCGACTGTGACAGGATACCGGGCACCAACAACGTGGATGTCAAAATTTCCGTTACCGACACCGGCGTTGGCATTCCGCCGGAAAAACTCGCGATGATTTTCGAAAAATTCGTCCAGGCCGATCAGACCATATCGCGCCGTTTTGGTGGCTCAGGCCTTGGGTTGTCGATCAGCAAATCCCTGGCTCAATTGATGGGTGGTGATATTACGGTTGCCAGCCAACCGGGCGTGGGTTCGACTTTCAGCATTCTTTTACAATTGGCAATCGGCACGCAAATGGACATCAAGCCGGCAGCTCGCAGAAAAATGCCTGCGGCTATGTCGGGGAACAAGGTTTTGGTTATCGAGGACTACGCCCCCAACGTGATGGTGGTGACCATGATGCTGGAACATCTCGGCTTTTTATCCGATGTGGCAAGTTCGGGCGAGGAAGCCTTGCAAAAAATTCGCGAACGCAAAGTGCCCTACACGGCGATCCTCATGGACGTACAGATGCAAGGGATGGATGGTTTTGAAACCACGAAGCATATTCGCGAGATCGAGCAGGAGAAGGGCATCCATACCTACATCATCGGCGTAACAGCCCATGCGCTCGCTGGTGACCGTGAGCGCTGCCTGGAGGCGGGGATGGATGATTATATGAGCAAGCCGGTCAATCCGGATTTGTTATCGCAGAAACTAAACGCGTTGGCGAAAGTTGCGGCGTAAAAAACAAAAAACACCGTCCCCCTGAAAGACGGTGTTTTTCGGACCGCAATGTCGGCTGGGCTTGCGCCTGCCGCTTCTTATCGGTAGCGATCTGTAAAAGTTAAGCGGCTTTTTGTGCGCGCTCCATTTCACGGATACGATCTTCAGCTTCTTCGCGCATCAGGCCATATTTCTCCTGCAGCTTGCCGAAGAACTGATCTCTCTGTCCTTCGTAAAGTGAAACCTCGTCGTCCGTAAGGCGGCCCCAGGTTTCCTTCAGCTTGCCTTTAAGCTGCGTGGATTTGCCTTTCACTTGATCCTGATTCATGACGTCCTCCTCGGTTAAAAAAGCGAACCAATTGGATGAATAAGGATTATCCGGGTTCGATTTCATCGCGAACGCTTGATTGGATTGTCGATTGTTCATCGGATACTCCTCATCAGACTCATGACCGCCGGTTGCGACGACCACCTATCCGGAATGCCCTGTTTGAGGTTCAAAATGCCATGTGTTCCACAGGCCGTTTGATAAAAACGCTATAAAAAATGCAGCTTAGCTAGGTATTTATTTTTTGAAGAATGTTTTCAAAAAAAAGAAAGCCGGGGCGTTTGCCCCGGCCTTCCTATGGCTATGTAGGTCTAGCGTTCCGTTTTTGGCTGCGGAGTGCCGCCCTGCATATATTTCTTCTTTTCATCTTCCGACATGCCGTGCTGTTTATCGCGGCCCTGGTCGAATTCACGACCGCCGGGTTGCGCCTGTTGGTCGGGTCTCTGTTGCTGATTTCCCATAATAACCTCCTGTGGTTAGAGTTGGCATGGGCGATCGTTAATTGCTGCCGTTTGGTGCGCCCATGATCGAGTTGGCGGCAGGGTTGTTGGTGGATGAAGTTGTGTTGTCCATGTCATGACGACGGTGATGACGATTTTGGTCGCCCGTCGTCGTGTTGGTGAGCGATCCCGTTGCGGTTTCGTTCAAAGGCGTAACCACGCCAACGCCAGAAGTTGTTGTCGCATTGGCAGGATTAGTAATGCTGGCGGGTCCGGAAAGATCGCCCGGGTTAGCAGGGACCATTGTTGTGCCGCCGTTGGAATTGGTCGTATTCGCGGGATTACTTGGTGATGCTGGATTAACTCCATTGGGATTGGTCAAATTTTGGGGATTGTTGGGAGAGGCCGGATTAACTCCCGTGGGATTTGTTAAATTTTGCGGATTGCTTGGCGAAGCCGGATCAGCCGGGCGTGTATTAACGCGTGCCGTCGTGTTGGTGCTTGCAGCGTAGGACTGTGCTCTATCCGCGCCAGCATCATGATCACCTACACCGGCATTGCCGCTAGTGCCAGTACCGCCGCCCTGCGGCGCGCCGGTTACCCCTTGCGCGAGAATCACGAAATGATCGTCGCCGATTTTCGCTTCGGCATGGAAGGCAGGCGCCATGAGAAAAGCCGCGCCGCCTAAAAGCAAAATAGATTTACGCATTTGGTATCCTCCGTTTTGATGTTTCTGGCTGCGCATAAAACAAGGATAACCATCGCCAGCGCTTTTCCCATTACGCATCATGTCGCATTGAGCACCGCAGCATGCGAAAAAGCCGCATGCCAAGGCCTTGAAATGACGAAAGAAGAGCCAAGAAAAATATGGAAAAAATATGTTGGCAGGGGATTTGAGTCGGTATGGTTATTTTTAAATTAACCAAAAAAGATGAACCGATGGGTGGGATGAAAGTATTTTTTGTTTGATATGATCGAATAGGAAATATCTCGCAGGATATGATTTATGACGCAGCCATTAATAGTTCGGCCACAGTTTACGGACTGTTTTGTAACAAGAGGCCATTCGCTTGGAAAACCTTATGATGTTGTCACGCGTTTGCCTAAAGATGAAGCAATAAAAATATGTGAAGCAATCTGGCCTGCTCGCGGCGAAGGCGAGCCTAATGCCGATGGACATCGTAATCAGACGGATTATTGGCATTTGCGTGTGGCGGGAGATAACTGGCTACGCGAGCAAGCTATGGTGGCCGGTGTTCGCATCGATGATGCTTGGCCAGTTGCCTTTCTCGTTTCACTCGATCAGGAACATAACCAAATGTCTGGGATGCAGCCAAATGGTAAAAGCGAAAGAGTAACACATGCCATTCGCGATCTCGATTTATCGAATTGGTCGTTTACCTTCGACGATAGTATTGCCAATTATGTCTTCGCCAAGTCGGGGCGAAAGGTTATTTCAAAACTTTCCGATCCCTTGCAGGGAAGAATTATGAATGCCCAACAATTGTCCGCTGCGCTGGGTCAGAATGGTATAATTAAAAGTGACGGAACTCCACATTTCATCGAAGCCCAAATGTGGGCCAGAAAACCTACTTTTATTGCTGCGCCAGATGTACGCCCCATAGTTTTTCGTGGAATGAATAAGGCGGCCATTGGCCACGATGGGGTACCTCTAATACATGGTTGATCAAATACAACTTGCTGTTCCGCACCAAAAAATATTGTGAGACGCGAATGAGTAATGAAATTAAAGAATATGACGACTATTTCCGCGCCTTGGCCGATAGATCTTATAATCCGGCCACCGGTTTCGTGGACATAGCCATTCTTCGTGCGCCTAAATGGCAATCACCGATGGAAGCCATCGAACGTGCTTTCGATCATCCATGGATAAATTCTCCGAGCTGGGGAAATCTCGACAGGGATATTTTTCGGCCTTATCTTGAGCATTGGCTTGCAGAAAACCATATTGTCGATTTATCTCATGTTGCACGAGGTTATGAAGAATGGACGGCCAATATTTTTCAGGCCCGCCTCGCAGGTTTAGAAGTACCACAGAACATTTCCGTAGGCACCGAAGCCGGTACTATGCCGTATTTAAGAACGCACTGGAATCCACTTCACCTTCAGCCGGATGTACTAACTATTTTCGTTCATCGGCAGGGCAAAGAATATTACAAATTGGCAATCTCACGCGCTCCGTTTGTGCCGATGGTTCCCGAAAATGAAAAACCAGCTGGTTTTGCCGATTTTATGGAGGGCACCATTCTTAATGGTACCCCTTGGAAAGTTGCGGAAGGGAAAAACTGGAGAGGCAAAGATTTAGTCGTGTTTCGCCATGGCACGCCTGTCTATGGTGGAGCTGCACATAGTTTGGTATTCGCAAGCGATCCTGCAGCCAAACGGCATATTCGAGATCAATGGAAACCTGAATATCAGCAAGAAATCATGCGTGTTATTCACGAAAATTCCGAACGTGCCGGTTTACCGCCATCCATGCGTTGGGTTGTTGAAACGTCGGAGGGTTCAGGAATTTTTCTAACAAGGCAGTCGACCGAATTTCCCAATCCTTTGCAGATTTCTGGGCCGGCAAGATCGATAATCCGTGTGTTTCAACCAAAAAAATCAGCTGGCGTGATTGTTAGTGGCCAAGCCGCTAGTTCCGCTTGCCCCATTCCCCGCTAGCATCTCACAAAAAAAGGGGCCTTGCGGCCCCTTTGAAGTTTGTTGAGAGATTCTATTCTCTCTCTTCGTTGCGTTGGCCCGGGGCCTGTTCGCCGGCTTTACGGCCGGCTTCGTTGGCGCGGTTCGGGTCATTCTTGAAGTTGCCCGGAGTGTTCTGGCCGCCCTTGTTGCGGTTTTCCTCATTTCCCTGCTGATTTTGATTACCCATGATAAACCTCCTTCTTACTGTGTTGTCTGTATCCGAATGGATCAGATGAGCAAGGCTAACCTCATGTCCTGTAAAGATTCGTAGGTGGAGCAGGGAAGATAAAATAAATTTTGGATAAAGCTCCGGCCGATATAGCTTCAGATTATCGCTTAGGTTATCGAACTCTTTACAAGCATATCTCCATGCCCCTCGCGCGCGCCGTACAAACTTATCTTCAGCAGGCAATGAATTTGCATCAAGCCGGCGATATCGATCGCGCGATGCAAATGTATCGTGATGTGCTGGCACAGGATCCGAAGCAAGCCGATGCGTTGCATTTGTTGGGCGTTGCTGAATGGCAAAAACATAATCTTGATGAAGCCGAAAAGCTTATTCGCCGCGCGATTTCTATTTGGGATGAAGATGCCGGTTATTTTAGTGATCTCGGCCATGTGCTTGTAAGCAAAGGCACGCTGGCCGAAGCGATTGAAGTCTATAAGGCAGCGCTTGCCATCGATCCCGCTCAGCCGCATGCCGAAAACGGCCTCGCCGATACCTATGCCCGCTATGCTTTCGAGCTAGCTAAAGAGCGACGCTGGGAAGAAGCTGAGGGTGCTTATCAGCAGCGTATCGCCATGCGTCCGGACGATGCCGTCTCGCTCAATAATCTCGCCGAGCTTTATCAGCATTCCGGTGAGCGCGAAAAAGCCTGCGCGCTTTATGATGAGGCCCTGAAGAAATGGCCGGATTTTCACACGCTGCGCGCTAATCGCGCGATTTGTGCGCTTGGACTTAACAAGCTAGAGGAAGGTTGGGGCGGCCTTGCTGCCAGTGTACCTGGATGGCTGTCGCGTATGGATAATCGCAAAGCCTTGCCCTGGCTCGGCCTGCCATTATGGGATGGTAGCGATCCGCGCGGTAAAAAAATCCTGATCTGGGGCGATCAGGGCATCGGCGATGAAATTCTCTTCACCAGTATGGTTCCCGATCTCATTGAGCAGGGGGCGTTGGTGACCGTGGAATGTATGGATCGTCTTGCGCCCATCTTCCGGCGATCATTTCCTGAAGCCGCCACCGTTGTGCGCACCGATCCGCCCGCCATCGGCACTGATTTTGATTTTCAGGCGCCGGAATTATGGCTTGGCCGCTGGCTGAGGCCCGATTTTGCCAGTTTTCCGGCCCGCCGCTCCTATTTAAAGGCTGATCCGGATAAAACCGCGACGTTGCGTGCGCGTTATCAGGCTTTTGGCAAATCAAAGATCGTCGGCATCGCCTGGCATAGCAAAAGTATGGGTCGAGCCGAACATCGTCGCGTTGCATTACATGAACTGGCTTCCGCGCTACCGCAGGCCGATACCTTATATATAGATCTCCAATATGGTGATCATCAGGCCGAACGCGATGAAGTCGGCCGCGCGCTGCCGGGCTTTATGTTGTTTCATGATCCCGAAGTCGACCAACTCAAGGATATGGATATTTTCGCGGCTCAACTTGCCGCCTGCGACCATATCGTCACCATTGGCAACACCGCGGCACATATGGCCGGTGCACTCGGCGTGAGTGCGCATGTGTTGCTACCGCGCGCTGGCCTCACCTGGTATTGGTTCGAAGATCGCGGCGAAAGTCCTTGGTATCCATCATTAAAACTTCTTCGCAAGCAACAGGAAGGAGATTGGAGTACGGCGTTGGCGCATGTTTCCTCTCCCCTTGAGGGAGAGGATAGAAAATCTTAGTGAATTGCTTCTTCGCAATTCGCTTAGATTTTCTTGGTGAGGGGGGCGTGCCGAGAGAGACCCCCTCACCAGCAAAAACTAAGGCTTAGCAAGAAAGCTAAGCCTAAGTTTTTGCAACCTCTCCCTCCAGGGGAGAGGTAATAGTGAGAATCATCCCCAGCTAAATTTTCCCACAGGCAAATTTTATTAACCAAAACCTTGCAGTCGAGTGAGTCATGTGATCTTTTGGACAAGTCAGTTTTCGATTCGTTTTGTAAACCATCCCCTGAGAGACACCCGTGAACGAAAAATTTGCCGATTTAGGCGCTCCGCGCCGCATCTGGGCCGTCGCCGCCGTTAACGGCGATATCGAGCGTCTGGAAACGTTGCATGATTATCTTGCCACGCGTTTCGGGCTGCGGGATCGGATCGTGTATCTCGGCAATTATCTCGGTGTTGATTCGCCCTACAACGCCGATGTGTTCGATGAATTGCTAGCCTTCCGCGCCGCTTTGCTCGCCAAGCCGGGCATCGAGCCCTGTGATATCGTGCATCTGCGTGGGCCTGCCGAAGAAGCCTGGTTGCGCCTGTTGCGTTTACAATTCGCGCCAATCGCCTCACAAACGCTCGAGAAGTTAATGGCTTCCGGCGTTGAAGCCTATTTGCGCCTTTATGGCGTAAGCCTCAACGACACGCGCTCCATGGCGCGCGCCGGCAGCATCGCGATCACGCGCTGGACCAACCAGCTGCGCGCACTGCAACGTTATGTGCCCGGTCATGAATCCATGTTCTGCAGCATGCGCCGTGCGGCGTTTGCCCAAGTGAAAAGCACAGCGCGCAAATTGCTGTTCGTGCCGGCCGGTTTCGATTGCGCCCGCTCTCTGGAAGATCAGGCCGAAGCCTTGTGGTGGACAACCGCCTCGTTCCATGTATCTGGACGTGCGCAGAGCAACTATTCACGTATCGTACGCGGTTTCGATTCCGTCAATAACGGCATCAGCCTCGATGAAGAAGCGGTCACGCTCGATGGTGGCTGTGGCCGTGGCGGACCGTTGGCCTGCGGCTCGTTTGCGCCGGATGGACGCTTATTGGAAATCGTCACCGTCGGAGGTCCAGGCATCTTCGAAAGCACGCCCTACAACGAACCCGCCAACGACGAATTCCTCCCCGCCGCCAAAGCAGCCGCTAACGCTCCGGTTTGGGAGCATGGAATTGCGGGCGTGGCCTGATAAATCCCGAATGTGCGAATTTTTGTTCGTAAAACTGGCTCTAAATGTAATTTTATAGCCGCTGGTTGCGGCTATCCATCACTTGCCATAACCACGATAAAGTCATAAAAAATTAGCCAAGCGGGCTGCCGGAATAATAATTTTCGCTCCGAATGGGCAGCCAACCATAATCGCATCAACATATTTTGTGAGATACTCGAATGCCTGATGGCGGCTTTATACCGGACTTTGCAAAGAAGCTTGGCCTTTTTTTGAAAGGCCAGCCGCGCGAGGAGCCTCCGAAATACACGGTCCGTATTATCAATCATCGTCAATCGAGGGAAGGCGGCCGGTCCAGCGATACCACGCTCGTAAATCGCCAGCGCTTTTGGCTCGGACGTGGCCGGAAGCTCCTCGTCAAAGCGTGGATTGGTATGACGGTAAAAGACATCATCGGCGCCGATGACGATAAGATTGTTTTTATTAGCGAAGATCCCGGCCAGCTTACTGCGCTCGAAACGAATATTGTTCAACACAGAACAATACCAGACAAAGACGTCAGGGCGAAAATCGACCTCGATTTGAGGATTGCTTATGAACCTACTTTTCACCGTAGATCGGCAAACACTCAAGGACGGGATCCGGGAAGAACATTCGACTGGGTGCTGCCTGGTAACAAAAAGTATCTTGGCCCACAGGGTAAGGGGCCAAATAAAAAGCATGAGGGATTTGTCTGGCCTTCGCGCGAGCAGCCACCGCCTCCTGAAACATGGGAACATAGAAATACCGAACAACGCCTTCCCATAGAAAAGGTTTCCACGCCGCCCGAAGTATGGAAGGGAGAACGCGGTACACCAATTTCGCAAAGGGATTTAATCGCCTATATAATTGAAGGGCTGCAATTGCCCGAAAAAGAAAATCGTCTCCCGCCACCAAATCATAAGCGGCAGCATGCCGGCTTTGCATCTGGTCCCAATCATACGGGGCCAAAGAATACGATGCGCACGCTCCTCGCGACCAAAAGGCGGCTTATCCAGAAAGGCATTTGGGGAAATTTTGCGATCAATAAAGAAGAGAAGGGTGGCGAGGCAAGAATACAAGCAGAGCGCATACAATATGTGGATGCTTTGCTTTTTATGGCGTCGTACGGGCACGATATCCTCGGCCGCCTTAAAGATATCGTCGCTCGCGACGATTTAGCGGATCATCGCGCTTTTATCGCGAACAAGCGGGTGTTGCGGAAGAATGCGCGTTTAATTGATCCCACAGATGTTCGAACCAAACTGACAAGCCCGCAATTAAGCCCCGATGCGCAAAACATCCTTTTTGTGCTTTTTGATGGCAATAGTTCTACTTCCCACAATTCGCGAGATATATTTATTCGCAGCGGCTCCCTTTACTACCGCCTCATGCCGCCCAACACCAAAGTGGTTTATGTTCAGTATGACGAATACGAAGCCAGAACTCTTCCCGATGAAAATGAATATTGGATAGGTGGCCGCAGGGCCGACAAATCTGCCTTGTCCAGAGGGCTGAAAGAGGTCATGCGTTACATTGATCAGGATCTGCGGGCCGAGAATTGCTATTTCCATTTGGTGCATGCTTTCAGCCGTCAGCCAAATCAAGCCGATCTTCCGGAAGCTGTGCGCGTGTTTGAAAAAGAGATACTGCCAGTGTTTCAGCAGGTTTTTTGTATCAAGGCTGGTGCAATCGGCACTCTCAGCGACGGCGGCACACCGCCCATGGAGGCATTAGGCAAAATAAAGAATCCGAACTTTCATTTAAGTGAGATATTGGCCCCAGATCAAATTCTGCCCCAGTTTGCCAAACATTTTTCCGCGCCGCGCGTGCCCGAAGCCCCAAAGCCGACGGCCCCCGAGGCCGAGGCCGGCCCAAAACCAAAATAAAGAACCGCAACTCCCGGCTTTTTCCGCAAGAGGAACGATTCCCATTCGTCACGTTTTGGCTTAATATACCCGCCCATGCCGCCTCGTACCCTCATTCGTTCTTCTCGCGCGCGTGCGCGTAAGCCGGGCTTGCTGCCGGATAATATGCGCTCGGCTTTGGCGCGGTTGACGGCCCGCTTTTGGGGCGGGCTCATTATGCTTGCCGCCATCGGCATTGCTCTCGCGCTGTTTAGTTACAATCCTCAGGATCCTTCCTGGAATACTTCTTCATCCATGCAGCCACATAACTGGTTGGGCTCGGTTGGCGGTCATGGTGCCGATCTTGTGTGGCAGGCCTTTGGTGTCGGCGGCTTTCTAAGCGCGATTGTCCTCGCCGCCTGGGGCTGGCGCGTTGCCACGGGGCGTGGGCTTGATTATCTGCCCTGGCGCATTCTGGCTGTTTTCTTCGCTATGTTCGCCTGTGGGACCGGCATTGCCGCACTTGAGATTCACACCATGCCCGACACGCCCTCGCTCGGCGGCGCTTTTGGCGGGCTGACTAGCGCAGCAATCACAGGCCTGCTGCCGTCCGATTGGGGCCGCTACGCCTATGCCTTCGTGATGCTGATAATCATGCTGGTGACCCTCTATATCGCAGCGGCCCTCACCTTCGGCGAATGGGGCGGTATGCTGCAGATTTTCCATAGCATGGCCATGTGGGTGGCGCGCGGATTGCACTCTGTTGCTCAAACATTTCGACACATTCTTCATCGCGAAGATAATGATGCCGAGGAAAATGAAGATCGCCGCTTTGAAATCCGCGAACGCGAAGAACCGCCCGAAGAAGTGGAAACGGATGAGGAAAAGGAACCGAAATCCGAAAAACGCGCCGCCATCGCTGCACCGGAGCCACCAAAACGCGTGAAAGTGAAAGTTCGCCGGCCAGCAGCTTCCGCCCGTCAGGCCCGCTTGCCGCTACGGCCTGAAAGCGATATGGCGCTGCCGCCACTTGATTTGTTGCAATGGCCCGAAAGCGCGCGCAATTCGCGCAACGAAATTTCCGAAGAAGCGCTCGAGAAAAACGCCAAACTGCTGGAATCCGTGCTCGGCGATTTCGGCGTCAACGGGACTATCACCAAAGTCAGCCCCGGCCCCGTGGTTACACTCTATGAATTAGAGCCTTCACCGGGCACCCGAGCCGCCCGCGTTATTTCTCTGGCTGACGATATCGCGCGCAATATGAGTGCAGCTTCTGTACGCGTCGCTGTCGTCCCGGGCCGCAATGTGATCGGCATTGAACTCCCCAACGCACGCCGCGAAACCGTTTATCTGCGCGAGCTTCTCAGCACCGAAACTTATAATGATGCAGGTGGTTTGCTTCCTCTGGTGCTCGGCAAGGATATTGCCGGCATGCCCATCATCGCCGATATGGCGCGCATGCCGCATTTGCTTATCGCGGGTACGACCGGCTCAGGTAAATCGGTCGCGATCAACACGATGATCCTGTCGCTGCTCTACCGCCTGCCGCCGCAGAAATGCCGCTTCATCATGATCGATCCGAAAATGCTCGAGCTTTCGGTTTACGAAGGCATTCCGCATTTGCTAGCCCCCGTCGTCACGGAGCCCAAGAAAGCCATCATGGCCTTGCGCTGGACGGTGCGTGAGATGGAAGAGCGTTATCGCGCGATGTCGAAGCTCGGCGTGCGCAATATTGAAGGTTACAACGCGCGCCTGCGTGAGGCTTCTAAGAATGGCGAAAATCTCACCCGCACGGTGCAAACTGGCTTCGATCGTGAAACCGGCAAGCCGATTTACGAAGAACAGCCGCTTGATCTCACCGAATTGCCAATCATCGTCGTTGTTGTCGACGAAATGGCGGATCTGATGATCGTTGCCGGTAAGGAGATCGAAGGCGCCATTCAACGCCTCGCACAAATGGCGCGCGCGGCAGGCATTCATATTCTGATGGCCACGCAACGCCCGTCGGTTGATGTCATCACCGGCACAATCAAAGCGAACTTCCCGACGCGCATCAGTTTTCAGGTCACTTCTAAAATCGACAGCCGCACGATCTTAGGCGAGCAGGGGGCCGAACAGCTTCTCGGTCAAGGCGACATGCTATTTATGGCGGGTGGTGGACGTGTCACCCGCGTGCATGGCCCCTTCGTGCGCGATGATGAAGTGGAAGCCGTCGTCAAATTCCTCAAATCGCAGGGCGAGCCCGAATATCTCGACGAAGTCACCGAAGATGATGGCCAGGGCGAGATCGGTGGAGATAGCGGCGGCAGCTTCGGTGGCGGCAACGGCAATTCCGGGGATGAGCTTTACGATAAAGCCGTCGATATCGTTTTACGCGAACAAAAAGCTTCCACCAGCTTCCTGCAACGCCATCTTCAGCTCGGCTACAACAAAGCCGCCACGCTCATCGAGCGCATGGAAAAAGAAGGCCTCATCAGCCAGGCCACCGCCACCGGCAAACGCGAGATTTATGGGAAGCGGGGGGAGGAGTAGGCAACGGCCTGTAAAACAACGAGAAACTATTTAAATCATTTCAATGAAGACAAAATCCATGTATTATTAGCATCAAGAAATATTAACCAATATTGCCGCCTTTTTGACGCATTATTTTTTAGTAGAAATATAAAAATTTGAAGGATTTTATTATGGATATAAAAGTTGAAGGTAACCAAATCATCAATGAATATGGCGTGGCCGCGCATGCGGTGCAGACACGTCATTCATTCCATAGGCTTTATGAGACAGCGTATAATCCATTCATCGTTCCAACTATTCTTGAACGCAATTTTGACGATACGATGCGCTTGAAAGGCCGTGCTTATAATTATCCAAATGAATCCGATGGTAGTCTCATAACGACATCGCCGATCGAACACGTTTTATTTGCCGATGGCTCTGTGCAGGAAGTGCAACCGCACGCTGAAATTCGTGTGACGCCGGATGGATATGGTCTGATCGACAATCAGGGATTTCGTGTCACAGAAATCCGAATGAATGGTTCAATGGTCGAACTGACTGCGAGCGGAGTCAATCCTCATCTTCTTTCCCCGACACTTATGGCCGACAGAGGTAAGTTGATTGCTCTCGGCACAATGGTCAATCATCCGACACATGCAGGGATCGTGCTAGAACCTATAGAACTGTTAGTGCTTGATGATGGAACATGTGTGCGGCCTGTTGTGTCACACAAAGCTCGCGGTATGTTGGCATCTGTATCTGGCTACCGAACCTATCCGGCCTGGAACCTCGTGGCAAAGGCACATTGCGCCCTTGCCGGCTTACGCTTATAAACCGCCCACATTCTCCTTTTCTTTGCTGCAATTTTCCGGCCACGGAACAGCAAAGAATAGAAAACTATATAGTCAGTTTTTCAAAATTTGCCTGCAGCGGCGTCAGACCTAGCCGGTGGGGCAGGTCCGAGCCGTGATACTGCCAATCATCCCTGACTTCCGGAATATCTTCGAGGCGAACGGTTTGACGACCATGCAGGCGCAGGTCCTTAACGATGTGCCGGAAGATATGAAGTTTATTTGGCGGAAAAAATTCGGAACCTTCATCGATGAGCATTTGAAGTTGTTCGATTCCGCCGTCTGCTTCCAGCCGATCAAAGCAGCCATTTTCAAGCGGTAAGGTAAGGGCATCTGCAATGTCACGCCGCATACAGACGATAAGTTCTTTCATGGAACTAGCATCTTTCAAACTCGGATAGCGTTCAATTAATTTGGAAAGACGGCGTAGTGTATTTTCACTATTCGATATAAACATCTCGATCCATTCCTGCTCTTCTTCGCCAGGAGAAATTTCGTAATTTGGCGATTTGATATTTTCATTAACAAGAGTAGCGGCTATGTTTTTACGCGCTTCTTCATTTGCCAATAATTCAAAAAATGTCCGCGGGATTATATCGAAACCGGCAATGGAGCTTGGTTCAAAATTCTTGATTCCTAGCAGACGATTTGTGGCGACATCAATATTTCCTTGCCAGGCGACGGCCAAACGTTGCGAGGGAGTAAGTTCTTTGGGCGTTTCTGATAAGAGGCCATTTTCGCCAAACATTTCTTCATAAGAAATGAAGCCATGTGGCTTCTCATTTTGCAGGGTTTCGGCGGTGTTGTGAATATTGAGCACGTGGAGAGATTCTAATATCCTGGCCATAGATAAAACTTTGGTCACTGATAGGACTTGTATCGATTCATCTGACATGTTGGCCGTTAACGAAAGTAAAGCACGATACGCTTTCGGTGCGGGCAGAGCTTTTGTGGCAAAAAGAGCCGCAGCACCTCTCAAAAGGTTCCGGCGGCGCAAGCCATTTTCATTCCTATCCATTTTTTTGCCCGAAAATTTAATAAACTATCAGTAGGCTAGAGTATCGCATTGCCTGAATGGCCTGTAAATTCCCCTTCCTTTCGCCATAATTTACGGCCACATTGCCGGCATGCGCGTTCTTACTCTAATTCTCACATTGTGCTTGTTGGCCGTTTCCGCGCAAGCGCAAAGTCCCGAATATGCCAAGAAGGCAGCCGCCGCTACAGCAGCTGCGGCGGCAACGGCTGCGGCTCAACATGCTGCGCCGCCTGCACTTGGGCCCGAAGACGGTAAAACTGAAATTGTGCCGCCGCCTGATCTGCCGCAGGCGAATTCAAAACCCGTGGTCGAAAAAAAGACGGCTAAGAAATCGGATGACGACGAAGAAAAAGCCCAGCCCGCCACGCTCTCTTCGCAAGATAAAGCCGATATCGCGCGCATCGAAAAATATCTCAATGAATTGAAAAGTATATCAGCCGATTTTCTGCAGGCTGACGATCAGGGTGGCCTCACGCGTGGTACCATCGAAATCAAGCGCCCCGGCAAGATGCGCGTGAATTACGCGCCGCCTTCGAAGGATTTCATCGTTGCCGATGGCGATTTGGTACATATCTGGGATGGCTCGCTGAAAACGCAAACCAACGTTCCGGAAAGCTCAAGCCTCGCCAATTTCATCCTGCGCGATCCGATCATTTTGGGCGGCGAAGTCACGGTCACCAAATTCCAGCGCCTGCCGGCGAAGCTTGAACTTACATTGGTCGAAACCGACGATCCCAACAGCGGCGAGCTCACCCTGATTTTTGAAGATAAACCGCTCTTGCTCCGTCAATGGCGCGTGCTCGATGCTGCTGGCCGCACCACAGGTGTTAATCTGGAGAACGAACGCAGCGGCGTTACTTTTGCCTCCGATACATTTACTTTTGTTCCGCCAAATTTTGGAAAGACGGGCAGAGAGCAATAATTAGCTCCCGGCTGTGATCCTCGTCACAAATTCCCTGAAAATGCAGTAAAGCCCACGATATTTCGGTTGTATAATGGCTGTAGAAAACAAGCGAGGGAGGCCATTATGGATCCGGAAGATATGATCGATCACAATCACACATTTCCTTTTTTATGGGTCAGGGATAGAGAGTTTGAAGAGCGGCGTCGAGATCAATGCCGTCAAGATTTAGAACACTGGGAAGATATAGAATTTGCGAATAGAGATAGGCCGACAGGCCAGTATTATGGACCTTATATTTCCTACGGCAGAGGCCGTGATCCTAGCTGATGCTGGTCGTTAAATGGGCGAATGAACGCGGTTTTATCCCGTCCTTAACCTTGCCATCGACATATTCCCAATGAAACTAATGCCGTAATTGACCCGCAGCGAGACAATCGGGCAAAATGCGGAGCGATTTAACTATTCACTCGTTTCAACGATTATGATTATGGAAAAAAGATTTCCCCGCACCAGTAAGCAATCGCGCGATATGTGGTTGGCCGCCGCGCGCGAAATTTTGACTTCTTCTATCGAACATTATCAACTGCAGGGCCACTTTGGCCCCGATAAGGAAGAATTATATACGGACGTTGCCTATTTTGGCGCTGCTGTTCCGGAAAAGAGAAAAAACTTAAAAAAAGTTTTAACTATCCGCTCCGGCACACACGGCGCGGAGGAAACCGCCGGCTGCGGCATCGAAATCGACATGATGGATCTGATGGCCAAAGCGCAAAATCGCTTTTTTGATCCGTGTGCGCCTTCCAACGATAATCTTTCCGAAGATGCCAAGGCGATAATCAAATTTATCCAGCATCAGCACATTCTGGAACACGATTATAATGGTGATATCGGCATCGTTATGATCCGTGCCGTCAATCCGTGGGGTGCAGCGCATATCACGCGCGATGATCATGATTTTATTGACAACAATCGCTGTTATCTTCCGCATGATCCCGTAACGGGAAAATTTTACCATCAGCTGCTTCCGCTGCCGTTAGAAAGTTACGATAAATATCCGCATCTCGGCGGCCTTCTTGTGCCTAACAGTCTCGATGATGCAACGCTCGATCGCCGTCATACACGGCTTCGTAAAATTTTGAATGCTGAAGTAAGAGCCGATCTGATGCGCGGCCAGTATGACGATCCTCTAAAGATTATTTGGGGTGGAGATGGCATATCCTGGTCGTTCAGAACCACCGAAAAAATACTCGATCCGATTTATGCGAATACCGCCCTGGCATATGATAATGATCTTCATTCCGGGTTAAAAAGAAAAGACAAGCCGACCGGCTCCGTGCAGATGCTCCTGCTCGCGGAGGAAGATGGCCCCATCCATCAAAAGATCAGGCGCGATCTGCAGGAATGTCCAATGGAGGATGGTGGCAAGGCAGCCGATATCCACTCCCTTTTTGGCACCAAATCGGTATCAACCTGGGTGGAAGGCTCGGCTGAAGGCTGGCTCAGACATAAATATGCCAATAGCGGAAAAACAATTGTGCCATGCGGCATCGAAATGGGGCCCAAAGATGGCGTCGAGCTAATCGATCTGCTGGATGCCAAGGGTTTGCGCACGGCTGCGCGTTTGCTGGGCGATACACATCCCAAAACGGCGGAAATCAAGCAGCGCCTGCATGACTATTTCTGCCCGGACGATCTGGAATTCGAGCGAAACGCCAAAGCCGATATGCGCCGCATTTTCCGTTATCAGCTCTACGCACTGGCAGCCTGAATGTACCGCATGCTATAAGTCGGCATGCGCATAGCCACCTGGAACATTAACTCCGTCCGTCTCCGCATCGGCCTTGTCGAGCGATTTCTCGATGAGCATAAGCCGGACGTCTTGTGCTTGCAGGAAACCAAAACCATCGACGAAACATTTCCCGCCGCCGCGCTGGCCGCCAAGGGCTATAAGCATCAGCATTTTTGCGGAATGAAAAGCTATAATGGCGTCGCCATTATCTCACGCGTGCCGCTGTCGAAAACCGGCAGCCAAAATTGGCAGCAGCGCGAAGATTGCCGGCATGTGTTTGCCGAAGCGAATGGCGTCGAGATTCATTGCTGCTATGTGCCCGCCGGCGGCGATATCCCGGATCCCAAAGCCAATCCAAAATTCGCACACAAACTCGGCTTTCTTGATGAGATGACGGCCTGGTGGAAAACCCGCCCGGATAAAAAGAAACCCAAAATCCTCGTCGGCGATCTGAATGTGGCGCCGCTTGAGCATGATGTGTGGTCTCATAAACAAATGCTCGGCGTCGTCTCGCATACGCCAATTGAGGTCGAAAAGCTCACCGCCTGGCAAAAGGCGCATAGCTGGTACGATGCCGTCCGCCACTTCACGCCCGCCAGTGAAAAACTCTATTCCTGGTGGAGTTACCGCGCCGCCGATTGGGAAGCCTCTAATCGTGGCCGCCGTCTCGACCATATCTGGGTAACGCCCGGCCTCACCTCAAGCCTTAAAAAAGCGCACATTCTGCGCGATGCGAGGGGCTGGGAACCCAAGCCCAGCGATCACGTGCCGGTGATGGTCGAAATCGGCTAAAAGCTTGACTACTCTCGCTTATCTCCGTAAATCCTTCCTCAATGACCGGCGATCCTGAAGGTGAAAAGGGGCGCGATATCGGCGCTCTTTTGCGGGCCAGCCGTCTCGGGTTCGATTTTGTGGGCACGGTCATGGTCTGCATCGCGATTGGCTGGTTTGCCGACCGCGAGCTGGGCTGGACCCCCTGGGGCCTGTTGGGCATGACGTT
>Ga0206886_1020_pt1 | contig 39933 bp, 36 predicted proteins | sample Alteio_BWOrgHeat_92_FD_152952 | JGI IMG/M metagenome (GOLD analysis project Ga0206886, IMG submission 152952) | Enriched cells from forest soil in Barre Woods Harvard Forest LTER site, Petersham, Massachusetts, United States - Alteio_BWOrgHeat_Nextera2 ... | reverse complement strand
GATATCTACGGTAAAGTCGTAGGTCTTTTTAGCCTGCATCGCTTCGAGGTACTTGAGTGAGCAGCTGTACATCTCGATATAGCCGTTGGGGAGGTCGAGGCGCAGGCGGGGGATGCGGTTCTTCGTCTGGTAATCGCCCGTGACGGATTTACCCTTGACGACAGCAAAGCTGCCAAAGAGCATGAAGTGTACGCGGAGGGCAAAGCCGTCGAACTGGAAGACGAGATGCTTGCCCCAGGAAAAGATGTCCTTGATGGTCTGACTGTCGAGACGCTCAATGCCGATTTTGCTGTTGCCGGAGACCTGTTGAACCTTCTGTTTGCAGAAGGGCTTGAGCTGGCGGGCGGCGAGGTAGAGAGATGGGCCTTCCATGGCACTCTTATGATGCAGCGGGCAGACAAAGAGAAGCGAATTTGGTATGGGAGGAGATTTATATGGCTTCTCGCACCGTCGCTGAGGAATTACTTGCGTAATTGTGGATGCCAGGAGCATCATGGCCTCATCCGGTTCGGCCTTGCGATGCGCAGAATCTCGTGCAAACAAGCATGCAAGGGAGAACGGGATTGCAGTATCAGGAGATGAAACATGAAGGTGCGAACGGGAGTGATGACCGGCGTACTGGCGGCGTGGATGATTACAGGGGCCGCAACCACAGCCAAAGCCCAGTTTGGCGGAGGACAAAACCAGGACCCAACAGCGAACCCAGCAGTGATGCCGTCACAGGGATCGGGTGGAACCAGCAAGCTGCCTCGACAGCAAGTGGATTGGAATAAAATCTCCGACCCAGTGGGTGCTAATAACAATAATCCTGTTCAACAGGAGCAGCAGAACATTAGTGCGATGAATGATCGCCAGAAGCAGCTGGTGGCGGAGACGGCCCGCCTGGTGGTATTGGCCAATGAGCTGAAGGCAGCGATGGAGAAAACCAACAAGGACACGCTGTCACTGGAAGTCATGAAGAAGGCAGATGAGATCGAAAAGCTGGCGCACCAGATGAAAGAGAAGCTGAAGAACTAGCAGCATAGGGCCTAGCAGTAATCGGAGCGCGGAGATGAAAGTGCGGGCGGGTATGGTTGTATGCCTGCTGCTGGTTGGCATAGCGGCTTTAAGCGGAACGAAGGTTCAGGCGCAGCAGAGAAGTTCAGCAGCGGCCGGCCCTCCAGAGGGCACAATGGGGCCGATCATGTCACTCGGTGTACGGCAACAGGCGGAGAACCAGATTCAGCAGCAGGCTGCGGTCAATGCTGCACGGCATGCGCAGTTAACCGCGGATACGGCTCGGATGGTGGCATTGGCGAATGAGTTGAAGGCAGCAACGGAAAAGACCAGCAAGGATACGCTGTCGTTAGATGTGGTGAAGAAGGCCGAAGAAATCGAAAAGCTGGCCCACCAGATGAAGAACAAGATGAAAAATTAGCAGCGATGCTGCTAAGGAGCGAAGGATGGGAGCCAGAGCCGCGACAATATGGGCCAGTGCAGCGATCTCCGTGATGCTGGTGGTCGCTGCGGCTCAGGTAGCTCCTTCTTTTCCATTTCCTCCGCCATTGCCTGGAGTTTCACCGTCAATGGGGCCTGCTCGATCTGGTGGCGGTATGCGCGATGTGCGCAGGCAGATGGCGAAGGCTGCCAATGCCGAGCGGCAGAAGAAGATGGAAGACGATACGGCACGGCTACTGGTGCTGGTCAATCAACTTCAGGGAAACGTTAGCAGTGATCAATTAACTGCTAAATCCACCGCAGATAACGATGCAGCCAAGAAGGTAGTAGAAGAGATCGAAAAACTGGCGCAGCAGGTAAAGGAAAAGATGAAGGAGTAGAGTTATATTGTTGGTTTTCAATAGGTTACTTGGTCAGATAAAACGAGATCGTCCTGCCGACAGGTTTTTTGATCCAAACTTGTTCGACTCGAAGTGCCGAGGGTTGCAATTGACATGAATTACGGGGAGGGTGGGAATGGAGGCGGCGGAGAAACGCATCTTTGCCACGACAGTCGCAGCGGCCCAGATGGGATGAGCAGCACGCATAATGGCGACCCCGGCATTGCAGCGGCACTGATGCCTATGACTGGCGTGGCCCCAAAATGACGGTATGGAGGTAATAGGTAGCCAGAAGGCAACTTGGATCCCCCGGTGGAGAACTGGAACGAAAACCAGAGGCAAGCTATGGGTTAGGTTTGATACCATTGGCAGGCACTGTGAGAGGTTGAGGGTCCGGCCAGCATTGCGCGTTGCAATGGGGTGGGATACAGAGGCCGGATTCACACATTACTGTGTGTGCTACACCCCAGGGGCATTCGCTCGCTTTTGCAGCGAAAAGGGCCTTTGCGGATTGAATTGAGCATTGAGGAGAGTTTGGAATGCATGCAGTTGCCAGTTTGGCGATGGCGCTCCAGGATATGGGCGGCCTGACGACGACATCCACGACGGATGGACGGATATTCCTCTGGATTGCCCTGGGAGTTGGGGTGGTGGCGTTGTTCGTGGCGTTGTTAATGGCGCGACATGTGATCGGGTGTGACCCCGGTACGGAAGAGATGCAGCGCATCTCGAATGCGATCCGCGAGGGCGCTGAGGCCTTTCTGCGGCGGCAGTACCGGACGATCGGCGCGCTGGCCCTTGTGCTGGCGGTGGTGGTGTTCCTCGGATACCACTCGTCAGAGCGGACAGCGCCGTATGCACTGAAGACGGTGATCGCCTTTTTGGTGGGGGCATTCTGCTCCGGCCTTTCGGGCTACACCGGTATGTATGTTTCAATCCGCGCAAACATTCGCACCGCCTCGGCAGCGCGGACCAGCCTGAATAAGGCATTGCAGACGGCGCTGCGTGGTGGTGCGGTGACCGGGCTTGTAGTCGTCGGCCTGTCGCTGATCGGCGTTGGTGTGTTGTTCCTCGCCTTTGGCGGTCTGGATCATCCACAGCAGGTTCCGTATCAACTTGTGGGCTTCGGCTTTGGCGCTTCGCTGGTGGCCCTGTTTGCACAGCTCGGCGGCGGTATCTATACCAAGGCCGCTGACGTAGGAGCCGACCTGGTGGGTAAGGTCGAGGCGGGCATTCCTGAGGACGATCCACGGAACCCGGCTGTTATCGCTGACCTGGTCGGCGATAACGTGGGCGACTGCGCTGGCCGCGGCGCGGACATCTTCGAGTCCACCGCTGCCGAGAACGTCGGCGCGATGATTCTGGGTGCGGCGCTGTTTCCCGTGTTCGGCATCAAGGGCATTCTATTCCCGCTGATCGTGCATGCCATCAACCTGATCGCCAGTTCAGTTGGTGTCGCCGTGGTGAAGGGCAAAGAGACCGGCGACCCGATGGCCGCGCTCAACAAGGGCTTCTATGTGACTTCAGCGTTGGCTCTTGCGGGCTTTGCGGGCGCGGTCTACACCATGCTGAATGGCCCTAACGTACAGCCCATGTGGCTACTAGGCTGCGGCATCATCGGGCTGGCGACGGCGTTCCTCTTCGTCTATATCACGGAGTACTACACTGAGTCGCGTTATCGGCCGGTGCAGTCCATTGCTGAGGCCAGCTTGACGGGTCCTGCGACCAACATCATCAGCGGCCTGGCAGTAGGCATGGAGACGCCGGCGATGCCGGTGCTAGTCATCTCGGCGGCGCTGCTGCTGAGCTATTACTTCGGCGTGCGAGGCCTGGCTAACGTGACGGACGTGAGCAACTATGCCAAGGGCATCTACGGCACGGCGATTGCCACCATGGGCATGCTGAGCTGCGCGGCCTACATCCTGGCGATGGACACATTCGGCCCGATTACGGACAACGCCGGCGGCATCATCGAGATGTCCAACCAGCCGGACAGCATCCGCGAGCGTACGGACAAGCTGGACTCGGCGGGCAACACGACCAAGGCGCTGACCAAGGGCTATGCAATCGGTTCAGCGTCGCTGGCAGCGTTCCTGCTCTTCTCCGCGTACTTGGAAGAGATCAAGTCCATCGTGACCGACAAGGTCCTGCATGCCGGCGGGTTTATGCCGGTGGGATGGAGCTTTACGAACATCAACCTGGCCGAGATTCCGGTGTTCGTCGGAGCATTGCTGGGCGCGATGCTGACTTACCTGTTCAGCTCACTGGCCATCAAAGCTGTGGGCCGCTCCGCGCAGATGGTTGTGCAGGACGTGCGCAATCAGTTCCGCGAAGATCCGGGCATCATGGCGGGTACGTCGAAGCCGGATTACGGCCGCTGCGTGCATATCGTCACCGGCGCGGCTCTGAAGGAAATGGTATTGCCGGGCGTGCTGGCGGTTGGTCTGCCGATTGCCGTGGGACTGATCTTCCGCAACTTTAGTGAGAGCTTCCAGACCGGTGCGGGTGCAGTGCAGGGAGCCATCCTGCAGGTGCCGGCGATTGCCGGGAAGGCGGTAAACCTCGCTGGCGCTGAGGCGGTTGCCGGATTGCTGATGGTAGGAACGATCAGCGGCATTCTGCTGGCGATGCTGATGAACAACGGCGGCGGTGCATGGGACAACGCCAAGAAGTGGATCGAGACTGGGCAGTACGGCGGCAAAAAGTCCGACGCGCACAAGGCTGCGGTGGTCGGCGATACCGTCGGCGACCCGTTCAAGGACACGGCTGGGCCCTCACTGCACGTGCTGATCAAGCTGTTGGCGACCATTACGCTGGTATTGGCTCCGCTGTTCGTATAAGGCTATTCGTTCCCTCAACGGGCGGCCTTCGGGCCGCCCGATTGCTTTAGTACAATCTCCAAGGACCTGTTGCCAAATGGCTGGACGTTCTACAACCCGTGTGACTGAGAAGGCAGCTATGCCTTCGACATCCATGACCCCGGAGCAGATGGTCGAGTTCTACCGGCTGATGTATCTGTCGCGCCGGACCGACGACCGCGAGATCGTGCTGAAGCGGCAGCAGAAGATATTCTTTCAGGTCTCATGCGCGGGACACGAGGCGCTGCTGGTGGCCGCGGGCATGGCGATGAAGCCGGGCTACGACTGGTTCTATCCGTACTATCGCGATCGGGCGATCTGCTTGGCGTTGGGCAACACGGTGGAGGAGCAGCTGCTGCAGGCCGTGGGCGCAGCCGACGACGTTGCCAGTGGTGGACGACAAATGCCTTCGCACTGGGCGAGCCGGAAGCTGAACATCGTGACGACCTCGTCGGCGACGGCGACGCAGTGCCTTCATGCGGTAGGATGCGCGGAGGCAGGGCGGTACTTCTCGCGCCATCCTGAGGCCGCGGTGAAGCATGACGGCGACTATCGTCAGTTCAAGGACGTTAAGTTCCATGGCGACGAGGTGACTTATACCTCGATCGGAGAGGGATCGACGAGCCAGGGTGAGTTCTGGGAGTCGCTGAACACGGCCTCGAACGGCAAGCTGCCGATGGTCTACGTGATCGAGGACAACGAGTACGCCATCTCGACACCGGTGGAGACGAATACTCCCGGCGGAAACATCTCGCGGCTGATTGCCAACTTCCCAAACTTCTACTTCCAGGAGATTGACGGGACTGATGCCGTCGCCTGCTACGAGGCGATGGTGCGGGCGGTTGCGTATGCGCGGTCGGGCCAGGGGCCTGCGGTGGTGCATGGCCACGTGGTGCGGCCTTACTCGCACTCGCTGAGCGACGATGAGCGCTGGTACCGTCCGGCGTCGGAGATCGAGGCGGCGGCGCTGCGCGATCCCATTTCCAGGATGCAGATGTTGTTGCTGCGTGAGGGCATCTTGGACGAGGCTGGTATCAACCGGCTGGAGCAAGCGGTGGACGAAGAGGTACAACGTGCAGCAGATGTAGCCCTGCGCGCGACACTTCCATCCATCGATACGATCACTCGGAATGTATATTCCGAGGACCTGAAGCCGACCGATGCGCGGTTTGACACCAAGGCGGCGGCGACGGCGGATGACAGCGAGCGCACCATGGCGGACCTGATCAATACCTGTCTGCGCGACGAGATGAAGCGGGACGAGCGCATCGTCATCTTCGGCGAGGACGTGGCCGATGTCAGTCGCGACCAGTACCTTCAGCAGAAGCTGGTGAAGGGCAAGGGTGGCGTATTCAAGCTCACGGCCGGACTGCAGGCCGAGTTCGGCAGCGACCGCGTGTGGAACTCGCCGCTGGCAGAGGCGAATATCGTGGGCCGTGCGATCGGCATGGCGGTGCGCGGGCTGAAGCCGGTGATAGAGATACAGTTCTTCGATTACATATGGCCAGCGATGCACCAGATGCGGAACGAGATGGCGCTGATACGGTGGCGTTCGGACGGGCTGTTCAGCTGCCCGCTGGTGATGCGTGTGCCCATCGGAGGCTATCTCACAGGCGGCTCGGTGTATCACTCGCAGTCGGGTGAGAGCATCTTCACGCATACGCCGGGCGTACATGTCGTCATGCCGTCGAATGCACTGGATGCGTTGGGGCTGCTACGCACGGCAATCCGGTGCGACGATCCGGTCCTGTTCCTGGAGCACAAGCGGCTGTATCGCGAGACCTTCGGGCGGGCGGCTTATCCGGGGCCTGAGTACGCGATCCCGTTCGGCAAGGCGCGGACGGTGCGCGAGGGCAAGGACCTGACGCTGGTCACTTATGGCGCGGTGGTGCCGCGGGCGCTGCAGGCGGCGCAGCGCATCCACCGGGAGCGCGGGATCGACGTCGAGCTGATCGACCTGCGGTCGCTGAATCCATATGACTGGGAGGCGATTGCAGAGTCGGTGCGCAAGACCAGTCGCGTGATCGTGGCGCATGAGGACATGCGCAGCTGGGGCTATGGCGCAGAGATCGCGGCGCGGATCGGCGAGGAGCTGTTCCATGACCTGGACGCTCCAGTGCGGCGTGTGGCGGCAATGGACACGTTCGTGGCGTACCAGCCGATCCTGGAGGACGCGATCCTGCCGCAGCCGGACGATCTTTTTGCGGCGATGGAAGAGATTGCCGCGTTCTGAGCTGGGGTACCCCTCCCCTGTGGATTTCTAAATTCCTTTGAATCAGGTAGTTGGCTAACTTATTCCGCCAAAATATTGATTCGTTAAGGGGTTACAAACAAATTCGTCATAGCAAAAGACTTAGCTGTTGGCTATAGGCCTCTCGCTTCCTCCAGCGGGAATCGGGTTGGTTAGCACTATGGTTGCAGCAGGTTTGCGCAGAATGGTGCGGGTTTCTCTGCGAGGGTTGCGATGCTGGAGTTGCGAGTTTGGCCGGTTTTTGGGACCGGTGTGTTTCTGGGGTGGTTTTGAGGGTGGTTTTTGCTTTGCACGATGCGGTGAAATGGCTGACAAAGCGTGGTCCGACGTTGGCGGGTTTGATTTATCCCCTATTTCTATTTTAGCTGGTGGGGGAGAGTAAGTACGCCACGGGTCAAGTTGTTTGGATTGTTGGTGTTGGGTGAGTTGGGGGCTTGACAAGGTTTTGGATGAGGCGGGTTTTCAGCTCTCTCGTGTTTAGGTGGGTATGGTACCTGTGCTGCGCCCTGGGTCGGTATAAAGCGCGCCTTTGGCGCTTAGATCTGCGAGTTTCTTATAGATTTGAGGCGTTTCGATGCGAAATGCGGGGGCCTTCGCAATCAGGATGACAATCCTTTGAGTTTGAGGAGGGTGGGACAATCCTGCGAAGGTCGCGCGTCTTAACGCGCGATGCCCACACATCGCGATAAAGCCGCGAGGTATGGGGCACCCGGTTCGGTGGGTTCCGGGTGGATTTGTGGGTGGTTAGAGTTCGCGGCGGCCTTCCATGGCCCGGGTGATGGTTACTTCGTCGGCGTATTCGATATCGCTGCCGGCGGGGACGCCGGTGGCGATCCTTGTAATCTTCAGGTCGGGTTTGGCGTGGTGGAGTTCGTGGGCCAGATGGTGGGCGGTGGCCTCGCCTTCGGTGTTGGGACTGGTGGCGAGGATGATCTCGTCGGCCTCCGGTAGACGGGTGATGAGGCTCCTAATGCGAAGCTGTTCCGGGCCAACGCCGTTGAGCGGGGAGAGTGTGCCGTGGAGGACGTGGTAGACGCCGTTGTAATGGGTCTTCTCGATGGTGGCGATGTTGGTGGGCTCTTCGACGACGCAGATGAGGCGCTGGTTGCGGGTAGGGCTGGAGCAATAGGTGCAGGGGTCTACGTCGGTGATGTTGTTGCAGCGGGTGCAGAGCGAGAGATGCTGCTTGAGGTAGTGGATGGCGCTGGCGAGAGCGCCGGCGTCGGCATCGCTGCTGCGGAGGATATGGAAGGCAAAGCGCTGGGCGGTCTTGGAGCCGACGCCGGGCAGCTTGCGCAGCTCATCGATGAGACGGGACATGGGCTCTGCGAATTTCGCCATCTAAGTGAGACCCGGGATATTGAGGCCACCCATGAGGCCCTTCATACTGGATTCCATCTCGGCGACGGCCTTGCGACCGGCCTCATTGACTGCGGCGCGGATTAGGTCTTCGAGCATTTCGATGTCGGATTGCCCTGAACCCATGACGGCAGGGTCGATCTTGAGGCTGAGGAGTTCCTTTTTGCCGTTGACGCGGACGGTGACGACTCCGCCGCCCGTGCTTGCTTCAGCGACGGTCTCTTCGAGCTTACGTTCCATCTGCTCGCGCATGGTACCGGCCTGCGCCAGGATATCTTTCATTTTTCCGAGGTCGGAGAGATTCATGGTCTTTGTTCCTTCAAGGCGCGGGCCCTGGTTTTGTTATTCCTTTTCGCGGAGGTCGACGACGTTGCGGACCTCGGCGTTGAAGAGCTTCTGGGCCTGCTGCACCATGGGATGCTCGAGGGCCTTGCCCTGCACGCTGCCGGTGGGGGCCTTCTTGGGCTTGGGGGCGGATGTGGAGGCTGCACCGGGTTCTACCTGTAGCTTGAGCTCTCCGGCGCCGTTGGCGCGGAGGGTGTTGCGCAGAATCTTGTCAGCATCGGAGTTGAGGACGACGGTAAGCATGGTCTTGGAGACCGTGGTCTGGATGCGGAGGGTGCCGCCTTCGATGGTGAAGGCGGCGTCGGAGATGGCGTCGGCGGAGGATTGCTGGCCCTTGGCGCTGGAGAGAGCGTCGACGACGAGCTGCTGGAGAGCTTCGGCGGTGGGTATGCCGGTAACAGGCGCTGAGGCGATAGGCGTGGCTATTGGCTCGATGGCGGGCTCGGCGATAGGTTTTACAAGGCGCGGGCCTTCGGCGAGTTTCTCGTCTTTTTCCGTGGCGAGCGCGAGTGCGCCGGTGACCATCTCGGGCTGCGAGGTGTCGGCCATGACCGTTTTGCGGCTGCGGTCGGCCTCAAAGGGCGATGCAGTGCGTGGAGCGGGCGGGGTGGAGACGGCCGAGGTGGATGAGGAGGAGCGCGACGGGGCAGTGGTCGATGGGGCAGAGCCTCGGGATTCGGCAGAGCGGATAGGGAGCTGGCTGAGGAGTTCTTCGACGGGGAGCAGGCGCTGGAGGTGGACGAGCTTGAGCAGGCCGAGCTCGAGGTGGAAGCGCTGTTCTTGTCTAAAGCCTAAGTCGTCAAAGGTGCGGAGCATGGTGTTGAGAAAGCGGGTGAGCTCTTCTTCGCTGAAGAGCATGGCGGAGCGGGCGGAGCGCTTGCGTTCGTCGGTGGAGACTTGCAGCAGCTCAGCGTTGGGGCTTTCGCCTTCGGCGGAGATATTACCGATTTTGGCGATGAGGCAGTTGCGCAGGTAGCGGACGAACTGTCGTGCGATCTGCGCGGGACTGTTGCCGGCGTCGAGGAGGCGGTTGGCGGTGGTGATGACGGCGGCGGAGTTGTTCTGGGCGACGGCTTCGAGGACTTCTTCGAAGACGGCGTTGGGGACGGTGCCCATAAGCTCGCGAATCTGGGCGGCGTCGAGGACGGCCCTGCCTTTTTCGAGGGGAGCCGAGGCGATGGCTTGATCCATGATGGAGAGCGCGTCGCGCATGGAGCCGTCGCCGGCCTCGGCGAGAAGGGAGAGAGAGTCTTCGCCGGCGGTGACACCTTCGTCACCGGCGATCTTGCGGAGCTGGGTGAGGATGTCCTCGAACTTCACGGCGTGGAAGCTGAAGTGCTGGCAGCGGGAGCGGATGGTCTGGGGGATGTCCTCAGGCTGGGTGGTAGCCATCATGAAGACGATGTGGTCGGGCGGTTCCTCGAGGGTCTTGAGGAGGGCGTTGAAGGCGGCGTCGGTGATCTGGTGGGCTTCGTCGAGGATGTAGATTTTGAACTTATCGCGGGCGGGGCGGTAGCGGGCGGCGTCGCGGAGCTCGCGGATCTCGTCGATGCCGCGGTTGGTGGCGGCGTCGATCTCAATGACGTCGACGGCGTTGCCTTCGCGGATCTCCTTGCAGGAATCGCAGATACCGCAGGGTTCAGGCGTGGGACGGGCTTCGGAGCCGATGGTGGTGCGGCAATTCAGGGCGGAGGCGAGGATGCGGGCGATGGTGGTTTTGCCGATGCCACGGTGGCCGCTGAAGATGTAGCCGTGGGCGATGCGGTTCTGGGCGAGGGCGTTAAGTAGGGTACGGGTGACGTGGTCCTGGCCGACGACGTCGGAGAAGCGTTGCGGACGGTATTTGCGTGCCAGGACTTGATATGCCATTGAAAGATTGATTGTAGCGCCGTGCGGTGTGGTTATCTTAGCCAGTAGTTGCAGGCGGGTCTGATCAGGTCGATGATTTCACATGGCTGGCTATGAGCAAGCGAAGCTCGTCTTGCTGCTCCGGAGCGAGAGCGGACCGAGGTATTGGAATGAAATGAACATCGTAACCGAGGATGATAACCAACTTACCTTCTCTCCAGTTCGTAAATCTTGCCCAGCGAATCCAGCCACCGGACATACCGGGTAGTTCGCTTTGGTAGCCCAGTTCGTCGAACTTGACGTGCATATTCTGCCAGTTTTCCTTCGACTGAGCATAAAGGTGCTTTCTGATGACCTTTTTCCTCCACCAACAAACGAAGTAAAGAAGACCATAAGAGGCGATCAGACCGATCCATAACCATGTTGGGAGAAGGTGCAAGCTCAAGCCGATGAAAACGCCGAAGACTGCGCTGGCAATCTGGACTAGAACGCGGCCCGGATAGGTTTTAAGTTGGAGTTTCGCCCAGATTTTATAGCCATCCAGATATTCAGCTTCAGACAAGGAGTAAGTAATATCGATCATCTATGGGCCTTCTTTTTAGCGTCCGATCTTTCCTTCTTGCGGGCGTGCTTGGCGCGGCGCTTGAGCTCTTCGTCGGAGTACATGGTGCCGCGGCACTTGGGAGCTCCGCAGTAACAGGCGGCTGTGTCTTCCAGGTCGTCTTCATCGGAGTCGCAGAGGTTGTACTCGTAGACGAGCTCTTCGCCGGCGGCGATGTTGCGCAGGGCGACGATGAAGATGCGCTCCTTCTTGCCTTTGCCGACGCCGACGGTCTGGCAGTTGGGCTTGCAGGAGTGGTTGAGGAACATGGCGGTGCCGAAGCCGTCGATGACGTCGGTGGTGCCGTCGATGGTGAAGAGATAGGTGATGTCCCGGTTGGCGTAGCGCTTGTCGGCGAGGTCCTTGGAGAGGCGCTGGCCGCCGTATTCAACGACGCGGCGGCCTTTGCGGATGGGTTGGGTGGTGTAGCAGCCGGCGGCGTGGATGGACGAGGAGCGGATGATCAGGCGAGGAAGCATTTGTTTGCGAGGATAGCATTGCGGGCTGTGGCTTTTCGACGGCCACGCACGTCTAATATGGTGCGATGAGACTCTGTGTAAAGATTGGCATGGCGGTGGGGCTGGGGGCGGGGTTGTGCCTAACGGCCGGGGCGCAGCAGACTTCGGCGCCTGTGTCTACCGATGCGCCAGCGCAGAAGTATCCGTTTCCGGGAGAGGATACGGCGCCTGCGGCTCCGGCGAAAACCAGTGCGCCGGATGCTCCTGCTGTGAGTGGGCCGGCTTCGACGACGCAAAAGTTTCCTTTTCCGGAGGAGGCCCCGGCTGCGCCCAAGGTGAATGTGCCGTTGCCGGGTACGGGGTCTACGGGCAAGTTTCCATTTCCAGAGGACAGCTCCAGCAGCTCGAGCAGTTCGAGTAGCTCTTCCAGCAGCGGCGCCGGGGATGCGGGAGCGGTTCCGGATCCCGATGCCGCGCCTGCTCCTGTGAAACCGGCGGGAAGACGCGGCAAGCCTGCTACCGCGGAGAAGGTGCAGACGGTGGATGATCGCGTGACCGAGGACATCGACGTGGCGAAGTTCTACCACAACAACGGCAATTTCAAGGGCGCTTACCTGCGTGCGAAGGATGCGATGGGGTTGATGCCGGATGATGCCGAAGTGAATTTTGTGTTTGCCCAGGCGGCGGACAAGGTGGGAAACAAGGACGAGGCGCTGGAGCACTATGGGGCTTACCTAAAGATGGACCCACATGGGCCATATGTGCAGGAGGCGGGCAAGGCGATCGCGAGGCTGACGAGCAGCCGCTAGGGGGCGGGGTCGTCGAGCTCTTCTTCGACGCGGAGATAACGGCGCATGTAGCGGAGGGGCTCCTCGGCGACGGCCATTTCGCGCAGGTGATAGCGCCAGACGTCTTCGCGGGCGCTGCGGCGGGTGTAGGACTTGCGGGTGACGGTGGAGACTTTGCCGTCAGGGCCAACGCGCTGGAAGGTCTGTGGGGGAACCTGAAAGGTAATATGCTCGCCGGCCTTCCAAAAGGTGGAGGCGAATTCGTGGGAGAAGAGCAGGATGTAGTAGCGGCGCTCCTCGGTGATCATTTCGAGGGCGCGCTTGGAGCCCGGCCAGGGGATGCCGAGTTTGGCGACGAACCAGCGGCGGAATTCGAATCCGTTGGTGCGAGCCTGACCGATGAGTAGCTGAATAAGCTCTAGACGCGTCATAAATGGTACGAGGTAACACCGAGCCCCGAGTAGCGAGGATATAGTGTATCTGGGTTGAGCGAAAGCCAATCGGAAGTTCGGGAATAGCGGGAAAGAGGCAGGAAATGCGCAGGGTGGGGCGGTGGTGGTTGCCGATGGCACTTCTGGTGGTGGCGGGTGGATTGTGGGCGCAGACACCGGCTGGCGGACATTCCGACGCGCTGAATTATGACCCGGTGGTGCGCGAGGGCTATGAGCACTTCTACAACCTGGACTATGACGGGGCGCTTGCGCGGTTTGAGCAGGTATTAAAGGCGCATCCGCAGGACCCGATGGCGATGGATTATGTGCTGATGGCCACGGTCTTCCGCGAGCTGTATCACCAGGACCTGCTGGACACGACCTATTACGCGCATGACAATTTTCTGACGACCAAACGCGAGGTGCAGGTGCCGAGCATGACGCGAGCGCGAATCGAATCGTTGATGAATGATGCGGTTGCGCTGTGCGACCAGCGGATCAAGGCGAATGCGAAAGACAAGGACGCCTACTTTGCGCGGGGATATGCGCGGGGGATGCATGCGGCGTTTATCACGCTGGCGGACCATAGCTTTGTGACGGCGGCGCACCAGGGATTGCAGGCGCGCAGTGACAGCGAGCAGGTGCTGAAGCTCGACCCGGAGTATGCCGATGCCAAGATGGCGGTCGGCATACAGCAGTTCGCGGTAGCTAGCCTGCCCAGGTTTGTGCGGGTGATGGTGGGGATGTTCGGCGTGGGTGGAAATAAGGAGCATGGGCTGGAACTGCTGCGGGAGGCCTCGGCGCATGGGGTGGTGACGAGCGTGGAGTCGCGCACGGCGCTGTCGCTGTTCCTTCGGCACGATGCCCGCTACCAGGAGGCGATCGTGGTGGAGGAGGGGCTGGCGAAGGAGTATCCGCATGATTACCTGTTCCGGCTGGAGGAGGCAAACCTGCTGAAGGACTTGGGGAATGGACCGGGGGCGATTGCGTCGTACAAGGCGGTGCTGGCCGATGCGGAGAGGAAGGGCTACTTCATCGATCCGCGGCTGCAACTGGCATGGTTTGGGCTGGCGGACACGCAGCGCGGGCAGAATGAGGTGCAGGATGCGGCTAACGGCTATTTGCAGGCGGCCAGTCAGCCGAACAACAGCGACTGGCTGCGCAAGCGGGCGGAGTTGAATGCGGGAGAGATGCTGGACCTGCTGCACGAGCGCGACCAGGCGGTGAAGGAGTACCAGATGGCCGCGGCGGGTGGCGGCGACCAGTCGCAGGTGGAGCTGGCGAGGCGGTATCTGAAGACGCCTTATACTGGCAGGTAGGGAACCGGGGCCGTCCGGTCTGCGTAGAAGGAGACAGGATCGCGGAGGTGCGGTGTGTATTGTTCAGCTTGCGGTAACCAGATCGAGACGAATGCAAATTTCTGCCCAGCGTGCGGCGCGGCCGCGCAGGGCTATCCACCGCTGGCGCGGAGGCTGTACCGCTCGCGGTATCACCGAATGATTGGCGGCGTATGCGCTGGAATCGCGCTGTATAACGGGTGGGACATCTCGGTGGTGCGTATCATCGCGATTGTGCTGATGATGTCGGGAGTGTTTCCGCTGGCGTATATCATTGCGTGGATCGTGATCCCGCAGGAGCCGATCCTGATTCCTGTAGCAGTTCCCATGACAGAACCAAGGACGCCTTGAACGACTTTCGACCATTCCAATATCGTGCGCGCCGGCTGAGCTGTGACGGCGTTGATTTAACGAAGATCGCCGATCAGTTCGGAACGCCGGCCTATGTCTACTCGGCGGAGCAGATACGGTACCGATTCGGCCTGTACCAGAAGAACTTTGCCTCGGTACCGCACACCATTTGCTATGCGGTGAAAGCGAACTCATCGTTGGCCATCCTGCGGATGCTGGCTGCCGAGGGTGCGGGTTTCGACATAGTCTCCGGCGGAGAGCTGGAGAGAGTGCAGCGGGCGAGCAAAGCCGCGGTGAAGCGGGTGGTGTTCTCCGGCGTGGGCAAGCAGGTGTGGGAGATCGATGCCGGTCTGCGGGCCGGGGTCCTGCTGTTCAATGCTGAGAGCGAGGCCGAGGTGGAGTTGCTGGCGGAGCGGGCTGCCGCTGCGCGCAAGGCTGCAAATATTGCTCTGCGGGTGAATCCGGATGTCTTTGCGGAGACGCATCCGTATATCTCGACGGGGCTGCGTGAGCACAAGTTCGGGATTGATATACGGGTGGCGCGGAGGGTTTATAAGGCCGCGGCGAAGTCAAAGTGGCTGCACCCGGTGGGCGTGAGCGTGCATATCGGCTCACAGATACGCAGCGTCGATCCTTTTGGCGCGGCGGCAGCGCGAGTGGCTTCGCTGGTGAAACAGCTGCGCAAGGATGGAATCGACATCCGCTATGTCGATTGCGGCGGAGGGCTGGGCGTGGAGTACCACCAGCACAATTTCGACCCCGCGGCGGCGGTGCGGGACTATGCGAATGCCGTGATGAAAGCGACGGCCGGACTGGACGTTCGCCTGCTGCTGGAGCCGGGGCGGTTCATCGTGGGCCAGGCGGGTGCGCTGCTGACGCGCGTGCTTTACGTGAAAAAAAACGGCAAGAAGAAGTTCGTGATTGTCGATGGTGGAATGAACGACCTGATACGACCATCGCTGTACCATGCGCATCACGAGATTGTGCCAGTACGACAGGGCACGAAGAAGACCGAAACCGTGGACGTGGTGGGACCGGTGTGCGAGAGCGGGGACTTCTTCGCGCGAGACCGGACGATGGCTGCCGTGGCGCCTGGAGAGCTGGTGGCGCTGCTCGATGCGGGGGCCTACGGCACGGTGCTGAGCTCAAACTACAACACGCGTTCACGTCCGCCGGAAGTAATGGTGGACGGCGGCAAGGCGCGATTGGTGCGACGTCGGGAGACGATACGGGAGATGCTGGCAGGCGAGAGCTTCTAGCCGATTCAGCGTGCTACAATTTGCCTTGGCACAGATGCATTTTGGCCGCTTGATACGCGGCAGTTGTGCCTATATCAGCCTAGAGGAACTTCATGTCCGGCCATTCAAAATGGGCGACAATCAAGCATAAGAAGGGCGCGCTGGATGCTAAGCGCGGCAGAATTTTCACGCGTCTGATCAAGGAAATCACCATCGCAGCTAAGGGCGGCGGTGGCGACCCGGACGGCAACCCGCGACTGCGCACAGCCATTGCGGCTGCGAAGGCCGAAAACATGCCGGCGGACAATATCAAGCGAGCGATCCAGCGCGGCACGGGCGAGCTGGAGGGCGTGAACTATGAAGAGATCACGTTTGAGGGCTATGGGCCGGGTGGCGTGGCCGTGATCGTCGAGGTCCTGACGGACAACCGCAATCGCGCAGTGAGCGAGATACGCCATGGCTTCTCGAAGAATGGCGGCAATCTTGGTGAGTCGAACTCGGTGTCGTGGATGTTCTCGAAGAAAGGCGTGATTGCCATTGCCAAGGGCGCGGCCAGCGAGGACAAGCTGATGGAGATCGTGCTGGAGTCCGGCGCGGACGACCTTAACGATGAGGGCGAGAACTGGGAGATACTTTCTTCGCCGAAAGATTACGAAAATGTACTGGCGGCGGTGAAGGCCGCGGGCATTACGCCGGCCAGCGCCGAGGTAACGATGGTGTCTTCGACGTACACGCAGCTTGAGGGTTCGGCGGCGAGCGCGATGATCCGCCTGCTGGAGGCGTTGGAAGACCTGGACGATACGCAGAATGTCTATTCCAACTTTGACATGGACGAAAAGACCATGGCCGAGATGGCAGGCTAGAGATTGAACCCCTGAAGAAGCCGCCGGTCTGGATCGGCGGCTTTCTTCTGCAACGCGGGCATACGGGACACCGCAGTTGACGTCATACTCGGACAGGACATCTATTTTGCTCAAGCGCTCGCTCCTTCTAATTGCTCTGGCTGTGTGTGTTGTGCCAATGCATGCACAGGCGACCGAATCTTCTGTGGGCCACGTGGTTGCGAATAAGCCGTGGGAGCTGGGCGGCCTGATGCAGACAGGCTTCGGCGTGACCGAGGACCGTGGGGGCTTCAAGTTCTTCATGGTGGGCGCGCATCTGGGCAAGGTGCTGACGCCCGAGTGGGGGCATGGAATCTTCAAGGGAAACTTTGAGTATGCCGGGGAGTTATTTCCGCTGTGGCAGTCATACACGCCGGTGTTTCAGCGTGCGAACTGTGTGGCGGTCCCGAACTCACCGCTGATCAGTTGCTCGGCGCTGTTCAATACGGGTGGAACATTTACGGGCGCGTCAATCACGCCGATCATCCTGCGCTGGAACTTTACCCACTACAAGCGGGTACTGCCGTGGGCGCAGGCGGCGGGCGGACTGCTGTGGACCAACCACAAGTACCCGGCCTTCGGATCGAATATCCTGAACCTGGCTAACGATGGTCCAAATACCGAGGCCAGCGTGTGGAACTTCACGCCGCAGGGCGGGGTGGGCGTGCACTACTTTGTGAGGCCACGGCGGTCCCTCGATATCGGCGCAAATGCGATCCATATCTCGAGTGCCAGCCTGGGCGATAAAAATCCAGGAGTCAATGCCAGTGTGCAATTCACACTGGGTTATACCTGGTGGAAGTAATCCAGCCAAAGCAGGAAATAGATGACGAAGTCCGGTGCCATTGTCGAGTGCGTCCCTAACTTTTCCGAGGGAGCCGATACGAACAAGGTGCGCCAGATCGTGCAGGCGATGCGAGTCGATGGTGTGAGCCTGCTGGATTGGTCCTGCGACTGCGACCACAACCGGTCAGTAGTGACGATTGCCGGGTCTCCGGAGGCAGTGTTGGAGGCGGCGGTGCGCGGGGCGGGCAAGGCGGCGGAACTGATCGACCTGACGCAGCAGAAGGGCGTACATCCACGCATTGGCGCGGCGGACGTGGTCCCGTTTGTACCGGTTAGTGGGATATCGCTGGTGGAGTGCGCCGTACTGGCGCGGCAGGCAGGAATGCAGATATGGCAGAGGCATGGGGTGCCGGTGTACTTTTACGAGGCGGCAGCGCTGCGGCCGGATCGGGTCCGGCTCGAGGATGTCCGGGCGGGCCAGTTTGAAGGGTTGCAGGAGGCTGTGGGGCGGGACACTGCTCGGCGGCCGGACGTCGGCGGGCCGGAGCTGCACCGCACAGCAGGCGCGAGCGCCGTGGGGGCGCGGCGGTTCCTGATCGCCTATAACGTCCATCTGGCGGAACCGAATATAGCGGCGGCGCGGGCGATTGCGCGTGACCTGAGGGCCTCTAACGGCGGGATGACCGGGGTGAAGGCAATGGGTGTGCTGGCCAATGGTAGGGCCCAAGTGAGTATGAATATTACCGACTTCAGGACTACCCCAATGAAGTCCGTGCGGGCCATGGTAGCCAAGCTGGCCGAGCGGCATGGGGCGGTGGCCACCGATGGAGAGCTAATCGGACTGATTCCGCAGGAGGCGTATGAACCGGATTCAGATTGGGCCCGTCAAATAGGTAGCTTCGATCCAGAGGAGAAGGTCCTGGAGCGGCGTTTGGACAATCCCATGGAATGGCCGCAATAATGGCTTGCCTGCGGAATGTTGACAGTAAACAATAGATTCAGCGCAATTTGCGCGGATGTGAGGATTTCAGTGAAGAGCAGAGATTTCGTAAAGATGACAGCTGTGGGCGTGTTGGCGGTGGCTGCGATGGGCGCGCAGGCAGCCCAATTGAGCAGCGATGCCAAGGCAGCGATTCCCAAGGACGTACACCAACTGATTGTGGTGGATTACCGGGCGATCCAGAATTCGCCTTCGGCGATGGCGCTGAAAGAAAAGATGCTGCAGCCTGATCTGAAGCGGCTCGAGCAGCTGCTGATCTCCTCTGGGCTGAAGGTGGACCAGGATGTGGACGTACTGGCGCTGGCGGCCTACGAGGTACCGAAGGGACCGGCGAACACGACCGCTTCAGGCAACCGCGTGATTGGCGTGGCGCAGGGGCAGTTTCATACCGGGGCTATCATGGCGCAGTTCACCAAAAATAAGGTGAAGCCGTTAATGGTGCGGAACAATGCGATCTATCCGCTGGGCAATGCAGGGGCAAGCGTGGTGTTTCTGGACCAAACGACAATGATCTTTGGCGACCGCGATGCGGTGCGGAATGCGATCGACGCGCGCGATGGGCAGATCTCGAACTTCCTGAACAACGGTGACATGATCAACGAGATGGGGTCCGTGGACCGCAAGCAGATGTGGAGCCTGCTGGACCAGAATGCCACCGAGATGATCTTGAAAAGCATGCTGGGTAGCGATGCTTCGCAGTTAGTCGAGTTTGACACGGTGCGCAACCGGGTGAAGAGCTCGCGCTACACGATGGACTTTGGCAACGGGGTGAAGTTCGATCTGGCCATGGTGATGTCGGACACGATGACAGCAGCAACGGCTTCGACGCTGCTGAAGGGCGTATCAATCATGCGCAAAACGGGCGGTTCACCAATGGAGAAGTCGGCGCTGGACCAGACGGCCATCGACTCAAACTCAGGCACGCTGACGGTATCGTATGCGGCCTCGGACAGCCAATTTACAAACCTGTTGAATTCTGCGTTGTTTCAGAGTGTGGTGAAGTAGGCTTTAGGGCGTAGGCAAGCGAAGAGGCGGCCAAGGCCGCCTCTTTTATTTAGTTCTTTGCGGCTGGCGCTGATTGGACTTATCAGGAGCCGGATTTGGGCCCACAATTGCATTTTTTCATGATGGCAGCGTGTAGACGCTCACGCAGGCTGGGCTCCAGCTCATAGACCTGGTTGTCGCGATAGATGCTGATGGTCTTGCGGGTGGTTTCAACGACGACTTCGCAATGGTGGCAGGAGCAGAGGTGGTCCTTGATCTCAGCGAGCAGGTCGACGGGGACGTTGCCGTCGAAGTAGTCGGTGAGTTGGCTCAAAAATTCGGTGCAGTTCACGGGTGTACCTCTTGGTTCTTCTGCCGGAAGTAACGACTGAGGCGTTCGCGCAGTTGCAGACGCGCTCGCAGGAGCCGGGACTTCACCGCCGGAACACTGAGACCCAAAGCCTCGGCAGTCTCTTCCGTCGACATATTTTCGATGTCGCGCAGGGTGAAAACGGTTCTAAATCCTTGCGGAAGTCCCTGAATGGTCTTACGCAGGATCTCGCCCAACTCGGACTGGCTGTAAATTTCTTCAGGATTGGGGCGCCATTCAGCGAAGTCGCGCGGGATGGCGCCGTCCTCGGTCTGGATGTCTTCGTCCATAGAGACAGTCTTGGAGGTCTTGCGGCGGCGGAGACGCATCAGGGACTCATTGACGCCGATTCGCACCAACCAGGTGGAAAACTTGGAGTTGCCCTGGAACTGGTCGAGCTTCTGATAGGCCTTAAGGAAGACGTCCTGAGTAATGTCCTCGGCGTCTTCGCGGTTCTGGGTGATGTGCTGGGCGACGCGAAAGATCTGGCGCTCGTACTGGCGGACGAGCTGCTCGAAGGCGGCGGTGTCGCCTTTTCGGGCACGATCGACGAGGGCGACGTCAGGGTGAATCTCTTCGGTTGGGGTATCGATAGCCGGCATGTGCGAAGTCTCAGTGTAAATCAGGGCAGGTCTCCGGCGTGGTACCGGGGCCTGCCAGGCGGGCAGAGAAGGGCTTAAGGCCTTAACATAAGAAATAGCGTCATATTAGAAGCAGTTGTGCTGCTTATGGTGAACTTCTTGTTGGGACGGGTTGGGAAAACAGGTCTGACCGCGGTTTTGCTTGCGGCGATGTGCACCCGAGGAGGTGCGCAGGCGGCAGGATCTGCACTGACGGCAGGCCCGGATACTACCTCGGCAACCCACAAGGCGGCGAATTCCGCAGCCAAGATCAGTTCCGCAAAGAAGACTCCAGCTACGGCGAAAAAGCCGACCCATATCCTCTCAAAAGCAGCATCGAAGAGCCGCTCGGCAGCTGCGAGTGCGGCCAAGGCAGCGATGGCCTCGCTGCGCAGTAAGCGGTTGACCAGCGCATTTGTAGCCTCGACCCAGCTGCGTCCCATGGCGCAGCAGTTGATGACGACGCGCGCGGCTTCGGCGTATTCCGGCGTGATGAATTATGCAAAGACGCATCCCGGGGACGGCGCGGCGGCGGCCTATCTGGCGCTCGGCCACGCGGAGATCTTAGATAAGCGCTACGACGCAGCCGAGGCAGACTTTCATCAGGCGGCGGCCAGTGATGCGCTGGACGACTATGCCGAGTACCTTGGAGCGCAAGCGGCGCTGAGTGCGGGGCGTCCGGCAGCGGCGCATCCGCTATTGGATCGGTTTGCGGAGCGCCATCCGGGAAGCATTTTTACGCTAACTGCCCCTGTACTGCAGGCCAATGCCTATCTGACGGAGCGGAACGCCGCTGGAGCGCTGGCCGCATTGCAGCCGGTAGCGCAGACGGCAGAGGCTGGTCATACGGACTTTCAGTACGCCTTGGCGCGGGCCTACCAGATGCAGGGGAATACTGGGGCTGCAGCGCCGCTGTATCGCAATATTTATGTGCTGCAGCCGATGAGCGCAGAGGCTGATGGTGCGCGCAGCCAGTTGACGGCGATGAATGTGCCTCTGACTCCGGCGGAGCGCAAGGCGCATGCGGATCAGATCTTCGACGCGAAGCGCTATAGCGAGGCGCTGAGCGAGTACCAGAGCATTGAGCGGGACGGAGGGCTCTCGGCCGGAGAGCGGGGATCGTTGCAGATCTACGAGGCGGTGTGCGGACTAAAACTGAAGAAGCTGGGCCGGCGCGATGTAGACAAACTGCCGGAGACCAGCGATGACAGCGCGGCACTGAAGCTATATCTGTACTCCGAGCTGGACCGTAATGCGAATGACCTGGCGGGACATGATGGTATTGTGGCGCAGATGGTGCAGCGATTCCCGAAGAGCCGCTGGCTGGAGGAGGCTCTGTACTCCGGTGGGAACATGTACTTGCTAAAAAAGGACGCGGAGCAGGCCATCCATGATTATGGACTGCTGGTAATGATGTTCCCGACGAGCCAGTATGCCCCGAGTTCGCACTGGAGAGCAGCGTGGCTGAACTACCGGCTGCGGCGTTATCCCGAGGCGGCGCGGCTGATGGATGAACAGATTTCGTCCTATCCTGCGGGAACCGAAGTGCCGGATGCGCTGTATTGGCGAGGGCGGATCTATGAGGACGAGGAGCACAACTTTGGCCAGGCGTTGAATTACTACAACGCGGTGACGGCAAGCTATCCGAACTACTACTATGCTGTGCTGGCGCGGCAGAGGATCGCCGTGTTGCAACATGGAGGCGCCTCCACATCCACTGCTCCTGTGTCCGTACTGGCGCATGTGCCGCCGCCGAAGTCCGCGGAACTGATCGGGGCGTTGCCGGACAACGATGAGCATCTGATCAAGGCGCGGCTGCTGGCTAATGCAGCGCTGAATGAGTACATCGCTCCAGAGATTGCCGCCAGTCCAACCTCGGGAGCGTGGGGCGCGCTGGCTGAGGCAGAGATCTATAACGGCGACGGTGACACTACCAAGGCGATGCAGTCGATGAAGCGCAGCGGAATATCGTTCTTTGGAATGCAAGTGGCCAAGGTTCCGACGGCCTATTGGAAGCTGATGTTTCCACGGCCATACTGGGATGCCATCAGCGCGGATGCACAGAACAATGGGCTGGATCCGAACCTGGTTACGGCGCTGATCCGGCAGGAATCGGAGTTTAACGCCAATGCGGTAAGCCGGGCGAATGCGTATGGACTGATGCAATTGATTCCGGCCACGGCCAAGACAGTGGCGCGTAAGCAGGGAATCAAGAAGTTTGCGACGCCGATGCTACTGCAGCCAGCGACGAATATCCAGCTAGGTACAGCAAATCTGAAAGGCGTGCTGGACCGTTTTGGGGGGCAGACCGAGTATGCGCTAGCGGCTTATAACGCGGGCGATGTACCGGTACGGCAGTGGCTGGCCGGCGGCGACTTCAAAGACGTACCGGAGTTCGTGGAGTCGATTCCGTATACGGAGACGCGCGATTACGTTCAGGCAATCGTGCGAAACCGAGAGCTATATCGGCAGTTATACGCGACGCGGTAAGCTAGCAGAGGGCGCGGGTTGCGCCTGATGGGCCTGGGTGGCGAAACTGGCAGACGCAGCGGACTTAAAATCCGTAGGCCTTCAGTGGCTGTGGGGGTTCAAGTCCCCCCCCGGGCACCAAGATTCAAAGGAGCACCATGCGCATCCTGATCGTGGATGACGAGAGGTAGAGTCGCGGAGCCGGGATGCCGGATGTGGAGAAAAAGGGGTGCTGTACTCCGTCACGCGATGGGACGAGTGCGAGCGCGGATGTATTGAGGGTTTCCACTGGGGATGCCGAGGTGCTGGCGGGGATGGTGGAGCTTGCCGGGGGTAGCTTCCTGATGGGCACGGATACGGCGGAAGGGTTTCCCGCCGATGGAGAAGGTCCGGTACGCGAGGTAACACTGGATACATTTGCGATTGAAAAATTTCCGGTGACGAATAGCGCTTTCCGGCGATTTATTGCCGCTACTGGGTATAAGACCGAAGCCGAGCATTTCGGATGGTCCTTCGTCTTCTGGAGTCACGTAGCTCGGGAGTTGGTGGAAGATACTGTCGCATCGACTCCGTGGTGGTGCAAGGTGAGTGGTGCGCGGTGGGATGCGCCGGAGGGGCTTGGGTCCTCGATAGAGAAGCGCGAAGATTATCCGGTGGTGCATGTCTCATGGAATGATGCAACAGCGTATGCGGCGTGGGCCGGCGTGCGGTTGCCGACGGAGGCGGAGTGGGAATTTGCGGCGCGTGGCGGGTTAGCGCAGAAGCTATATCCGTGGGGCGACCAGTTACGGCCGGGTGGGAAGCACCTGTGCAATATCTGGCAGGGCGAGTTTCCGAAGCAGGACACAGCGGAAGATGGATACGCGAGAACATGTCCGGTGGATGTGTTTCCGGCGAATGGGTATGGGTTGTACTCGATGACAGGGAACGCGTGGGAGTGGTGCTCGGACTGGTTCAGCGCTGATTTTCATCATGCGGCGGATGCTTCGCGGGTGAATCCGCGAGGGCCTGTGGAGGGTGTGGCACGCGTGATGAAGGGGGGATCGTTCCTGTGTCACAAATCATATTGCAATCGATACCGTGTGGCGGCGCGGAGTTCAAACACGCCGGACAGCTCGACGGCGAACCTAGGTTTTCGTTGTGCGCGCTCGCTTTGATGTTTAGTTTCAGCCGAACTTCCCGGATTATGTGGTGGCAAAAGGTGCGATGGGATACAATCTGCGCATCGTGAGACGCCTGCTCTCCATTGCACTGCTGGTTGCGTTCGGCCTACCTCTGGCTGCGCCGCTGTTCGCTTCGACTGATGCAGATACTCTGCTGCCGGCGTGCTGTAGGCGTAACGGTATGCATTACTGCATGCGGCCGGCTTCTATGCCGGGGCCTGGATGGTCAGCTACTCCGATGAAATGCCCGCTGTATCCGCGTGCTGTAGCACAGGTACGCGGGAGAGATGTGGCGCTCGCGGTCTTTGGCCTCTCCCTGGATGGTATAGCGGTTTCATCTTCTGTTGTGGTTGCGGTGGAAACGGTTGCAACCAACGCTTCTCTGCATACCCACAGCGGCCGCGGCCCCCCATCTTTGACTGTCTAGAAAAATTATTAAAACCTTGCAATACCAGCTGGGGCTGATGCCTCCGCGTTCGTATTGCTCCATTCGCAACTCTGGATAGTGTTTGTTTGGAGAGAAGATGCGTATCTTGTTGTGCCTTGTGGCGCTCACTCTGTTCCTCACGGCGTGTGGGGTTGTACATGCTCAGCAGTCAATTGACCGCGCGTCGCTCAATGGGGTAGTGTCGGACCCCAATGGCGCGGTCGTGGTCGGCGCCTCTGTGATGGCGCACAATAACGCCATCAATGCGAGCTACAGGACAACGACGGACGCTCAGGGACGGTTTCATTTTCCTTATCTTGAGGTGGGGCAGTATGAGGTTAGGGCTGCTGCTTCCGGATTTCAGGATGAAGTGAAGGCCCTGGAGCTTTCCGTTGGAGCGGCGGTGAACCTACCACTGCGGCTGCATATACAGGGCTCAACTTCCGTTACGATTGCGGCCTATCAAGGAGCTTTACCGGAGGCTGACCGAACTGAACTGAGGGAGACCATCTCGCAGGCAGAGGTGAGGACGCTGCCATACTTGGTGCGAAATTATCTGGATCTAGCGCTGCTAGCTCCCGGCGTGTCCCCGACGAACACAGCGAGTACACAGACGCTAGCGGAGACGTCCGAGGTGGTAGGTCAGGGCTATTCGATCAACAGCCAGAGGAATTTCTCCAATAGTTTTGTGGTGGATGGGCTTTCCGCAAACGATGATGCAGCCGGTGTGGCCGGGAACGTCTTTAGCATGGACGCGGTCAGCGAGTTCCAGGTTGTGACCGCTGGCGGTCAGGCCGAGTTCGGACGGGCGCTGGGCGGCTACTTCAACATTGTGACCAGGGCTGGAACAAACTATTGGCATGGTAATGCGTATGGTTTTCTGCGCAATCAGCGGATGAATGCCGACAATGCCCTGAGTGGAAGCCGGCTGCCGCTGACGCAGGGTCAGTATGGCGCGAGCTTGAGCGGACCGATGCGCAAGGATCGAACCTTCGCTTTCGGAAATTTCGAAGAAAGCAGGCTGAAGACGGACGGTATTGTGGCGGTCACACCGACGAATGCAGCTGCGATCAACGCCCACCTGGCTGCGACGGGATATCAGGCGCCACTGCTTCCGGTAGCAACTGGGCCGACTACGCTGTATCCGACGACGCTGCATACAGACACGCTGTTTTTCCGCGGCGACCATCTCTTCAGCGAGAAGGACCGGTTCAATGTGCGCTACAGTCTGTACCAGCTCAGCAGCCTGAACGCGCGCGGGGCGGGTGGGTTAAGCGAGGTGAGCAATGGCACTTCGGTCTTCGATGTAAGCCACACGATCGCCGTGAGTAATATCGCTACATTTTCATCTCAGTTTTATAACGAGACGCGTGGGCAATTTGTCTATGACAACCTGAATGCGCCGCCAAACGACCAGCTTGGGCCGACGGTGACAATCTCCGGCGTGGCGGTATTTGGCAGGTCTATCTCGTCGCCGACGGCTCGCAAGAATTATATGTACGAGGCGGCTGACAACCTGGTGGTGGAACGAGGGGCGCATACCTTCAAGCTGGGAGCGGATTTTCTCTACAACAGCGATACGATTACCTACCCGCAGTCTCTTCGTGGCTCTTACTCGTTTTCCTCTCTGTCGAATTTCCTGAGCGGCACGTACAACTCGCAGGGCTATACGCAGAACTTCGGCACGCCGACAGTACAGCAAGGCAATTCCAATGCAGGGTTCTATGCACAGGACGAATGGAAGGCTGCTTCATCGGTGACGGTCAACGCCGGCCTGCGCTATGACCTGGAGTTCTTGCAGACGATCCATACGTCATGGGCGCATGTTTCGCCTCGCCTGGGCGTGGCATGGTCTCCATTGGCCAGCCGCAAGATGGTTGTGCGGGGTAGTTATGGTATCTTCTACGATCGTATTCCTCTGCGGCCGCTGGCCAACGCGCTGCTCTCAGCGGACAATACGACCGACCTGACCAAGGCTGCATTCCTGAGCTATACCTTCTCACCGGGCCAGACTGGTGCGCCGCTCTTTCCGGCAGTAGCAGCCGCTCCGCCAGCCGGCGCGGTAGAGAACTTCTCGCTGATGAGTCCGACCATCCATACCCCCTACTCTCAACAGATAGGTCTTGATGTCGAACGGCAAATTGGCCATGCGAGCACTCTCGATGTCAGCTACCAACACCTACGTGGCGTGCACTTGATCGGCGCGATCAATACGAACATCAATGTGGATGGTACTCGTCCTGACCCAACGCGCGGCAACATTAAGCCCTATAGTTCGGCCTTCGATTCGTATTACGACGGGCTAGAGGCATCTTTTGCGGGGCATCCTGCAAGCTGGGGATACGTGAGAGTCTCGTATACATGGTCGAAGGCGATCGATGACATCAGCGAGTTCTTCTTCAGCGCTCCGATCAATAACTTCAATCCAGGCGAAGACCGGAGCCGCGCAGATGATGATCAAGGGTATCGCGTGGTCTTCGACGGAATTCTTAGCGCACCGGACCGCTGGCAGAGCGTGCTGACCCATGGATGGCGGCTCAGCGGCATCTTGCAGTATTACTCTCGGTTGCCATTCAACGTGGTGACAGGCGCCAACACGAAGCAGGCTACGGCACAGCGTCCATGTACCGCAACGTATAGTTTGACTGTGAGCGGTGGAACAAACCCTTGCACAGAGGGGTTGGCGGGAACGGTCATTGGACGGAATGCAGGTATTGGTTTTGATTACTTTGGACTAAATGCGAGGCTAAGCCGAACATTCAAGCTTAGCGATACGCTCAAGCTGGAGACGATGGCGGAAGGATTCAACACGCTGAACCATCGCAACGACATGATTCCGAATGGGACTTGGGGGACAGGCACATATCCAAGCATGCCGGTGGCGACGTTTGGACAGGCCACAGCGGTAGGCGATCCGAGGCAGGTTCAGCTAGGAATGCGGTTGGAGTTTTAGGCATGATTGTATCTGTGACTATTTCAGGACGGTGAGTGGTACACCGGATTCTTGGGCAAAGTAGCTACGTATCTTCTCCGCGGTGGGAGCGTTGACGACGGCGGTGAGGGCTTCGGGTGAGGCCTGTCGGATGTTGCGGAGGCTGCCGAAGTGCTCCAACAGGCGCTGGCGTGTGCGCAAGCCGACACCGGGAATAGCGAGTAGTTCGGAGTCGCGGTCGCGCATCTCGCGGCGCTTGCGGTGGTAGGTGACAGCGAAGCGGTGCGACTCGTCGCGTATCTTCTGGATCATGTGCAGTACAGGCGAGCGCCGGTCGAGGACGATGGGATCGTCCTCCTGTCCGCGGACGTAGAGGATCTCCTCGCGCTTGGCGATGGATGCCAGCGGCTGCAGGGTTAGACCCAGTTCGTCCAGCGCGGCGGCAGCGGCATGAAGCTGGCCGAGGCCGCCGTCGATGAGGATAAGTGAAGGCAGAGGCTTCTTGTCTTCGGTGAGGCGCTTGTAGCGGCGATACACGATCTCGCGCATAGAAGCGAAGTCGTCTACGCCGGTGACGGTGCGCACCTGGAACTTGCGATAGTCGGATTTTTTCATCGCGCCATCTTCCCATGTGACCATGGAGGCGACGGTCTCCGCGCCCTGGATATGAGAGATGTCGAAGCACTCGATGCGGGTCGGAACCTTCTCCAGCGTCAGAGCGTCGCGAAGGGCCTCCTGCACAGCGCGGATGCTCGGCTGCAACACGCGGAAACGCTGATCGTAGGACTGGCGCGCATTCTGGCAGACGAGATCGACGAGCGAGCGCTTATCTCCGCGCTGTGGAGCGAGGATTTCAATACGATGGCCGGTGCGCTCGGCCAACAGATCGCAGAGTAGCTCGCGGTCGGGGAAGTCGACCGGAACTAAAATGGTGCGTGGTATATAGGCTTGGTCAAGGTAAAGTTGCTTGAGCAACGCGGAGAAGAAGGCCGAAGCGGAGAATTGGGTATTCAGCTCGGCGAGCGCGGCATGTTGCGTTGGTACTCGGTAGTCCGCGCTTTGGTCGTATTCAGGCGCAGATTGCGATGGGTCAGGCTCAAGTGCGGGAACGTCTTCCGATTCGTTGGCGGATTCAGCAATAAGAACCGCTTCGCTCTCCTGTTCGAGAACGGGCTGCTCTAAGTCCTCCCAGAAAAAGTCGCGTCGGTCGACGATCTTGCCGCCGCGCATATGGAAGAGGTTCACGGCAAGCATGTGGTTCTCAAAGTGGTAGCCGAAGACATCAGCGTCCTCGTTGTCCGTGGAGGCGATGCGCTGTTTCTCCTGCAGTTGGTGAACTGTGATGAGCTGATCGCGAAGACGCGCGGCCAGTTCAAACTGCTCCCCGGAGGCGGCTGTCTCCATGCGTGTCGTCAGAGAGGCCTCTAGCTCGTTGGGCCGACCTTCGAGGAAGAGCTGCACATCGTGGACAGATTGCGTGTAGTCGGCAGGCGTAGTCAGGCCCTCGACGCAGGGCCCGAGGCAGCGCTTGATGTAGTACTGCAGGCAGGCCCGCGGATGGTAGCGCGAGAGATCGACCTTGCACGATGGAATGAGGAAGCTGCGGTGAATCAGATCGACGAGACGATGCGCAAGATTGCCGGGGAAGTAGGGCCCGTAGTAAGCGCTACCATCCTTACGCAAGCGGCGTGTAACGAAGACCTTGGGATAGCGGTCCGAGAGTGTCAGCTTGATGTAGGGGTAGGTCTTGTCGTCGCGCAGCAAAATATTAAAGCGGGGCTTGCGCTGCTTGATCAGGTTATTTTCAAGGGCCAGCGCCTCGTGTTCGTTGGCGACGAGGATGTACTCGACGTCGACAGCCTCGCGCATTAGCGAGCCGGTCTTGGCGTTGGACTGCGAGGCATCGAGCAGATACGAGCGGACGCGGACGCGCAAGTTCTTTGCCTTGCCAACGTAAATGACCTCACCCTCGGCGTTCTTGTAGAGGTAGCAGCCGGGGCCGGTGGGCAGGGTTCGAATTTTTGCTTCGAGATCCATCTTTCTCAAGTTTAACGGAGTATCGGAGGTGCGTAGATTTGACGCAGCAATAAGACAAAACTACCTAATCCGAGTAATAGCCGGATGAGATAAGTAATTGATAAACATAGGCTTAATCGATGGCATGGAGATTGCTTTTACATGTGGCAAGTATCTATCCGCGTGAAGCAATGCGCGCAGGAGGGGATGTATGAAGCAAAGTCTGTGGATCGAAAAGGCATTAGGAGCAGGTGTAGCCACCCTTGTATTGCTGGGTGGGTTGGCTGGGTGCTCGACGAAAAATTATGTACGTTCACAAACTACGCCGATCATCAATGGTGTCAATGAGTTGGATGCTTCTACGGCGGCCAACCATCGAGCTATCGTAGATACGGATACGCGGGCGCAGGCGGGGATCAGCAATGCCCAGGGAGCCGCGGACACCGCCAACCAGCATGCGCTGGAGGCGGGACAGTCGGCCGATGCGGCAAATACCGCTGCGCAAGAGGCTTTTAACCGGGTTGACACACTGAATGGTGTGGTGGCTAACCTGGATAACTATCAGCAAATCAGCGATGTAAGCGTCACCTTCGGTTTCGACAAGGCCATCTTGACGAAGGAAGACAAGGCGCAGCTCGACGATTTTGCGGCGAAACTGAACGGCACACGAGGTTACATCCTGGCCGTGACGGGCGGAACGGATTCAGCAGGCAGCGCGGAGTACAACTATGCGCTGAGCAATCGCCGTGCGGATGCGGTGGTGACTTACCTGGCGGCGAAGTTCAACGTGCCGCCGCATAAGTTCTACCTGATTGGTATTGGCAAAGACCAGCCCGCGGCAGATAACAGCACGCGAACAGGGCGTGCGGAGAACCGGCGGGTAGAGATCAAGTTGCTGTCAAATATGGCGAATACCGGAGCGGCCCAGCCGCAAGCGGGTTCCTAGCGAAGTCGATCACAGACGCAGGGCAGTGGGGGCTGGGCCAAAGCCTCCGCTGTTCTGTTTAAGGAGAAATCGATGGTTTTTGTGCGTAAAATGGGCGGATGTTTGGTGGCACGACATGGCAATTATGTGGTGTTTGAGCGCGCAGAGGGGCTAGTCGAGGCACCGGATCAAACGGTAGTAGACGCAGAGCAGCGCCGAGGTCAGGGCTACCCAGAAAAACTGGTAGCAGTAGAAGAAGGGCACGCCAAAGAACTCCGGCGTGGCTCGCGCGTAGAGGCTGGGGAAGCATAGCGCCGCATAGGGCAGCAAAAGAAGCAGGTGCCGCGGATGGAAGCGGTTGGTTTTTGCGTGGGTTTTGCTGCTATCGGCCATATCCTCAACAGCATAGCAGCCGCCAAGAGGCTGGATTCGGGTAAAGTTAAGGGATGGAGTCACCGGAGAAGAAGGACGCCGCAGCCGCCTTCGGCGAAGCGGTTGGCATTATGGCGCGGTTGCGTGCACCGGGGGGCTGCCCGTGGGACCGGGAGCAGGATTTCGACTCCATCAAGCGGCATACGCTGGAGGAGACCTACGAGGTCTTCGACGCCATTGAGCGGCGCGCCTGGCCGGAGTTGAAGGATGAGCTGGGAGATCTGCTGCTACAGGTGCTGTTCTACGCGCAGATGGCCGATGAGGCGGGGTATTTCAGCATTGCCGATGTGGCAGCCGGGCTAAACGCCAAGCTGATACGCCGGCATCCCCATGTGTTTGGCACGGTGGACGCGGCAGATTCCGATACCGTGCTGCGCAATTGGGAGGAGATCAAGCGCGAAGAGAAGCAAGCGAAGGGCCCGGAGCTTGGTACAGGGCTGTTGAGCGATGTTCCGAGGTCGATGCCGGCGATCCTCGAGGCCCAGAAGCTGGGCTCGCGGGCGGCCAAGGTTGGGTTTGACTGGCCGGATGCTAACGGACTCTTTGCCAAGATGGACGAGGAGCTGGAAGAGTTGCGGGATGAGGCCAAAGGCGGAGAAAAGACCAAAGTTCGCGCAGCGGAAGAGTTTGGTGACCTGATGTTTACTGCTATAAACCTCGCGCGACACTTGAAGATTGATCCAGAGGGTGCCCTGCGAGCAGCCAATGCCAAGTTCCGGCGCCGTTTTGCCGCAATGGAGAAGCAGGCTGCAGGTTCGGACGCACTGGCACAATGCAATCCGGCCCAGTTAGAAGCTCTGTGGACTGAAGCCAAGCGGGTGGAGACAGAAGCATGATCGAACAGACACCCCCGATAGAGGTCAGAATCAAGCCCCTACAAGAGTTGGAGGAGTTTGACCGCTGCGTGGACCTACAACTTGCGGTCTGGGGCTACAGTGACGGTGACGTGATTCCCCGGCGCGTCTTCCTGGTGGCAGAGCGCATTGGCGGCGTAGTGCTGGGAGCCTATGTAGACGGGACCATGGTGGGTTTTTCGATGGGGCTTCCGGGATTCCGTAACGGTCATGCTTATCTGCACTCGCACATGCTCGCGGTACTGCCACAGTACCGCAACTACGGTATCGGCAAGAAGCTGAAGCTGGCCCAGCGCGATGAGGCGTTGGCGAAGGGCTTTGACTTGATGGAATGGACCTTCGATCCGATGGAAATCAAGAATGCATACCTGAATATCACCAGACTTGGTGCAATTTCACGCCGATACAAGGCAAATTTCTATGGACCCTCGTCTTCGCCGTTGCAGGGCGGGCTGCCGACCGATAGGCTGTACGCGGAGTGGTGGTTGCGGTCGGACCGTGTGACGACCACGCTCAGAGGCGAATCTCCGAAGATCGAGGTCAAGGAGAGCATTGAGGTGCCGCTGCAAAAGTCACTGGATGCGCAGATGAGAATTCGCGAGGCGCTGGAGAGTGCTTTCGCACGCGGATTGGCAGTCGTAGGCTATGAACGAAATGCGGAGGGCGATGGCCGCTTTCTGCTGGGACCCTGGAACGAAGCAGCTTTGACCTAATCAGGAATTTACATGCTAACTTGTCTACTTAGTTTAAGAACTACTAACCTCGAGAACGTTTAGGAAGAATGCATGATTTCGATTGACGCGATCCACCTGCGGGAGATCCAGATGCCTCTCGCGCACCCCTTTGAGACCAGCTTTGGACGGACGACCGGACGGCGCATCCTGCTGGTGGAACTGGAGGCCGATGGCCTGTCGGCGTGGGGCGAATGTGTGGCGGGGGAGCATCCTTACTACAGCGCCGAGACCATCGACACGGCATGGCTGATTGCCGAGACCGAATTGGCGCCGAAGTTGCTGGAGGCGGAGATCGAGGGCGGAGGCTCCTGTCCAAAGCTCTTCAAGCAGGTACGCGGCAACCGGATGGCCAAGGCAGCCATAGAGAACGCGGTTTGGGACCTGGAGGCTCAGATTGAGCGTGTTCCTCTGGCGCGGCTGCTGGGCGGTACGCGCAAGACCATTCCGTGTGGCGTGTCGATCGGCATCCAGGACACGCCCGAGATGCTGATGGAGAAGATTGCGACGGAGGTGGAGGCCGGCTACCAGCGCATCAAGCTGAAGTGCAAGCCCGGCTGGGACGCGAAGATCTTCGAGATAGTGCGCGCCCGGTGGCCGGACATACGGCTGAGCTGCGATGCCAATTCAGCCTACAGGCTGAAGGACGTGGAGAACATCGCCAGCTGGGACCGCTTCAATCTGATGATGATCGAGCAGCCGCTGTGGCACGACGATTTCTACTTCCACTCCATGCTGCAGAAGCAGATCAACACGGCCATCTGCCTGGATGAGTCCATTCGCAACCGGCGCGATGCGCTGGCGGCCATCGACATGGAATCCTGCAAGATCATCAACATCAAGGTAGGCCGTGTTGGAGGCTTTAGCGAGGCCATCGCGGTGCACAACGTCGCCACCGAGCGCGGAGTGCCGGTATGGTGCGGCGGCATGCTGGAGTCCGGCATTGGCCGCTCGCATAATATCGCGCTTTCGTCGCTGGAGGGCTTCTCGCTACCGGGCGATGTCTCGGCATCCAAACGGTACTGGGCCGAGGACATCATCGAGCCTGAGGTGACGGTGAGCAAGCAAGGTGAGATTACCGTGCCGACCACGCCGGGCCGCGGTTTTGCCGTGAAGAAGGACCTAATCGAGAGGCTGACCGTGCGTAGGCAGACGCTGCGCGCGCAGGCGCGGGTAGTCGCCTAGGGCAGAGGGGTATTGAGAAGCTCGTGAATGGCATCCTGATAACTGAGGGGCGCCGGAAGCTTCTCGATGTTGCTGTCGGCGACGTCCATATTGCTGTTTTCCGTCTTGACCATTAGCAGGCGTGCGCTAACCCGCATAATCAGATGTGAATAGGCCCATATACCGCCGGCATTGCTCTGCTCAAACTGCATGGTACCGCCTGGTGTGACGCGGGCGAGTAGACCCCAGCCTATGTTCATCGGCTTGATGATGCGGGCATCCAGGCGTAGCATCATGCGCGCGTTGGCGTCCAGCCAGATACGACCCTCCAGGCCAGTCAGGAGCTCGGCCTCGATGTTGGGAGGATGGAAGGCGGGGTTGGGCTTGAAGTCGAGGACCACCTGCGGCGAGACAGCACCAGGTAGCTGTGGCTGGCCCACGGAGTAGCTGTAGAGCATGGCATCGGGCATCAGCTTGACCAGGTCGAGGGTGAGCTTGCGGTCCTGATTGTCGCGGCTGTGGTGCTTAGCGAAATCCGCGGGCGAACTGAGCGCGGCGGTCAGGCGGGCGCGCTCGGCAGCATCCTCGGAGGAGGTGAGGCTGCGGCCATTGCGCTGAATGAGCCGGGCAACAGCGCCTTTGGGGGTCTCAATCACATCGCGGACGATGTCGCCTTTCCCGTCGATACGGTGGGTGCGGTAGCGGAGATAGACGCCATTTCGATCGACGATGGAGGACTCGTTGTTGGCGGCATCGACAATCCAGGAGCGGGGGGAGGCGGAGAGATCGATAGTGGGTGCAGCCGTCTGGGAGGGAGCACTCACCGGGCCCAAAAGGAGCGCGCAAACCAGTGTGGCGAAACGAATTTCGCGAAAAAGAGCGGTAGGGAGGGGCATGAGGTCGGGCAAATGGCTAGTCCTCAAGGGGTAGACGTTCCCGGCGGCGGAAAGTTCCGGTTTGTCTTATAGGAATGGCGTTGAGTATAACGGGTAAGCCCTACAATGTAAGCAGGCTGAGGCTCGGAACCCTAATCAGGAGAGTTTTGTATGAAGGCAACAGAAGGTGCAACGGTGATTGGCAAGTCTGTCGTAATCCGCGGCCAGGTCTCCGGCAGTGAAGATATGTACATGGATGGCGAGGTGGAGGGGACTATCCTGCTGCACGACAGCCGCCTGACCGTGGGACCCAATGCGCGGGTCAAGGCAGAGATCCACGTGCGAGATGCCGTGGTCTTCGGCCGCATCGAAGGCGACGTCCGCGCCTCGGGACGGATCGAGATGCGCCAGTCGGCGGCGATCATCGGCAACTTGTTTGCCGCACGCCTCTCCGTGGAAGAGAACGCGGTGATCCAGGGCCGCGTGGAGTTGAACCACAGTAGCACCAGTGCGGGCAGCTCTTCTTCGACTGGCTCGGCCGCTCCGCAGACGACGGGATCACCCTTATTCGTGGAAGAGAAGGCGTAGCAGGCGGAGAGGGTGATGCGTAATTTGTTTAGCAGCCGCGAGCGCCAGGCGGCATCAGGAGTGGAAGTCATGGACCGCAGTTCTCGCCACTCAAGCGGGTGGTCGCAGGTACGCAAGTTCATGAACTCGCGGGACTCGTTGCGCGTGCTCGACATTGGGCCGACTTCGCCGACGAACATCGCCTATGTGACCGGACTGGGCCACAGCATCTACATGACGAACCTGGTGGCCGAGGCGGCCAAGCCGGAGTGGAGGCTGCCACCGGCAGAAGAGGGTGAGCCGGAACAGTACGATATAGAGCGCTTTATCTCAACGAATCTTGCTTTCACGGGCAGGGAATTCGACGTGGTCCTCTTCTGGGACATCGCCGACTATCTGCCGCAGCCGTTGGTTGGTCCTATTCTGAACCACATTCAGCAGGTGATGGTACGCGATGGGCAGTTGCTGGCTTTCTTCCATACCAAGGAGGGCGGCAAGGACGCAGCCTTCTGCCGCTACCATCTCACCGATAGCGATGTGATTGACATGCAGCGTGCCGGCGACTATCCCTTGCTGCAGATCTATAACAACCGGCAGGTGGAGCGGCTGTTTGCTTCCTTCAGCAGTTACCGGTTCTTTCTGGCTAAGGACAATTTGCAAGAGGTCATCGTTACGCGCTGAGGATTACAGGACAGCTCAAAAAGTCCTAATGCTTAATCGTCTTCGTGCGGATGGCGGCATCTTCGACTTCGTCGTAATGCTTGCCGAGGCCGCGGCGCTTGTGCATCTCTTCGAGAGACTCACGCAGGTTCTTCACGACGTCCTGCTTGTCGATGTTGAACTCCCGCGACATACGTGTCAGCGCGTAGGTGAGGATGTCGCTGTGGTGCAGGTCGTGCATCTCGGGGTCGAGGCGCAGGTTTAGCCATAGCCGGTGGACCAGTTCGACATCGTCCGGCTGGATGTGTGGCGCGTGCGGGCCGATATGGAAGCTCTGGTTGCTGCCATCAGGCATGACGACGTAGAAGGTGAACTGACGCTTGGGTTCGGGTAGCGCTTCCCACGCCTGACCGAGGTAGAAGGCCTGCTCCTGCGCGGTGATCTTGGTGGAGAGGCCGCTGACGACGGCCGCAGCGTCCAGAGAGTTCGCCGTTTGCACCAGCGCAGCGAAGATATCGCCGGCAGGGACGACCAGTAGCGAGATGTGCTTGCCGAAGCTCTCCGCCACGGAGACGGCCTTTGTGAAGAGCGTCTGCTCGTGTTCGCTGAAGAGCTGCTCGGAAGCACTGACGTACTCCGGTCCACCGGCGCCCATCATGCGGGCGGCCAACACAACGAGGTCCTGCTCATCGGTATTGGTGCGGGTGAGAGCCCACTTCAGGGCAAAAGGATTGACCGAATCGCGCATGGTAACGACCACGGAGCCGGGACGTATCTCCAGCGCATCGCGCCCGACCTTGTCCTGGTGCTCGAGTTGGAAGTGCTCCTTCAGCTGGCGTGTCGTGTCGGCATGGCGGCGCTTATTGTCGCGCTCCGAGAGCGAAAAGATGATGAAGAAGGCGATGGCAAAGAGGATACCGCTTACCGTCGCGATCGACTTAGTGAACAGATTGACGACGGCCGTAGTAAACAGCACAAGAAAGACGGAGATGAGTCCCAAGGGAATCTCGGTCTTGCCGATCCTGACATTGAGCGGGACCTTCCAGCCACGTTCGCCGTGGTACTTCCAGCGCATGACCGTCATGGCCAGTGCGTTGAAGGTGAAGCTCCAGATCACGCCGAAGGCGTAGGCCTCACCAAGCATGATGACGTTGCCACGGCTGACGACGATCGTGAACAGCTGCATGGCCACAACGAGATTGACGATGCGATGGCTTGTACCGTATTTCTGCTGCGGATGACGGAACCAGTCGGCCAGTACACCGTCCTCAGCTACCCGCATCAGAACTCCGGTAGATCCGACGATGGCTGTATTCACTGCTCCGCCCAGAATCAGGAAGCCGACGATGACGACAAAGCTGCGGAAGACAAGCCGCAACGCCATCGGTCCCACCATGTACATTGCCAGACCGGCGATCAGGTTGTCTCGATAGACCGGGACACGCACTGCATCGGGGATAAGCATCACTGCCAGAAGCGATCCGATGCCGGTGAAGATGAAGCTGTAAATTGCAATGACGATGGCAGCGCGCTTGAGGTTCTTCAGCTTGGGGTGTTCAATCTCGCGATTGACTTGGGCCAGGGACTCCTCGCCGGACATCGCCAGCACGGAGTGTCCAAAGGCCATCAGTACGCCGAACAGGCCCAGAGTTTTGGCGAAACTGGTATGCCGCAGAAAACCGAGGGCGTCCTGGCTGAAGTGCAGATTGGCCGGCACAGGCAGCGGCGGCAGGTGCGCTCCGACATGGAAGGCGGAGAAGATGCCCCAACCCAGCAGCAGGACGACCATGACGGTCGTAATCTGCATGACCTTGAGGGCTTTATCGCTGGACTCCTCAATGCCCTTGATGTTCTGCCACCAGAAGTAGATGGTGATGAGCAAAGCAAAAGCGGCTGAGGCATAGTTGACATTCAACTGCGGAGCCAGCCATATCGGCCAGTGATAGCGCGTCACGCAGAGGTGGGCCAGATCATTCAACAGCCCAACGATGTACTGGCCTGCGGAAACGCCGGAGATCGGCCCGGTGAGGATGTAGTCGAACATCAGCGCCGAGACGCTCAATTTAGCGAAGGTGCCACCCAAGGCTTCCTTCACAATGCGGTAGACTCCGCCGCGAGTGAACATCGAGCAGCTTTCGACATACACTGCACGCACCGCAAAGGAGAAGAGCATGACGCCGAGGATGAACCATGGCGCAGCCTTGCCCACCGCTTCCTCTGCAATGCCTCCAGCGTAGAATGCCGAGGATCCCAGGTCATTCAGCACGATGGCCGCTGCCCGCCAGAAAGAGATGAAGGTGAGCATGACCGAGGACGCCACGACGAGGCGCACACGGTTGGATTGCAGCGGAGAACTGGGCGGATTAGAGGCCATGGTGTTCTATGCACCACCCCGGAGACTGGATGGCAATTTGTACTCGCGGAGAACCGGCGATTGCCTTAAGGCTGGCAGGTTAGTCTTCCTCCTCGATCAGCTCTTTCATGTCTTCCACGAAGGTGACCACAATAACGACCAGAGAACCAGCCATTCCAATGAAAAACAGAGGCACTAATGCACGCAGCAGCATCATTCCGACGGTCGCCATGGGTGTATTGTAAGCGCCGGGTTAGGGAAAGCAATGCTAGACTTTGGTCGATGCCAGCTATTCCCGCGCGTGTATGGGCGCTTATCGCACTTTCAGGTGCGCTGCAGATACTCATCTTCCCCATCGCCGGGCCGGTCCCGCTGTGGCGGACATTGCTTTGCTGGATGGCACTGGCTCCGCTGCTAATAGCGATCTTAGGCAATGGCGGCCCGTTGCGCCTGCGCCAGGCAGCACTGCTTGGATATCTCTGCGGATTCCTCTGGTATTTGGGGAACTGCTATTGGATATACCAGACCATGTATCTCTACGGCGACCTGCCGAAGCTGGTCTCCTTGGGGATACTGGTGTTATTCGCGCTCTATCTTGGCCTGTACTACGCGTTCTTCGCGGTGCTGTTGGCATTGCTACGGCGCGGTAGATGGGGTGTACAAGGTGCATTGCTCGCCGCGCCCTTTGCCTGGGTGTCTTTGGAATTGGCGCGAGCTCGCATCACAGGATTTCCCTGGGACCTGCTCGGCTACTCACAGGTGGATAACGGCTTGCTGACGATGCTGTCGCCTGTTGGCGGCGTCATGCTGATGAGCTTTGTCATTGTCGCGGTCAACAGTCTTTTCGCTGCCGCTGCTCTTGCGCCTCAGAGTAAGCGCACTCTACTCGCTGGCGCCCTTGTTTTAGCCGCTGCGGCGCAACTTGGCGCGCTCTATCACTCGCCAGCGGACGATCCCGACTCCCAGCACTACGCCACGCTACTGCAGGAGAATCTTGCCGTCGGCGCTGAAGGTCATGCGGAAGAGGCGTTGTCTGCCGAGCAGAAATACCGCCAGTTCATTGCATGGAGCAAGGCGCCGAACTTCCAGATGGAGCAGGGCACGCCCGAGGAGCACTGGATGCCGATGACGCAGCCCAATCCGCCGGACCTCATCGTCTGGCCGGAGGCCCCGGCGGACTTCATCTCCATCGATGCAGCCTTCCGCTCACAGATGTCTGGGCTGGCGCGCAGCGCAGATTCCACGGTGGTTGCCGGCGATATCGGCGTCGAGATAGACCCACACGCCGAGAACGGATATCACGAGTATGGCTCGGCCTCGGTATTCTCTCGCAACGGCAGCCCGATGGGCCGCTACGACAAGATCCACCGTGTCCCCTGGGGCGAGTACGTACCGTTCAAGCAGCTCTTCTTCTTCGCAGGCAAACTCGTCTCCGGTGTCGGTAATTTCAGCGCCGGTACGCAGCACAGCGTTTTTCACGCCAATGGCCGCAGCTTCAGCGTCTTCATCTGCTATGAGTCGATTTTCGGCGATGAGGTGCGCCGCTTCGTCCAGGATGGCGCCGAGGTGCTGGTGAACATCTCCGACGACGGCTGGTACGGCGACACAGGTGCTCCCTGGCAGCACCTGAATATGGCGCGCATGCGGGCCATCGAGAATCGCCGCTGGTTGCTGCGCGACACGAATACCGGCGTTACCACCGCCATTGACCCCCACGGCCGTGGCGTCTTTACTACACCACGCCACATCCGCGCCGCCTTCGCCTTCCCGTTCGACTATCGCAGCGACAAGACACTTTATACCCGCTTCGGCGACTGGTTCGCGTGGCTCTGCACGCTGGCCACCATTGTGGCGCTTCTGCTCACGCGCAAGCCCGTACAGTAAAATCAATACATGCTCAGTGATCTAGAGTTCGCTTACTCCCCGGTGCGCCAGAAGGTGCGTGACCTGCGGGAGTATCTTTGACCGTCCGAGCCTGAGCAGGGAACTGGCCGACATTGAAACAAAGATAGCCGACCCTACGGTATGGGCCGATGCCGCAC